>Ga0079226_10000104_pt1 | contig 51685 bp, 52 predicted proteins | sample Poulit2014_FD_76345 | JGI IMG/M metagenome (GOLD analysis project Ga0079226, IMG submission 76345) | Agricultural soil microbial communities from Georgia to study Nitrogen management - Poultry litter 2014 | ecosystem: Environmental > Terrestrial > Soil > Agricultural land | place: USA: Georgia...
GAAGAACGAAAGTATTTCTTCTCCGATGCAAACTTACCAGTAGATACAGCAGATAAAATGATTGAGAATGTCGTTGGTACATTTTCCCTTCCTTTAGGTTTAGGATTAAACTTTTTAGTGAATGGAAAAGAATATACTATTCCAATGGCTGTAGAGGAAGCTTCAATCGTAGCATCAGCAAGCTACATCGCTAAAATCGTTCGGGAAGCTGGAGGATTTGAAACGACGGCTACTGAGCGAGTCATGATCGGACAAGTCCAAGTGGTAGGCTGTCCGGATTTTCAAAAAGCAAAAGAAGAAGTATTAAAAAATAAAGACATGTTAATCGAGGCTGCAAATGCTGCCTATCCGAGTATAAAGGCTCGAGGTGGGGGTGCCATGGACCTTGATGTAAGAATTTTAAATGAAGATTCAGATTCAAAGTATAGTCAAATGCTTATTTTGCATATATATATTAATACGGTTGATGCCATGGGAGCGAACATTATTAATACAATGGTAGAATCTATCGCTCCTGTTGTTGAAGAAATTACGGAAGGAAATGTTTATTTACGTATTCTTTCAAATTTAGCAGATCAATGTTTGGCAAAGGCAAAATGTGTGATTCCACCTTCATTATTAGATTCCGATGGATTTACCGGTGAAGAGGTAAGGGATGGGGTCATTCATGCCTATGAATTTGCCGCGTCAGATCCTTATCGTGCAGCAACCCATAATAAAGGAATCATGAACGGGATTGACCCCGTTGTTATTGCCACAGGTAATGATTGGCGAGCTGTTGAAGCTGGAGCCCATGCCTATGCTGCAAGAGAAGGTCAGTATACATCCATGACAAAATGGTATGCAGACGAAGAAGGAAATCTTGTTGGCGAGCTTGAGTTACCTATGGCCCTTGGGACGGTCGGGGGAGCGACAAGAGTTCACCCCATGTCACAAATAGCATTAAAAATTTTAGATATTCAATCAGCAAAAGAACTATCACAGGTAATTGTCTCCGTTGGTTTAGCCCAAAATTTAGGAGCTTTAAAAGCCCTTGCAACGGATGGTATTCAAAAGGGGCATATGGCCCTACATTCTCGCTCTGTGGCAATTGCGGCAGGAGCAACTGGGGAGATGGTCGATATTATTGCAGAAAAGCTTGTTGAATCAAAGGAAATCCGTGTAGGTAAGGCTAAATCATTGATGGAAGAGTATTACAATGAACGCTAAACAAATGCGGACATCGGCAAAGGTAGCCACGGGAACAGCAAACAGTAAATTAATTTTAGTTGGAGAACATGCGGTTGTACACGGTAAACCAGCGATTGCTATCCCATTCCCTTTGGTCGGGGTCGAATCAACGGTTGAGCATGTGCCAGGTAGAATAAAGTTAGATAGCACATTTTATCACGGTCCGATTGACTCAGCACCGGAAAATTTAACAGGGATTGTAAAGGCGATTGAAGAAACCTTAAAATATGTCAATTTGCCCCTTGAAGATTTGTTAATTCAAATTAAATCATCAATCCCACCAGGCAAAGGTTTAGGGTCGAGTGCCTCTGTTGCTATAGCTGTCATTAAATCTATTTTTCATTATGCAGAAGTAGATTATACAGAAGAAGAACTACTCAAGCTTGTCAATATTGCTGAGACTTTTGCCCATGGTAAACCAAGTGGAATTGACTCTGTTACGATTACATCTAAATCTCCTGTATGGTTTGAAGTAGAAGGCCCGGCCGACTACATTGAGCCCCAGGATGACTTTTATTTTATCGTTGCTGATTCAGGTCGAACAGCCGATACGAAGACGGCAATAGAGTCAATTACAGAGCTAATTAAGTCAGCACCTAAGAGATTTCATGCCAAGCTAGATCGTATAGGAGAAATCACCTATCAAGCACGGGATGCTCTTGTAAAAGGTGGAAAGTATGTTCTTGGCCAACTTTTAACGGAAGCACAAAAGGAACTTGAAGCTCTAGGTGTAAGTGATGCGGTCCTGAATCGACTCATTTATTTCGCTCTAGAAGAAGGTGCCCTTGGTGCAAAGTTAACCGGTGGAGGAAATGGTGGCTGTATCATAGCCTTAGCAAAAGATGAATCTCATTCCAAGCACTTAACAGAAAAGTTAATTCAATATGGTGCACAAGCCGTATGGCCCTTTGTGTTGAAAAAGAAATAACACTTTTTTAGAAAAAAAGGAGACGCAAAATGAAGGCGACAGCAAAAGCAAATGTAAATATTGCTTTAATCAAATATTGGGGTAAACGGGATGAAGAGCTCATCTTACCAACAAACAACAGTTTATCCTTAACCTTAGATGGATTATATACGACAACGACTGTTCATTTTAAAGAAGAATTAACCGAAGATGTCTTTATCTTAGATGGAAAAGAAGAAACAGGTGAAGCAAAGTCCCGGGTTGTCTCATTTTTAGACCTCATCCGAGAGGAAGCCAATAAGAAGGACTTATTTGCCGAGATCAGTTCTAAAAATGATGTACCAACTGCGGCAGGCTTTGCCTCATCTGCTTCCGGATTTGCTGCCTTAGCAGCTGCTGCAAGTAAGGCAATTGGGTTAGAGGTAAGTGAAGAAGAGCTTTCCCGGATCACAAGAAGAGGGTCAGGTTCCGCCTGTCGTTCCATTTATGGAGGCTTTGCAGAGTGGAAAATGGGAGAAAAGGATGATGGTTCGGATTCCTATGCCCTTCCAATCGCCCCCAAGGATCACTGGGATCTAAGAATTGCAGCGGTCATTTTAACGGACAAGGAAAAAAGTGTCTCAAGCAGGGAAGGTATGAAGCGAACAGTAGATACTTCCGCCTTTTTTGAAGCTTGGGTGGAAAGTAATCCTGCTGATTTACAGGCGATTAAAGAAGGAATTCAGGCAAGAGACTTTAAAAAAGTTGGTGAGATTGCCGAATCAAACTGCTTAAAAATGCATGCAACAACCTTAGGTGCAAAACCACCTTTTACATATTGGACAGACGCAAGCATGAAAATTATGCAGGAGATTCAAGGAATGAGAAATGAGGGTATCCCTGCCTACTTTACCATTGACGCAGGACCAAATGTGAAAGTATTATACCTTCCGGAGTTCGAAGAGCGAATTGTTGAACGATTAAAGAAAATAAATGAAGTCACAGACATTACGCTAAGTAAAGCAGGAGACGGTATTACTTATTTATAGACATAGGGGTTGAATCGATTGCAAAAGCCCACAGAGATAAAAGTTCCAGGTAAATTAATGGTAGCCGGTGAATATGCTGTATTAGAACCAAATCAATCCTTGGTCGTTACAGCTGTTGACCGCTTTATTTTTGTAAGTATAGAAAAAGCTAAAGATAATGAATTAAACCTAAAAGACTTCCAATTAAATAAAATGAACTGGACCTTCGACGGAGCTCGAGTAAAACTTTCAATCGAAGAGGAAAGAACCTCCTTTGTAGAAAAAGCAATGGAAGTAAGCTTACGCTATCTGACAGAGCAATCAGTCGAACTTTACCCAGTGTCGATATCCATTCGCAGTGAATTAGATGATCCGTCTGGCTATAAGTATGGCCTAGGTTCCAGTGCAGCAGTCGTTACAGGAGTTGTCACAGCCCTTTTAACCAAATTCTTAGCTAGCCAGCCACAGGAAGAAATCATATTCAAACTAGCTGCAATTGCCCATGTTAGTGTCCAAGGAAGCGGATCAGGAGCAGATATTGCAGCATCAACCTATGGAGGAATCTTAGAATATAAATCCTTCCAAGCAAAATGGCTCCAAGAACAAATGAAACAAACAAAAGAAATCACAAAACTCCTCCACAAACCGTGGACCTATCTACACATCAAACCACTCCAATTTCCAAAAGATTGGAAGATGATTGTAGGATGGACAGGAAACCCAGCATCGACAGCCAAGCTAGTCCCACAAGTACTCGCCTATAAGAATACGAATGAAAATCAATTCAATAACTTTGTCGAACAAAGTGCTAAATCCGTCCAAGACATTCTTGCAGGAATTAAGGAGCACAATAAGGAACTGTTTTTCCGAGGAGTTCGATCCAATAGGGAGGCTCTTGCTAGAATAGGAGAATTATCCCGGGTTCCCATTGAAACACCTCTATTATATAATCTTCAAGAAATTGCTCAGCGAAATGGGGCAGTAGGAAAGTTATCAGGAGCTGGTGGAGGAGACTGTGGAATTGCCTTTACGACCGCAGAGGATATTAGTCAAAGGATAAAAAAGGAATGGGCAGAAGCAGGTATTAAAAATTTAGAATTAACCCATTATGCTCAAGGAGCAAAAAAGACTCAAAGCTAAGGCTTCGAGTCTTTTTTAATTCATAATTATTTATTGTTTTTCTTAAAAGAGATTTTTTCCTTTAATTTGGAATCATACTCAGAAAGATCTGTGCTTTCAAATTTAGATGGGGCACTTGCTTCTTCGTTGGAATTACCGTTATCAGAAGACTGACCATCATTATTTTCAGGAATGCTCATTTTAATAGCTCCTCTAAAGATTACGTCATTCTTATCAGTATCGATAATTTTTAAATAATGATCCTTTTTGGTGTAAATACTTTTATACTTTACATGCTGACTAGAGTCTTTAAATAAAATAACTCTTACACCCTTATTATCTTCTACAATTTCATGGTTTAAGCTTAGATCAATATGCTCTTCTAACTCATCATGTTCTTCAAAGGAGGCAAACTCGCCATCATTATTTACTGAGTCATCTCCGCCTGAAGAATCATTGTTATTTCCTACGTCATTATTTTCCCCAGTGTCATTGTTATCTGAGTTATTGTTGTTATCATTGTTATTTGTATCATTGTCATTATTATTTTCGGTTTCATTTCCATTATTAGGTGAATTGTTTGGATCCTCTGAGTTTCCATCATCGCCTTGACATGCAGTAAAGACAACCATGCTTACTACTACTAATATCATCATTATTAGTTTTCTCATATTGTCACTCCTCGGTGATTAGTCTTATTAATTAGGTTATATTAAAGCAAAATACAAAATAAGTCAACAGCATATAAGCAAAGTTACATAAATGTATCCTAAATGTAATCTTATCGTTTTTTAAAAGATTATGTTATGATATTCTTTGTGCCATTTTTCGGCACTATATTTTATTGCTTGAATAGGAGTTTTTGGATTGCAGAATAAACATACAACTTTAGATCAAACAAAAGAGTATTCATATTGGATTATATTTTTAGGGATTATCCTGGTTGGTTCAACCTTAAGGGCACCCCTTACCTCTGTCGGAGCCTTAATCCCTGCTATTCGAGATGATTTAAGCATAAGTCATACAGTGGCAGGATTAATCACAACTTTACCCTTGCTTGCCTTTGCTTTATTATCTCCATTAGCGCCAAAGATTTCTCGGCGCATAGGTATGGAAAGGACTATTTTTCTTTCCTTATTAATTTTACTTCTAGGGATTATTCTCCGGTCTTTATTCGGAGTGTCCTTTTTATTTGCTGGAACCATTTTAATCGGAATTGGTATTTCTTTTGGTAATGTTCTTATGCCCGTTGCCGTACAGCTGAATTTCCCCCTTCGCGTTGGCGTCGTCATGGGGCTGTATGCTGTTTTTATGAACGTTTTTGCTGCGATTGCTTCAGGGATTAGTGTCCCGCTTGCTTCGCTAACAAAGTACGATTGGCGTTTTTCACTTATCTTTTGGGCTCTGTTAATTATTGTTGCCATTTTCTTATGGCTACCCCAATTGAAAAATGGTAAAGAGAAAAGAAAGGTCAAAGCAAGGTCTGCTCCAAAGAGTAACAAGCTTTGGCGTTCCCCTTTAGCTTGGCAAATAACAATCTTTATGGGATTACAATCCCTTATGTTTTATACACTAATTACTTGGTTACCAGATATATTAGCTGTCTACGGCTATAGCCAAAGTGCAGCTGGCTGGATGTTATTTCTCATGCAACTATTTATTATTCCGATTACCTTTGTCATTCCGGTAATCGCAGAAAGATTAAACCAGCAAAGTTTACTAGGCGGTATTATCGGCCTTTCCTTTATGCTGGGAGTTTCAGGTCTGTTAACGGGAAATAAGGGAATCATCCCCATAGCCATTATTATTCTGGGTATGGCTGGTGGTGCTGCCTTTAGTTTATGCATGATGCTGTTTAGTTTACGAACAAAAGACGGTGACCAGGCAGCTGAGATGTCAGGTATGGCCCAGTCCTTCGGTTACCTACTAGCAGCTCTCGGACCAACACTATTTGGTGCCTTACATGATTTAACCAATAGTTGGACAGCCCCCTTGCTTTTATTAATTGCTTTGGGTGCAATCATTCTTGTAACCGCAGCTCTTTCAGGTAAGAAGCAAAAGATTGGCATATAAAATTTAGTTGAGTAGTAGAAAGCTTGGGCTTAAGCCCAAGCTTTCTACTGGAGATGAACATTTGATCCTCTGCGAGTGGATGGATTTCACTCTTTTCTCAGGAGGAACAAATCAATTATTGCTTCTTAGTATTCCTTACCCACTTTTCACAAAGTTTAAGCATTTTATTTCAATAATCCTTAATAAACAGCTCTTTTGATTTGTCTTGTATATAAGAATCGAACGATAAAGTAATAAATAATCTGGATGGTGAAGAAGCTTCCTAACACAAGGGCAGAATCAACTACTAGGCTATGTCCGAACATGTTGGATAAGGCTGTTAAAGCAACCGCACCGTGCACAATAGCAATGATAATCGGTAGGAAGAAGAGAATGGTTATTTGTCTTCCGATCACCCTTTTCATTTCGCCTAGGGTTAATCCAATTTTATTAATGGCCGCAAACTTCTCTTTATCCTCATCTAAATCTGTATAGAGTCTAAAGTATAAAAAGCTTCCCGCAGATACGAAAAAGACAATTCCTATGAAAAGACCTACCAGCATAATTGGGCTCCAATATCCTTGAATATCATGGATGATAAAGTCGGTAGCCATTAGGCCAAGGTATTCTTCAGATAGGACGCGACCAGCATCGATAATGTCATCCTTGGATCCCTCGATAACTTGCCAAGTAATGTATTCCTCACTTGATTCTGATTCAGGTAATTTATTATAAACTTCCTCACTCACAATGTAGTACTCATCAATTGGAGGTAGAATATTTGGTTTGGCAATACCTTGTAATTCATCATTTACGAATAAGGCTTCTCCATTAGCTAATACAAGAGCTTGATCAGCTAGCCCGAGTTCTGCTGTCATAATAATTGCTGCACTTTTTTCAACAACTGTCACATCTCCAGCCTCTAAGGAAATTTCATCTTCCCCAATTAAGCGAGCAAGAGTATTATATTGCTCGTCTGTTGCGATTGGTATTCTATGGTCATTAATGATATATTCCTCAAGCTCGATTGTAGCTTCCTCAACAGTTAAATTATATTCATCAAAGATTTCTTGAACAGCTTCACTTGGGTCTTCATCTTCCATTACAGGGTACTGATAGGTGTAAAGGTTAGAACCTCTAATTCCATCGGTTAAGAAGGAGTTTAATCCAACTAGAGTACCGATTGCGCTAAAAGCGACCGTTGATATGACAGTCACCATGAAGAAGGCCCGGGCATTATCCTTCATGCGATGGGATAAGTCTGAAAGTAGAAGCATATTTGTTTTCTTCCAAAAGACTTTCTTCGTCGCCTTTAGGCGGTTGATGAAAAAGACACTCAGCTGGGTAAAGAGAAAATAAGTTCCCGTAATAACCAGTAAGACAACCGGGACGAGGGCGATAAATACTTGTTCCCCCTTGGCTGTTAAAGCAAAGTAATACCCAACTCCAATTAAGACTAGGGTTAATAAAGTTAAGAAAATAGAAGATTTAGGTTCTCCCTTATCCATTTGATCTCCCTTAATTAAGGCCACTAGCTTATTTGTTCGTAAAACAAAGCTAACGAAAATAGAAATAAAGAAAAATAGTAGCATAAAGGATAAAAAGGTTAATCCTAAAGCCCCTAAAGGAAGATAGAAGTTTAAAGCTTCTTCCATCACTAAGACATTTTCTGCAATTAATAGGATGACTTTAGAAAATAAGAGCCCAACTCCAATTCCTAGGATAGTTGCAAAAAATCCGATAAACATGTTTTCTAAAAAGACCATTCTTCGAATTTGTCGATTGGACATTCCTTGAATGATTAATAAACCAAATTCCTTTTTCCTTGATTGTAAAAAGGAACTCATGGAATAAAGGATAAAGAAGAAGGAAAATACATAAATAATCCCACCTGCTACTAACATCCCAAGCGTAACATTGCTGTTAATATCATCTCCTGTAAACATTGGATGAAAGGCAAAGTTGGCAAAGGTGAAAAAGACCATAACCGTAAATAAACTACTTAAAAAGTAGGCGGCATACATCCGCTTGTTTCGGAAAACGTTATTTAGGGCGAACTGTCTGAATGTCATAACTATCCCCTCCCATTAATGAAAGTGTGTCTATAATTTGCTGGAAGAAGACTTGTTGGTTATCCCCTCGGTGTATTTCAGAATATAACTCCCCATCTCGAATGAAAATCACCCGGTCTGAATACATGGCTGCTTGAGCTTCGTGAGTAACGAGGAGTAAGGTTGTTTCTAATTCCTTGTTCATGGCAGAGAGACGCTCCATAACATCCTTTGCTGCCTTTGAATCTAGGTTTCCTGTGGGCTCATCGGCTAGGACCAGTTTTGGATCGTGGATTAATGCTCGAGCAACTGCTGCTCTTTGAGCCTGTCCACCAGATATTTCATAGGTACGTTTTGGTAAAATATCTTCGATACCTAGGGTTTTAGCTAACTTTTTAGCCCTTGTTCGCATCTCCTTTACAGAGTAATTATCGAGAGTTAAAGGCAGAACCATATTTTCCTCAACCGTTAGGGTGTGTAATAGGTTAAAATCCTGAAAGACAAAACCTAATTCTCGACGACGGAATTTGGCAAGTTTATTATTCTTCAGTCGATGTGGACTTTCACCATTAATTAAAATGTCACCGCTAGTCGGTTGGTCAATGGTAGAAATCGTATTAAGTAGGGTTGTTTTACCACTTCCGGACGGACCCATAATACTAACGAATTCACCTTTTTCAACTTGTAAATTTATATCAGTTAGTGCACGAAGAGGAACTTTTCCTTCATATACTTTGTTTAGCTCTTTAATTTCTAACATATAAAACACTCCTTTTGCTTAATCTAACTCTAGTTTATAGGAATTATTCTCTTGGCACTATCGATTTTTCTTTCATGATTATTACATTCGTGTAAGGTAACCTATCAAAAGATAATTTTAAAGCTTGTTCCTTCATTTACCTTGGATTCCACCTGGATTTGATGGCCTAGATAAGTGGCAACTTCCTTAACAATATATAAGCCAACTCCTGTAGATTCTCTAAAGCGTCTACCGTTTTCTCCTGTATAAAAGGGGTTGAAAATCCGCTTGAGATCTGTTTGAGGAATCCCTACACCAAAATCTTTAATTTCAAAAATACCCTTTCCCTTCTCTTGGTAAATAGAAAAATGAATTTCATGGGAGCGGCCATCTGTATATTTAATTGCATTTGAAATGATTTGGTTAATAATGAAGAAAAGCCATTTTTCATCGGATTCGACTGTAAAACCTTCTTGACGCATGAGCTTGGGATATACTTTATTCCTAATAAATAAACGGCGATTTTCCTTTTGAATTTCTTCAAAAAGCCTCAACAAGTGGACTTTTTCTATGTGGAAATCTTCTTCAATCGTACGAAGCTTAGACATATACATAATGGTGGACAGTCCTGCTTGGAGGCGGTCAATTTCTTCGCGGATGTTTGATGAGTCGGGTTCGTCAAGTTCTTTAGCAATTAATTCGAGGACAGAGATGGGGGTCTTCATTTGATGAACCCAGCGATCGATGAAGATTAATTGTTCCTCCTGTCTTTTTTGTAAATTTAGATTTTCTTCTTGGAAGAATTCATATTGTTGTTTGAGTAGCTTAGATAGGGACAGGGAGATGGGGGCATAGTCTAACCTCCGCAAAGAATCTCCAATTCCCTTTAAAGGACCACTCAAAATTTGATAGAAGCTTCTACGGCTTATATATTTATAGATTAAAAAACATCCAAAAAGGATGAGGTACATAAAAAACGCATAGGCTAATATTGTATAATCGCGAAATCCAGCTAGCCAAATAATCCCTAAGATGATTATGATTAATATGGTCTGGAAAACAATTAGTCCACGATGGTCCAGCAGGAATAATCTCATCATTTGTCAGCTCCTTACCATGTTATGTTTAGTCTGTACCCGACACCACGAACAGTTTCAAGGGCATTTTTAATTCCAAGTTCCCCTAGTCGGTTTCTTACACGTGTAATATTTACATTTAATGTGTTTTCATCAACGAAGAGGGAATCATCCCATAGCTTTTCAAGTAGAACTTCACGACCTGCTACCCGGGGATGTCTTTCGATAAGCATCTCGATAATATCTGCTTCTTTTTTTGTTACCGTAATTTTATGCTCATCTAAAGAAAGTTCGAGTCTTTCGATATATAATTTTAAGCCTTCTAATTCGAGGATTCTTTCCTCCTTCCTTTGGGCATATTCACCATAGGCCCTTCGGAGTTGGCTTCGGATTTTTGCTAAAACAATCTCTGGATGGAAGGGCTTTGTAATATAGTCATCCCCACCATTTTCAAGGGCCATGACTTGGTCCATTTCTCCTGTTCGTGCGGAAATGAAGATAACAGGGCAGGTTGATTCCAGACGGATTTGTCTACACCAATAGAAACCATCATAACTTGGTAGGTTAATATCTAATAAAACTAAATGGGGTTCAAAGCTACGGAAATCCCCCATGACATCTGAGAAGTTTTCAATAGACCTTGTTTTGTAACCATATCTTTTTAGGGCTTCTTGTAAAAGTTCGGCCAGTTTTGGATCATCTTCAACGATTAAAATTTTCTCCAAAGTAATCATTCCCTCGACTGTTTTACTGTCATTATATAGATTTGTAAGCCCATTATAAAGAAAAAATAAAAGAATGTATTTATTTGAGCTAAAATAGTAAATCCATTAAAATTAAGAAGGAAGATTTTTTTATCTGAGTTTGATGAGCTCTTAATTAAAATAGAAGGAGGGTCTTTCATGGATGTCATATCAATCATCGGGATTCCGATGGACTTGGGCCAAAGTAGGCGAGGCGTTGACATGGGACCGAGTGCAATTCGTTATGCGGGTGCTGTTGAAAGGTTGGAACAGTTAGGATATAAAATTAAAGATTTAGGGGATTTATCGATTAAACGACCGACAGCCCGGGAAGAATTAGCGGAAAATAGCAATGAATCCTTAAAAAATTTAAAACAGGTAGTGGAAGCAAATGAGCAGTTAGCTAAAATGGTAGATCAGGAGGTTACCAAGGGACACTTACCCCTTATCCTTGGTGGAGACCATAGTATTGCCATAGGTAGTTTAGCAGGAATTGCCAAGCATTATGATAATCTTGGAGTCATTTGGTATGATGCTCACGGGGATTTAAATAGCGACAAAACTTCTCCGACAGGAAACATTCACGGAATGCCCTTAGCGGCCAGCTTAGGCATTGGGCATGAAAGTCTTGTAGATGTCTTTGGTTATGCACCGAAGATTAAGCCAGAGAATGTAGTTATTATTGGAGCAAGGGATTTGGATCCTCCAGAGAAGGAATTAATTAAAGAGTTAAATATGAAGGTTTATACCATGCATGAAATTGATCGACTAGGAATGCCAAAGGTTATGGAGGAGACAATTAATTACTTAAAAGATAGAACAGATGGTGTACATTTAAGTTTAGATTTAGATGGGCTTGACCCAACGGATGCCCCGGGCGTAGGTACTCCAGTTATTGGGGGCTTAACCTACCGGGAGAGTCACCTAGCTATGGAGATGTTGGCTGAGTCTGGCATTGTGACTTCGACAGAATTTGTTGAAGTAAATCCTATGTTAGATGAACATAATAAAACAGCTAATGTGGCTGTTGGCTTAATGGGTTCCTTATTCGGTGAGAAATTAAAATAAATACTTGGTAAATAGAACACCTTAAGACGATAGAGTGCGACCTAGTCTTAAGGTGTTTTTGTCTTTGTAAGGTCGCTGTTGGAGGGATAATAATCAGACCAAATATCCTCTTATGATACAATTAGAGGAAGGAATAGGATCAGTGAAAACTTTAGCAAAAAGTTTGAAACTTTTAGATGTTCATCAACGTATATAAAGTACCGCCAAAGTATGCGGAGGAATAATTATGGAGCCGACATTCATTAGAGAAAATATATTAAAAGTTAAAAAGGGAGATCAAAAAGCCTTTGAGCCTATTGTCTCCTTTTATCAGAATCGAATTTATTATCATTGTTACCGGATGACAGGCGACTCCCATGAAGCGGAGGACTTGGCCCAGGAAGCTTTTGTGAGGGCCTTTGTGAACATTCGTTCTTTTGATGATCGCCGTAAATTTTCAAGCTGGTTATATCGAATCGCGACAAACTTAACCATTGACCGATTACGGAAGCGAAAACCTGACTATCATTTGGATCAAGCTGTTAAGGGTACGGAGGATTTAACCATGTACTCCCAGTTAGAAACGGATGAGGACTTGCCTGAGGAAGAATTTGACCGCTTGGAAATTCGCGAACAAATCGAGCGGCATATATTATCTTTATCAGATACTTACCGGAGTGTCATTATTTTAAGGTATATTGACGAACTTCCCCTAAAAGAAATTAGCGAAATTCTAGATATACCTTTAGGAACAGTGAAGACAAGATTATACAGAGGAAGGGAAGCTTTACGGGAAAAGCTTCATAACTTGTAAGGGGTGATAGAAATGGCATGTGAAGATCAAAAGATGATAATGCATGATTACTTAGATGGTCAATTATCGATGGAAGATGAGAAAAATTTGAGTCATCATTTACAAAGTTGTCAAAAGTGTCAAAATCACTTTCATGAATTAAGCAGGACGATTAGCCTTCTGCAAAGCGGTGAGAAGAAAAATGCACCGAGCAATTTTACATCCTCTGTTATGGAAAGTTTACCTGAAGAAAAGAAACAGATGCGATATCGACGTTGGTTTAATAATCACCCTTATATTGTAGCAGTCGCCCTGTTAGCTCTCTTCTTTATGGGGAGTTTATTCTCGGGTTGGGGCAAGGGTGACCAGTTAGTCGTCTCTAAACAAGATGATTTGATAGTTGAAGGGGATACAGTTATTGTACCAAAGGATATTATTGTCTCCGGTGATTTGTACATTAAAAACGGTAACTTAAAAGTAAAGGGACAAATTGAGGGAGATGTAACGATTGTGAATGGGGAGTTATTGTCAGAGAATGACTTAACTGCCTCTGTAGACAATATTTCTGGCGAATTAAAACAAATTAATCAAGCACTGAAATGGGCTTGGTATGAGATAAACAATTTTATTGAAGATTTATTCAGTTTTAGGTAATGTATAAGAACCTTATGTGCATAGCATGTCGAAGGAAGAATATGTTATAATAAAGGTTACTAACACAATTCAGTAGACAATACATGTAAAAGGAAGTGCTGGCATGCTCGATGGGGAACTTCTGTTAAGATTATTCTGGATGAGCGTAGATATTATTCTCGTCTGGTATGTATTATATAAATTAATTATGCTTATTCGAGGAACAAAAGCCATACAGCTCCTCAAAGGAATCGTCGTGATTTTAGCGATTCGAATGACAAGTGTCGTTCTAAAGTTACAGACCTTGAAATGGCTGACGGATCAGGTCATTTTGTGGGGATTTTTAGCGATTATTATATTGTTCCAGCCAGAGTTAAGGCGAGCCTTAGAACAATTAGGGCGAGGGAATATATTCAGTCGAAGTAGCCGGTCTGAAGAAGAGGTTTTATCTGAATCAATTGATGCAATTATACAGTCTGTTAATTATATGGCAAAAAGAAGAATTGGTGCAATCATTACTATTGAAAGAGAAACGGGAATTGGAGAGTATGCGGAGACGGGGATTCCGATTAATGGACGATTAACCCATCAACTATTAACAAATATATTCACTCCAAACACTCCCTTACATGATGGTGCCGTTATTATTCAGGGTGGAACAATAGTAGCAGCTGCTTGTTACTTACCCTTATCCGAAAGCCCGCTTATTTCCAAGGACTTGGGAACGAGACACAGAGCTTCTGTCGGTATTAGTGAAGTGACGGATGCCTTAACCATTATCGTTTCAGAAGAAACAGGGAATGTATCTGGAACAAAAAATGGTGAATTAAAGAGAGATATGAATGAAGAAGAATTAAGAGCTTACTTAGAGGACAATCTAACAACAAACGCAAAAAATTCCGATGATAAGAAAAAAGCGTGGAGTTGGAGGGGAAGAAAAAATGGATAAATGGTTTAACAGCAAATGGTTCGTCCGCGGTGTTTCCCTAGCCTTTGCCATTTTACTTTATGTTTTTGTTTTCTTTGAGACGACTTCCATCCAATCTAATCAGTCGAGAGTACCGAGTGCGACCAATGCCGTTCAAGTACTAGAGCAAGTACCTGTTGATATTCGAATGGATAGTGATAAATACGTCGTCAGTGGAGTACCAGATCACGTGACAGTTACACTAGAAGGACCAAACAGTGTCTTAATTCCTGCAGCAAGGCAGCAAAACTTTACGGTCTTTGTAGATTTAACGGATTTAGAAGAAGGAAATCATGAGGTAGATATCGAATATGAGAAGTTACCAGATGATTTAAATATATATATCGAGCCGAAGACCATATCCATTGGAATTGAGGAAAGGGCTTCAGCAGAGTTCCCTGTAGAGCTTGAATATATAAATATTGAAGAACTACCCTTTGGTTATGAACTTGGTGATATAACCATTGATCCAGAAACGATTACAGTGACAAGTTCACGAAGTCTAATTGATCAAATTGCCATTGTAAAAGTCTTTGTCGATGTAGAAGGCCTAACGGAATCTATTAATAAAAGAGAGGTTCCCGTGAATGTTTATGACAGCCAAGGGAATGGCTTAGATATTCGGACGGAACCGGAAAGGGTTGTTATTTCCGTCAATATTGATAATCCAAGTAAGGAAGTGAATGTAACTGTAGAGACGATTAACGAATTGCCGGAAGGTCTAGAGATTGAGAATATGACAGTTGACCGTGAGACGGTTGAAGTCTTTGCAAGTAGTGATTTACTAGAGGAATTGGATGAGGTACAGACAGAGCCAATCGACTTATCAGAGATAACATCATCTGGTCCAGTAACGGTTAAATTAGCAACGCCAGAGGATGTAAGTATTGAAGGTGAAGAAGTAACAGTCACCCTTGAATTAACTCAAACCAAGATTTTCGAAGACTTAGACATAAACATAGAAAATCTTGGAGAAGAAGAGCTAGTAGATCTATCAGATGAAGCAAGTACAAATATCCTCACAATTATCGGGGATGAATCGATTGTTAAGGAACTAACGGAAGAAGATTTTAACTTGTATATAGATGTTGAGGGCCTTGGAGTTGGAGAACACTTGGTCCCAATCTTGATTGACGGCCCGGAAGATGTGCTTGATGATTTAGAAACTGAACTTGAAAATGAAGAAATAACGATTATCATTTCCTAAAGGGAAAATCTTAAAGGCAGCACATGGTAGGGAATAAAGGAGCGATATCAAATATGGGAAAGTATTTTGGAACTGATGGTGTTCGTGGAGTAGCGAATAAAGAACTTACTCCAGAATTAGCCTATAAACTCGGAAGAATTACGGGTTATGTTTTAACAAAAGATGAAGAGAATAAAAAAGTGCTAGTTGGTAGGGACACAAGAATATCAGGAGATTTATTAGAGTTTGCCTTAATTAGCGGGTTACTATCTATTGGAGCAGAAGTTATGCGCCTGGGAGTCATTTCTACACCAGGAGTCGCCTATTTAACAAAGTCTGATAAGGCTGCTCTCGGGGTGATGATTTCAGCCTCACATAATTCCTTTGAAGATAATGGGATTAAGTTTTTTGGTTCAGATGGATTTAAATTAACAGATGAACAAGAAGAGGAAATCGAACAGTTAATAGGCGAAAAAGATAGCTTGCCACGTTCTGAAGGTGATCAAGTAGGAACGATTAATGATTACTTTGAAGGTAGCCAAAAATACTTGTCTTATTTAAAGGATACCATTGACCAGGACTTTTCAGGCTTAAATATCGTTGTCGATTCAGCCCACGGATCAACATCTAGTTTGGCCACTCATTTATTTGCCGATTTAGAAGCGGAAGATATTTCTTCCATCGGGTCATCACCTAATGGAACGAATATCAATGACGGTGTTGGCTCTACGCATCCAGAAAAGTTGCAAGAACTCGTCGTCGAAAAGGAAGCAGACATTGGTCTTGCTTTTGATGGAGACGGGGACCGGATTATTGCTGTTGATGAAAAGGGAAATCTCGTAGATGGCGATAAAATTATGTTTATTTGTGGAAAGTATATGAAGGATAAAGGCTTTCTCAAAGAAGACACGATTGTCTCAACTGTTATGAGTAATCTCGGATTTTATGAAGCCTTAGAGCAAAATGGAATTTCAAGTATACAAGCTGATGTTGGCGATCGAAATGTGATTCAGAAAATGCGAGAAGGTGGCTACAATTTAGGTGGAGAACAATCAGGCCATATTGTCTTTTTAGACCATAGTACTTGTGGCGATGGTTTGTTAACGGCCTTGCAACTTGTAAATGCTATGAAGGACCTAGGAAGGCCATTATCAAGCTTGGCTGATGAGATGCCTGTATATCCACAAGTACTAAAGAATTTTGAAGTAGAAGATAAAAGAACAGCATTAGATAATGAAACTGTACAGGCAGCCATTACTTCAGCCAAAGAAGAATTAGGGGCCAAGGGACGAGTCCTTGTAAGACCGTCCGGAACAGAATCCCTAATTCGAGTGATGATAGAGGCAGAAACGGAAGAATTAGCCGATAAATATGCCGACCAAATTATTGAAGCTATTGAACAAACACTGGAATGAAGGAATAAAAAGGTTGAGAGAAAATCCCTATGTTTAAATAATATTGAATAAGCAAAGCGAAAGAAATAACAATCACTTCTCGGGGATGGGTGAGATTTATCTCACCGCAAGGGTCCGAAAATCAGTAATCGGAAGGCAAGCTAACTTCGGGCTTTGCGCCCGACGCTTGCACACTATTTGCCGTAGCGCCCATGCAAAGAAAACACTGTGAAAGTGACCGAAAGGGAGTTTGAACAGATGTTGCCCTTGTACCCGGAAGGTGAAAAGGACAGGATATATCTGTAGCGTTTTGTCGCTCTATTCGTCTTTTATTATAAATTTTAAAGTTTTGTCTCAACCTCTTTTTATGCTAAGAAGGTAGGAATTACATATGCACATTAAAATACTTGTCGTTGATGATGATCCACATATTCGCGAATTACTACACTTATATTTACGTAAAGAAGGTTATGATGCCTTATTCGCAGAAAATGGTAAGGAAGCTTTAGACCTCCTACAAGAAACCGCCGTTCATCTAGCCATCGTCGATATCATGATGCCTGAGATGGACGGCTACGAACTTTGTGAAAAAATCCGAACAGAATATGATATTCCCATTATGATGTTAACTGCTAAAGGTGAAATTACGGATAAGGAAAAAGCCTTTTTAGCCGGGACTGATGATTATATTGTAAAACCCTTCGAACCAAAGGAAGTCCTCTTCAGAACGAAAGCCCTCCTAAGACGCTACAATATGGTAAGTGAAGAGATCATCAAATTTGGCCAAACAACCATTAATCGAAAAAGTTATGACGTCACATCAAAAGGGAAAGTAATTAATCTTCCGCTAAGGGAGTTCGAATTGTTAGCCCAACTAGGAAGTTTCCCTGGTCGAACCTTTACGCGAGAACAATTGATCGAACTCGTTTGGGGAGCAGATTTTACAGGAAGTGACCGAACCGTTGACGTACACATTAAACGAATTAGAGAAAGATTTGCTGAACTTGATGATAGCTTTACGATCGAAACAGTCAGAGGCTTAGGTTATAAACTAGAAGTTCAATAAAGAATCGTCGTCCAGAGCAGGAGGCTACTATGCGTACATTATATGTTCGAATTATTACAATGACAATGGTGATCATAATCGTCAGTACGATAGCTGCATTTCTAATGACCAATAGTTATTATCATAATCATTTAAAACAAGAAAACGACGAAAAACTAACCAACATTGCCATTCAAATTGGAGAAATTCTTGAAGAAAATCAAAAGAGTGACCTCTCTGAATTTTTATCTCGAATAGCCACCCTCGGATATAAGGTTCATCTTGTCGATGAAGAAATGAATCGAAGCAGTTATGGGGATCCCTTCAAATCTGAGGATTTAGACCTTGAACAGATTCAGTCAGTCTTATCGGGCCAAGAATATCACGGGATTAGAGATTACCCTTGGAAACCCTTTATTATTGGATTCTTTAGTAATGAGCTTAAAAACTCTGTCGGAGTTCCGATCACAGTAGAAGGAGAAAATCTAGCTCTATTTGTAAGGGCAGATACCCAAATTATGTTTTGGGAAATGCGTGCCTTCCAAGTCATTTTATTTATTCTAATGTTAGTTTTATCCTTGTTATTTATTATTATAAGTACACGTTTTATCGTACAGCCCTTAGTTAGTTTACGAGAAGCAACTAAAAAAATTGCGGCTGGGAATTACCATATTAAATTAAATGTGAATCGAACGGATGAAATAGGAAGACTGGCTTCGGACTTTATGAAAATGAGCGAGAGTTTAGAAAAAACAGAAGCAAAACGCCAGGAATTCGTCTCCAATGTTTCCCATGAAATCCAATCACCACTAACTTCTATTCAAGGCTTTTCCCAGGCTTTACAGGAAGAGGATTTAACGGAGGAAGAGCGAAATCACTATTTAGCAATTATCGAAAAGGAGTCCCGACGGCTATCCGTCTTAAGTAAACAGCTCCTTACACTATCAATGCTAGATCAGGATGAGGTATTAGAATATCAGGAGAGCTTTAATATTGCTGAACAACTAAAGGATGTCATACACTCAACAGAATGGCAAACGATGGAGAAGAATTTATCTGTTACCCTAGAAACCGAGGATATAAATATAACCGGGGAGCGTAAACTACTCCACCAAGTCTGGCATAACCTCATGACAAATGCCCTAAGATATACAGAGCCCGGTGGTAAGATTGCTATTACGGCTAGAGAAGACCAAGCCAATGTCATTGTTTCCTTTACCGATACGGGAATCGGCATTGATAAGGACCATCTATCAAGAATTTTCGAGCGCTTTTTTATTGCCGATCAGGCCAGAACAAGAACTAAATCAAGTACAGGATTAGGCCTCTCAATTGTAAAGAAAATCATCGAATTGCATGACGGAACAATCATGATAGACAGTGAAATAAATAAGGGAACAAAATTCACTGTAACCTTACCTAAAAAATAAAAGTGTAAAAGTTGTTTCTAGTCTCGAAATAATTTAACATTAAAAGAACCAGAGGAGGAATAATAATGATCGAATTTCCAAAACCCATTGTCGAACAATTTTTTAGAAACTATGTCATTACAGACTTTACAGTAAGTGATGATGAAGAAAAATTAATTTTTAGCACAAACCTGAACGGTAAAATGAACGTTTGGGCAATGGATTTACCAGAGGGGTTCCCTTACTTATTTGCCCAAGTCGATGAAACATGTAACTTCCTAAAGGTTGACCCAGAAAATAGATATGTACTAGCAGGCTTTGACAAAGACGGAGATGAAAATTACCAGATATACGCTCTCCCATACGAAGGCGGCTTACCCCAGGAACTGATTACAGGGGAAGAGGAAGAAAAATATTACTATTCCCACCTAAGCGAAGACGGCGAACGCCTCTATTATATTACATCTGAAGATAACCCTTCATTTATGAATAATCGAGTAAGAAACCTTAGGACGGGAGAAGATGAACTTTTAAATGAAGGAAAGAAGGCACCAACAAGACTCATAGCAGTCTCACCAGATGAAGAATCCTTCGTTTACTTACAATCCTATGCCAACACATACATGACAGCCCACGTCATCACGGAGGGCGAAAAATATAACCTAACACCAAAGGAAGAAGAGGTTCACATCGTATACGGAACAAGCTTTACCGACGATCAAACCCTTTATTTTGTTACAAACTATGACGCAGAATATAACTACCTAGCCAAATTCGATTTGACAACAAAAGAATTCGAAAAAGTCCTCACCATCGAAGACGAAAGCATCACGTCAATCAAATGGGACAAGGACCGAAACACCTTCTATCTCATCACAGAAAAAGGGGTAACAGATAATTTATACAGATATGAATTAACCGAAGCTGCCTTAAAGAAAATAGACACTCCCGCGGATGTTTTGCATAAAATCCACATCACAAAATCCGGGACAGTCTATTTACTCGGCTTAGGCGCAACTTTACCCATGAATATCTTTCTACTAGAGGAAGGCTCCAACTGGAAACAATTGACGAAAAACAATGTTCTTGGTGTTGATGAGAGTCAAATGGTTGATCCAGAAGTGGTTACTTATGAATCCTTTGATGGGATGGAAATTGAAGCCTTATTATTTAGAGCAAAACCTGAATATGATAATGGTCATACGATTTTCTGGCCTCATGGTGGTCCCCAAGCAGCAGAGAGAAAGTCCTTTAGGGCTATGTTCCAATCCTTCTTAAACCGAGGATATACAATTTTCGCCCCGAACTTTAGAGGGAGTACTGGATATGGTTCAGAATTTGTTAAGCTTGTTGAACAGGACTGGGGACATGGACCACGCTTAGACTGTATCGAAGGAATCGAATGGTTATTTAAGCAAAATATTACGAGCCCTGAGAAGTTGTTTTTAGTCGGTGGAAGTTACGGCGGATACATGGCTTTACTCCTTCACGGAAGACACCCGGAATACTTTAAAGCGGTTGTTGATATCTTTGGAGTATCAGACTTATTCACCTTTGTGAACTCTGTACCACCCCATTGGAAGCCAATTATGGAGCGTTGGTTAGGTGATCCAGAGCGAGATAAGGAGAGATTTATTAAGGATTCTCCTGTTACTTATTTAGAAACCATGACCAAGCCAATGCTTGTTATTCAAGGAGCAACAGATCCAAGAGTCGTCAAGGAAGAGTCGGATCAAATTGTTGCTAAGTTAAAAGACTTAGATCGAGACGTTGAATATCTAGTCCTTGAAGATGAAGGACATGGATTTTCAAAGAAAGAAAACGAAATAAAAGTTTATCAATACATGTTAGACTTTTTAGAGAAACACCAAAGCTAACTATTATTAATCAGGTGGCCTGTTCATATTCAGGTCTGCCTGATTTTTATACGGGATATAATGCTTAATTTTAGAAATTTTGGAGGAAAAGTTATGGAAATGGATATCAAAAAAATGCATGAAAATCCACCCTATGGTATTATTGCTATTTTATTTTTAGGTGGATTCGTTGCATTATTAAATAATACTTTGCTTAATATCGCATTACCTGCGATTATGGATGAATTTACAATTAAGCCTTCCCAGGTCCAATGGGTAACAACGGGCTATATGTTGGTTAGTGGAGTTTTAATTCCAACCAGTGCGTATTTTATCCAGCGTTACACGAATAGGGCCTTATTTTTAGTGGCTATGTCTTTATTTACACTTGGAACGACATTAGCTGTTTTTGCACCAATTTTCCCAGTCCTTGTCTTGGCTAGGATGACCCAAGCAGCTGGGTCAGCCATTATGATGCCTTTACTGATGAATGTCATGCTAATTGCCTTCCCCGTTGAACGACGTGGAGCTGCAATGGGCTTATTTAGTTTGGTTATGTTTACAGCCCCAGCCATCGGACCCACCTTATCAGGCTGGATTGTTGAGCAGTATTCTTGGCGAGTACTCTTTGCCTTAATTGTGCCCTTTGGTGTATTTACCTTGATCTATGCTTTTTTCAAATTGAAAAATATCACCCCAAATCGAGAGGTGAAATTAGACTTTTTATCCCTTGTTTTATCTAGTGTAGGATTTGGAGCTTTATTATTCGGTTTTAGTACAGCCGGAGACAACGGCTGGTTAACCTTTTCGACCTATGGAATGATTGGATTAGGTGTGATTACCTTATTTATTTTCGTCCTGAGACAAAGCCGTTTAGAAGAGCCTATGCTTGATTTTAAAATTTATCGTCACCCCATGTTTGCCCTTGCTTCGGCGATCTCCGTCGTGATGGCCATGGCTATGTTTTCCGGGATGATTTTAACACCTGTTTATGTTCAAATGATAAGGGGAATTTCCCCCTTTGAAGCGGGTATTATTATGCTTCCTGGAGCGATATTAATGGGGATCATGTCTCCAATTGTAGGTCGCTTATTTGACCGCTATGGAGCTAGGACAATGGCTATTATAGGGATTACAATTACGATTGTTACGACCTTTTATTTAAGTCGTCTTGATTTCCATTCAGGCTATTATTATATTATGATGCTTTATACGGTTCGAATGATGGGAATGTCCCTGGTTATGATGCCTGTTATGACCAATGGATTGAATCAGCTACCAATGGTCTCTAATCCTCATGGAACAGCGATGAATAATACATTGCAGCAAGTTTCTGGAGCGATTGGAACAGCACTCTTGTTAACCATCATGACAAATCGAACGGAGTCAACAGGGGCAAAACTAGTCGCTGATGCCAAGGCGGCAGGAGAGCAAGTAAATGAACTAGAAATCGAGTTACAAGCTACCCTTGACGGAGTTACTTTTGCCTTTTACGTTTCTATGTATATAGCAATTGTTGCCTTAGTTTTGGCTTTATTTATTAAGCGAGTGACCCCTCCGACTCATACTGGTTATGAGGATGATGATTTAGTCAATTTAGCTGAAGAAGAATAGCTTCTAAGTTTATCTAATCAAAAACAGATAATGAATGGGGGCTGGTACTAAAGCTCTATATTTAAATAAAATGGAGCAATAAAAGCGAAGGAGATATCCTGTCCCTCTAAGGGGATGGGATATTTTTTGTTTTAGTTTGCCTGGTATGCTGGATAAAAAAATTTACAGAAGAGCTTTACAAAGGAGGTTTTTTTATATATAGTATAGTTACCTAAAAATTCTAGGTAGGTGAGAAAATGTTTAGACGAGAGCTTGTAAAGGGAAGTACATCCCTTTTAGTTTTGCAGTTGTTAATGGAGCGAGATATGTATGGCTACGAATTAGCGAGGGAGATTAATGAACGTAGTGAAAGGCACTTAGAAATGAAGGAAGGTTCCTTATACCCTGCCTTGCATAAATTAGAGAAGCAAGAATATGTGGCCCACTATTGGAAAAAGCAGGAAAAGGGCCCTGATCGAAAATATTATCAAATTACTTCCCAGGGCGAAGAAATCTTAGCCGAAAGAACGTCGGAATGGTTTGAGTATGTCCAGGTGATGAACCAAATTATTGGGAGAAGTGAGTCATGAGTGATGGGGAACAAGAATTTATTCGTGAGCTTACTAAACGGATTCGTCGTCATAAGTTAAAGGAAGAAATTATTTTAGAGTATGAACATCATATATATGAAATGAAGGAAGAGTTGGAAAAAGAAAACATAACCTATGAAGAAATTGTAAGACAGCTGGGCACTCCAGAAGATATAGCGGATATGTGGCAAGTGGAAATGAAATCAAACCCAAATAAGATGCAGTGGCTCTTTGTTGTTGTCAATGTTAGCATCTTTCTCCTAGGTGTCATTTTCACAGTAAGTTATCATCTTTTTGACTTTCAATGGCTAGCTAATTTATGGTCTAGTCTTACTAGAATGCCTGTGATGATCATGATTGTATATTTATTATTTTGGGCTTTGTTAGGTTATGAGATTGGTCGTGAGTTTGGTCATCGAGGAAGGCGATTGCTTCAAAGAACTTTTTTCATTTGTATACTTCCTAATTTATTATTCATGTACTTAATTGTTTTTAAAATTTTACCTTATGAATGGTTTGACCCCTTGTTGGATCTACCCTTTATTATTCTCTGTATTGTATTTACAGCCTTGCTATATCCGGTAAGTATGCTTGGCTATCGTTGGGGACGAAGGGCTTCGATCTAAGGGAAGGATAACTTTTTATGAAGGTCTACATAGTAATTCTATGTAGTATCTAAAAGGAGAGGAAGCTAGTGGGAAATAGCATGAAAAACCGGGATCTATGGTTCTTACTCATTTGTTTTGCTTTAGGTTTATTAGCGGAAATGAGTTTCTTCCATGGAAGGATTGGAATTTCTTATCCGGTATTTTTAATTGGATTTTATACGGTTGTCTTTGTGAGGTTCAAATACTCCTTTCACCATCGGCGAATTGGTTTACTCATGATGGTTTGCATTTGGATCTTAAGTGCCAATTATTTGTTTTATGACATTCATTTCTTCCAGGGGATGAATATGCTGTTCATTCCGGCCTTTGTATTCACACATCTGATATTAATTACAAGCCCTATACCTCTTAAGTGGGGGAAGCCTAGATTTATAATTACTTTATTTGAAAAGTTAGTAGAGGCTTATATTTATATCTTCTCTTTTATAAGGGATAGGATTAAAAATGTATTTTTGAAGAGCGAAAGAAAGACAGTCGGCATAGTGGCAAGAATATTATTAGGATTTGTCATTGCTGTTCCTTTATTAGTTATTGTTATTGTTCTCTTAATGTCTGCGGATATGATGTTTGAAAACTTTATAGGACAGTTACCGAACTTTTTATCGCAGATTAGTATATCAACAGTCTTTCGGATTGCTTTTATTGTATTTATCGGCTTGTTGTTTTACGGGGTTTTCCAAGTTCTTGGTCGAAAAGGCGAATATCCTCAAGCTTCATTGGGGGGGAAGTTTAGCTTTAGTTCGATATCGGCTGTGACCATCCTCGTCCTTCTTAATCTTGTTTATATTGTTTTTGTTTCCTTTCAATTTACCTACTTTTTTAATGGAATGAGTGGGAAAATCATAGAAGGTTACACTTATGCAAAGTATGCCCGACAAGGATTTTTTGAACTTGTTCTTGTCCTACTGATTAATTGGACGGTATTAATTAGTTTTCTAAAGTTTGTCCACACGGAGAAAAGGACTTTAAGGATAGGATTGCAAAGCTTATACTCTCTTCTAATTGGAATGAGTGGAATCATATTAGTTTCTGCCTTTATGAGGTTAACCTTATATGAGGAAGCCTATGGATTCACCCTTGCCCGAGTCCTTGCTCATGTATTTATGATTTATTTACTTGTCATATTTGCCTATACCCTTATTCGAATTTGGTTAGTGAAATTACCTTTACTTCACTTCTATGTCATTGTTGGAATCATTTTTTATACAGGGATTAATGCTGTAAATGTGGATCAGTTTATTGTGAATAAAAATCTAGAAAGGTATGAAGAGACAGGTAAAATTGACCTGGAGTATTTAAGAGACCTCTCAGCTGCAGGGACTTTAAGTCTGATTGAATTATATGAAAGGGATCCTGAGATTGAGGATTTGGAAGCTATTATTATATCTGAAAAAGAATATATAGAATATATCAAAGAAGATTCATGGCAATCTTATAATTTTACGAGAGAAAAACTAAAGAAAAGTTTGCTAGAATTTAAAGTTAGGAGGGATGAACAATGACAATTGGCATGAGAAGATTAGAGGAACAATCGACTTTTCACATACCAAAACATGTAGCCATTACTATGGATGGTAATGGACGCTGGGGGAAATTAAATGGATTTAGCCGAAGCCAAGGTCATTATGAAGGGGCTAAAACGATGGAAAAGGTAATCGACGCTTGTGTAGACTTTGGTGTTGAAATTGTAACTTTATACGCATTCTCCTCGGAAAACTGGTCCCGTCCTAAGGACGAAGTAAGTTATTTGATGCAATTACCCATTCGTTTTTTTAAAAAGAAGTTACCCATTTTTATGAAAAAGGGAATTAAAATTGTTGTGTCCGGGGATTTAAGTAAGGTCCCAGAAAATACCCGGAAAGTTTTGATTGAAGCGATGGAAAAAACTAAATATAACCGTGTCATTACAGTCAACTTTGCTTTTAATTATGGTGGTCGAGATGAAATCCTTCAAGCAGCTAGAGGCTTAATTCAAGCCTATCAAGAGAAGGAAATAGCCATGGATGATCTGAATGAAGATTTGTTTACGAGTTACTTATATACGAGTGACTTACCAGATCCAGATCTTTTTATTCGTACAGGGGGGGAAATGCGGATGAGTAATTTCCTCCTTTGGCAAGCTGCTTCTGCTGAGCTGTATTTCACAGATACTTATTTTCCGGACTTTCTAAAGAAGGACTTATGGAAAGCCCTATCTGTCTACAGTGAGCGAAAGCAAAAGGATGAAGATTTATTTTTTGCTAAATAAGGACTTGAAATGTGGTTGGAACAAAACCGCTAGTTTAAAGAATATTAAACAAGCAAAGCGAAAGAAACAACAATCACTCCTCGGGGAAGGCTGAGATTTATCTAACCGCACGGATCCGAAAATCAGAATTCAGAAGGCAAGATAACTTCGGGCTTTGCACCCGATGCTTGCACACTATTTGTCCTAGCGTCCAGGCAAAGTAAATACTAAAAGCGGCAATCATCTTGATTGCCGCTTTTAGATCTTGCCCTTGTAGCCGGAGGGTGAAAGGACGGGATATTTTGTAGCGTTTTAGAAGCTCTATTCGCTTTTTATTAAAATTGTAAATTTTTGACCCAACATCATTTTTTGATAAGCTTTTGAACTTCTTATAGAGACTGTTTAAGTGAATTGTCGGTTAAGTCCAACTTTATCGAAAAATTAGTAATTGGCCTTGATTTTACAAATTCCTAATGATAATCTTATAGTAGACTTAAATATTTTATTAGGATGGTGACGAAATGAAGTTAGTAGGAAAGCTTGCTTTAGGTATCATTATCGGTATTTTAATTGGTTTAGTCTCTCCTGAGTTACTTACAAAGATTATTGTCACATTCAAAGAATTATTCGGTCAATTTTTAGGATTTGTCATTCCCTTGATCATTATCTTTTTCATTGTTAGTGGAATTGCCTCCCTAGGGAAGGAATCTGGAAAGATGTTAGGCTTAACATCTCTTGTAGCCTATTCATCTACTGTTTTAGCAGGAATTTTAGCCTTTTTTGTGGCGGTTCTCGTTATTCCAAGATTAACCAGTAGCGGAGGGTCAGCCTCTGAAGCAGAGGCATTAGAGCCACTCTTTAGTTTGGAGATTGACCCAATTGTCGGGGTTATGACTGCTCTTGTAGCTGCCTTTGTTTTTGGAATTGGTATTACTCGTATCGAGAGTCCGACCTTGAGATCAGTTTTTGATGAGGGTAAAGATATTATCGAACGTTTAATTTGGAAAATTATTATTCCTATTCTACCCTTCTACATCGCAAGTATCTTTGTGGAGCTTACGGCGGAAGGAACAGTAATTGAAACCTTAAAGACCTTTGGAGTCGTTCTTCTTATCGCAGTAGCCATCCACTGGGTATGGCTTTTTGTTTTATATTTCGTAGCAGGATCCTACACTGGAAAGAATCCATTTTCCTTACTTAAAAATATGTTGCCTGCATACTTTACAGGTTTAGGGACAATGTCCAGCGCAGCTACGATTCCTGTGACGGCACAACAAACCAAAGAAAATAAGGTCAGTGAACCGATTGCAGATTCAGTTGTCCCGCTTTGTGCGACAATTCATTTGGCGGGTAGTACGATTACGCTTGTTCTTTGTTCCGTAGCGGTCATGGTTTTATCAAATGACCTGGCGATGCCAAGCTTTGGTGACATGCTACCCTTTATTTTCATGCTGGGTATAATTATGATTGCCGCCCCTGGAGTTCCTGGTGGGGCAGTTATGGCAGCAGTTGGTCTCCTCGAGTCTATGCTTGGTTTTAGCGGAACAGCTGTTGGATTAATGATTGCCCTATATATGGCTCAAGATAGCTTTGGAACAGCAACAAATGTTACAGGAGACGGAGCAATTGCCATTATCGTTGATAAGATGATGGGTACTAATAAGGCAGCTTAAACTCACTTCGTTTTAAAAGTAAGGATTTCAATTTATAATAAAATCACCTTTTCCCTTTGTTGAATAGGATATATAAACAAAAGGAAGGGTGATTTTTTATGGCCTTTGCATTGCCTGCGACCATAAGAGTGAAAGAAATTCGTCATGAAGGTGTTCAAATTTATTATCCAGAAGTGCGTCAGCTTAAGGATAGGAATGTCCAGCGAAGAATTAATCAAGAAATTGTTAAGCGGGTAGGGAGGTTAATTGATGAGCAGTATAAAAAGCAAGCTGCGGATCGTTTTACAGAAATGATTGGGACCTTTGAAATTAAAACAAATGAACGCAATATTTTTAGTGTGACCTTGGGAAGTTATGCTTATGCAGAGGGCTTTGCTCACGGTTTAACCCTAATGGATTCGATTACCCTAGATATTGAAACGGGGAAAGTCTATGATTTACAGGATTTATTTAAGGTAAATAGTGATTATGTCAAAGTCCTTTCTAAAGACATTCAAGCACAAATTAAGGAAAGAGAGCTACCCATCTTAAATGGTTTCACATCCATTGCTAAGGATCAATCCTACTATCTTGCTGATAAATCTTTAGTCATTTACTTTCAAGCCTATGACATGACACCGGGATATGTAGGACTTCCTGCTTTTCCCATGAATGCCTTTCTATTTGAAGATATCCTAAAGGAAAAGGGTCCCTTAAAAAGACTACTTCCAACTGTGTAAAGAAAAAACCTCTTAAAAGAGAAGTGGATCTCAATTTTAAGAGGTTTTACTTATTTAACTAACATCTGAGAATTGGCTTCTGTAAAGTTCTGCGTAAAATCCATTCGCTTTGAGTAATTCATCATGATTACCTTGCTCAATGACAGATCCCTTATCCATGACGAGAATGATGTCAGCATCTTGAATGGTTGATAAGCGGTGGGCTATGATAAAACTTGTTCTACCCTTCATTAATTCATTCATAGCTTGTTGAATTAAGATTTCTGTCCTCGTGTCTACGCTGGAAGTAGCCTCATCTAAAATCATGATAGGAGAATCAGATAGTATGGCTCTGGCAATTGTTAATAGCTGCCTTTGTCCTTGGGAAATATTCGAGGCATCCTCATTAAGTTCAAATTCATATCCCTTTGGCAAAGCTTTAATAAAGGCATCTGCCCGAGCAGCCTTGGCAGCGTCTAAGACGTCTTTCCTTGTAGAGCCTGATTTTCCGTAAGCGATATTTTCTTCAATTGTTCCCTTAAAGAGCCAAGTATCCTGAAGGACCATACCAAATTGATTTCTTAAATTATTCCTTGGAATATCAGTAATATCAATTCCGTCTACAGTAATCGCGCCTCGATTCAGTTCATAAAAACGCATGAGTAAATTAATCAGAGTCGTTTTTCCTGCACCGGTAGGACCGACAATGGCAACTGTCTGCCCAGGTTCAACGGATATATTCATGTCTTCAATGAGGAGATTTTCATCGTAGCCAAAGTCTACATTATGAAAGGCGACTGCTCCTTGAACATTTTCTAGTTGATGATCGCTTTGTTCAGGGATTTCTTCTTCCTCATCAAGCAATTCAAATACCCTTTCTGCTGCGGCAATGGTTGATTGGATAATATTAGCAATGTTGGCTGTCTGCGTAATCGGCTGAGAGAACTGCCTTGTATAAGTGATAAAGGCTTGGATGTCTCCAATGGAAATAACCCGATTAATAACTAAAAATCCTCCAACAATACTGATGACTACATAGCTTAAATTTCCAATAAAGGTCATGACAGGCATAATGATTCCAGAAATGAACTGTGCCCTGCGACCTGAATTGAATAATTTCTCATTCACATCATCAAACTGCTCAAGGGATTCTTCCTCTTGACCATAGGACTTAACAACCTGATGGCCCGTATACATCTCTTCAATATGTCCATTTAAATTTCCTAGGTTCCTCTGTTGGTCGGCAAAGTGCTTTTGAGACCTTACGAGTAAAGGCCGAATAGCAAAAATCGACAGGGGTAAACTAATAAGGGCAATTATCGTAAGTAAGGGACTAATGTAAAGCATCATAAATATAATCCCAACAATCGTGACGATAGATGTGATGAGTTGTGTAATACTCTGCTGAAGAGTATTTCCAATGGTGTCAATATCATTAGTTACACGACTTAGGGTGTCTCCATGGGATGTCCCATCATAATATTTTAAGGGAAGCCTTTGTAACTTTGTGAATATTTGTTCCCGCATTCGATAGACAATTCGCTGGGCCACACTTGCCATTAAAAATTGCTGTATGAAGCGGAACAAACTAGAAAATATATAAAGGGCCCCTAGTAATCCAAGTAATTTACCAACTTTGATAAAGTCAATTCCACCCTCAGGGATTCCTTGAATCCGGTCATAAGCTCCTTCGAAAATAACTGTAATGGTATCTCCCATTACCTTTGGTCCAACAATGGCGAAGACCGTACTTAGGATAGCCGCAGCAAAAACGATCACAATTCGTAAGCGGTGAGGTTTTAAATAACTAACTAACCTTTTAAGATTTTCTTTAAAATTCTTTGGCTTTTCTTGGTTTTTCATGCTAACTCCCCCTCTCCAAATTGAGAGGCAACAATCTCTTGATACACTTCATTTGCTTCAAGTAATTCCTCGTGAGTTCCAATGCCTGCTATTTCTCCGTGATCGAGGACGATAATTTGGTCTGCGTCAAGGACAGTGCTCACTCTTTGGGCTACGATGAGTACGATGGCATTTTTAGTTACTTTTTCTAAGGCCTTACGGAGCTTAGCATCTGTTCGGTAATCTAAGGCTGAAAAGCTATCATCAAACAAGTATACATTTGGCTTTCGGACGATGGCTCTGGCAATAGATAGCCTTTGTCTTTGTCCACCAGAAAAGTTGCTAGCACCTTGTTCGACAGCCGCTTCATATTGCTCAGGTAAATCCTCAATAAATTCCTTAGCCTGGGCAATCTCAGCTGCCTCCTTGAGTTCTTCTAGGGAGGCATTATTTTTCCCTTGTTGTAAATTCTGAGCTATAGTCCCAGAAAAGAGCTGAGTTTTTTGTGGAACTAGTCCAAGATTTTTACGTAAATCTTCAATCCTTAATTCTTTAATGTCTCTTGAATCAAGTAATATATTTCCTTCAGTCACATCGTAAAAACGTGGGATTAGGTTGAGTAAACTTGTTTTTCCAGAGCCTGTACCCCCAATAATTGCGGTGGTTTGACCCCTTTTTGCTGTGAAGCTAATATCCCTTAAAGCAGGACGATCTGCTCCTGGATATTGGAAAGTTACATGATCAAAGCTTAAGGACTCTGGTCGGCCTTTAATATTTTCCTTTCCGTCATCATCTAAAGCGGGCATGGTTTGTAAGACTTCGTTAATTCGGTTCACAGATACGGAAGCCCGGGGGATGATAATAAACATCATTGAAGCCATGACCAGGGCGAATAAAATAAGCATGACATACTGAATAAAGGCCATTAAATCCCCAATATGCATATTTCCGTTATCAATTCTGATCCCACCGAACCAAAGGACGGCTACGATTGTTAAGTTCATGACCAGCATTATAAAGGGCATAGCAAAGGCCATGAGTTTATTTACTTTAATGGATATGTCCGTTAAATTTTTATTAGCCTTTTGCAGTCTTTCCTTTTCTTCCTCCTCTTTATGGAAAGCGCGGATGACCCGAACTCCGGTTAAGTTTTCCCGCATGACGAGGTTAAGTCTGTCTAGCCTTCGCTGAACCGCCTTGAAAAGGGGCATTCCGAATTTAAGGACAGCTGCTATGGCAATGATGAGTACGGGCATGGTTGCCAGTATGATGAGGGATAGTTTGGCGTCTTTAGAGACGGCCATGATGATTCCTCCGGCTAGCATGATCGGTGCCATTACGACCAGTCTAAGCATCATGATGGCTGCTTGTTGAATCTGGGTGACGTCATTTGTCGTTCGTGTGATGAGGGAGGCTGTTCCGATATGGTCGAATTCTTGGAGGGAAAATTCGTTAATATGTTGGAAGACATTTCGGCGCAAATCCCGTCCGATTCCCATGGCTACCCTGGATGAATAGTAGCTCGCGATAATGGCGACGGCTACGGTTAGGGCGGTGACGAGAAGCATGAGCCCGCCTATTTTCCAAATGTAGGGGATGTCTCCGAGAACGATTCCGTCATCGACAATTTTCCCCATGAGCGTTGGTAAAAGGAGCTCGGCAAGGGCTTGGGCAAAAATGAGTCCAATGACGATGAAGATCATTCCTTTGTATGTAGATATGTGACGCATAATAGATTTCATAGTTATCAAATCCTTAGTTAATTTGTAACTTATATTTTCTCAAAAATAAAGAAAGCAAGCAAGGAACTATGTTTTTCCTTGCTTGCTTATGAGGATAGATTTTATTTATCGTCTTGCTGTTTATCCATTTCTTCGATGATTTCATCCTTTAATTCATCGTAGATATCGTCTTTTACTTTTTCCTTGATGTCATCGTAGGACTCTTCGATGATTTCTTTATATACTTCGTCTTTAATATCATCATAGGTTTGTTCGGAGAATTCATCATAGACTTCATCATATACTTTCTCTTTTAGATCGTCATAAGCTTCTTCAGAGAATTCATCGTACACTTCATCTTTTACGTCGTCTAAGAATTCATCACGGAAATCTTCCTTTACTTGAGTATCATGTTTGATCTTGCTTTTACGTTCTCTGACTTGCCAGTCTCGTTTAACCATAATGAAAATTGATGCGATCATAAATAGCATAATAATCGAGAAGGGAAGTGCTGCTATTAAGGATGCGGTTTGTAAGGCATCTAAACCTCCACCACCACTGATGAGCAAGACTGTCGCTGTCCCTGCGATTAAAATTCCCCAAATCAGTTTCACTCGTAAAGATGGGAAGAGGCTTCCGTTTGTCGTCATCGCACCTAATACGTAGGTAGCTGAATCCGCTGATGTGATGAAGAAAATAAAGATTAAAATAACGGAAAGTACAATTGTAATCTGGCTTAAAGGTAAATGACCTAAGGTTTCAAAGAGAGCAAGCTCGACGTTTTCGTTAACAAGATCTGCAATTCCACCTGGTCCAAACATTTCTAAATGTAAGGCTGTCCCACCAAAGGTTGTAAACCAAATGATAGCTAAGAGAGCTGGAACGAGTAAGACTCCAGCGATAAATTCTCTAATTGTTCTTCCCCGGGAAATCCTTGCAATAAAGAGTCCCATGAAGGGAGCCCAAGAAATATGCCAGGCCCAGAAGAAAATTGTGTTGGTTCCCAGCCACTCACTTTCAGAGAAGGGTGTTAAGGTTAAACTCATTGGAATAATATTGGCAACGTAACCACCTAAGGTCGTTACAAAGTTTTCTGCAATGAATAAGGTTGGTCCAATAATGATTAAGAATAACAGCAGTAATCCCGCAACCGTAATGTTAATGTTACTTAAAATCTTAATTCCTTTATCTAACCCTCTAGCTGCTGAAAAAATAAATAGGACGGTTACAATAGCAATAACGATTAACTGTACCCAGATTTCGTTGGGCAGAGAGGTAAAGGATGATAGACCTCCTGTAATTTGCATGGCACTTAAACCAAAGGTTGTAGCCACTCCAGTAGTTGTCGCTAAAACAGCAAGAATATCAATAGTCTTACCGATGGGCCCATCGGTTTTTCGTCCAAGGAAAGGATAGAAAGCCGAACTTACTAAGGCCGGTCGTCCTTTTCTAAATTGAACGTAGGCTAAGGTTAATCCTACAACGGAAAAGATTGCCCATGGGTGGAGTGCCCAGTGGTAGGCTCCATAACGTAAACCAGCAATTGCTGCCTCTGTTGTATTTGGTTCATAACCAACAGGTGGGTCGATATAGTATAATACAGGCTCTGCAACTCCCCAGAAGACGAATCCAACACCAATCCCTGCCGCAAAAAGCATTCCGATCCAGGACAGCCAGGAGAATTCAGGTTCCTCATTTTCTTTACCGAGCCGTATTTTACCAAAGGGGCTGATGGCTAAAACAATAACAAAAAGGACGAAGAAGGCGGTAATAAGCATATAAAACCAACCAAAATTCGTAATCATCCATGTTAAAGCATAACCTGCTGAGTCTGTGAGGGACTGAGGAAAAATAAGCCCCCATAAAACAAAAATAGATACTAAAACGGTTGATACATAAAATATGACACCAGGTTTATTTGTACCCGATTCTAAATTTTTCATAATAAGTAGTGTAAGTACACTATGCCTCCTTAAATAATTAAGTATGTTTTTTATCATATCATAGTGATTTGTTTATCGAAAGGGTATTTGGAAAAGTTTTGGAAAATAAAAGGTTATCCACACTATCCACATGTCTATACACATGTAAAGTCAATAAAATCAATGTTTTACAAAAGATATCCACATTATCCACAGAATTTATGCAAATTCCTCCACAAAAATACTCACAAGGGCAAGCGCATGGATCATTGATTTATAGAAAGATATAAACAAAACAGGTGATCTGTTGATAAGGTTGTGGATAACTCCAGGGCAGATTTATTTTCAGTTGTATCGTTTCCTGATTCCTAGTATCATATACATTGGATGACCTTAGGAATTGGAGAATAAATATGTTAGAGAGAAAATATGATAAAAAGTTAAGTATACGAACAGATGGAATTAAAGAATTACAAGAAAAGAATCACAATCGAGTAGAGTCTACTCCCTATGAGGCATTGGATGTTTTGTGTCATCATTATTCCTTGAAAGAAGGGGATCAGCTTGTTGATTATGGATGTGGTAGAGGTCGAGCCATGTTTTACCTGCATGATCGATTTAATGTAGGTGTCACAGGGATAGAAGCGGATGATGCAACCTACGATGAGGCACTACTTAATAAAAGAAGCTATTTATATCATAAAGGAGAAGATACCTCGTCGATTCATATCGAATATGGTTTAGCTGAAATGTATGAGGTGCAGGAGGCTGATAATCGATTTTATTTCTTTAATCCCTTTGAATTGCCGATTTTCAGGAAGGTTGTTTATAATATTTTACAATCAGTTAATGAACATCCCCGAACCGTAGAATTGATTATGTATTATCCCTTACCGGAGTTTAAGCACTTCTTACAATCACGGACTCCCTTTGAAGTTATTAATGAGTTTACAGTACCTAAAATCCACGGGAAATATGGACGTTTTGCCATATATCGTTACCAGGGGGAAGAAGGTAAAAGAACAATAGAAGAATAGATAAAAAATAAACCCTCTTTCTAAAAATATCCTTTATGATAGGATGTAAGGAAGGAGGGTTATTTATGTGTTTCTCATTATTTTTCATTGCCGATAATAGCCTATATGAAGTGAAGAAGGACGGAGAGCTTTGGGAGCTCAAGGAGAGAAAGCATCCCTATGCGTTTCATTGTCTTTCCCTAGATCCTACAAGGGAAGGGCGATTATATGCAGGCAGCTTTGACCATGGTTTACTCTTCAGTGACGATTACGGGAGAAATTTTCAAAAGGTCGGTGAAGGCATAAGCTCTGATCGGGTATTAAGTCTTGCTGTCAGTATCGATGAAGATGGGAGGAGCAGGGTATGGGCAGGGACGGAGCCGAGTGAACTCTTTTGTTCTAAGGATGGCGGGAAAAGCTGGACGAATTTTCCTGAATTGCCGAAATTACCTTCCCATACTAGTTGGAGTTTTCCACCAAGACCTTACACCCACCACGTTCAGTCTATTCAAGTAGACCTCCTTGAAGCGGAAAGAATTTTTGTCGGAATTGAACTTGGAGGTGTCATGAGATCCATGGACGGGGGAGAGACTTGGGAGGATCGAAAGGAAGCTTCCCAACACGATTGCCATACTCTTACCATGAATGAAAAAACCGAGGATCGAATTTATGAGGCTGCCGGGGATGGCTTTGCTGAAAGCAGGGATGGTGGTGCAACTTGGAAAACTGATAATGAAGGGTTAGGGGACTATACCTATTTAGTCGATATACAAACGGATCCTGATGATGGGGATGTCATCATTGCTTCGGCAGCAAAATCTGCTAGGACCGCTTATCAACCAAGTAGAGCTCACACCGTCTTAGTAAGAAAAGAAGGAGATGCGCCCTGGGAAATAATTAGTGAGGGTTTACCTGTAGCAGACGGATCCTCTATATTTTCCTTAATCAGCCGTCCCCAAGAAGGAAGCAGCTTTTATGCAGTTAATAATCTAGGCCTCTATCATTCGATAGACCAAGGACGCTCATGGGAAAAAGTCCCTCTACGTTTACCAGGAGACTTTAAAGAAAAACGAATCCGTGCCTTAGTAGCAAGTTGAAAAGAGATTATTTCTAAGGGAAATAGAAGATAAGTTCTAGTTTTTATCCCCTTTAAAAGGAAGCAAAACAAAAAAATCCTGTCCTCGCACATTTTACAAGGAGGGCAGGATTTTTTTCTAGCTTAGTTATATTACATTACTTCTCGACTTCCTCAATAAGTTTACCTTCTTCTATATAGAGAATCTTATCCGCAACAACCTGTGCATCCTCACGACTATGGGTCACCATAATAATCGGGATCTGCCACTGCTTATGTATATCCAATAATTCCTGACGACTCTTCAAACGATTCTCATCGTCAAGCGCAGCAAAAGGCTCATCCAATAATAAGAGATCAGGTTGAGTTGCAAAGGCACGAATAAGAGCCACTCTTTGCTTCTCCCCCCCAGATATTTCATGAGGATAAGCATCCCTTAAAGGAAATATATTAAGCTGCTTCATTAATTGCTCAGCAAAACTTTTGGACTCCATTCCGTAAGCGATATTTCCCCATACTGTTTTATGGGGAAAAAGGGCATAGTCTTGAAACATATAACCAACATTAAACTGATGGACAGGAACTTGAGCCTTTCCATCCCTAATAAGGCTACGACCCCCTAATTCTACAACACCATTTTGAATAGGAGTTAGCCCTGCGACACTATTTAAAATGGAGGTCTTCCCGGCGCCAGAGGGCCCGAATAAAACGGCGATTTCCTTGCCAACAGAAAACTTTACGTCTAATAAAAAGTGCGACATCTTTTTTTGAATGTGTACATGAAGCATGATTTCATTCTCCTATGTATTACTCTTATTTTTATACTTCATCATGTTTCGCCTACTCCACCAGTTCAGCCACAGCATGGCACTAAATCCGAGGGTGATAATAATCCCAACCCATAGGCTAGCTACTTCTGTATTACCGGATTCTACGGCGAAATAAATAGCTAGGGGAATTGTATCGGTAACGTTTGGTATGTAACCCGCAATCATCAAGGTAGCTCCAAACTCTCCGAGTGCTCTAGCAAAGCTAAGGACTATCCCGGCTAAGAGACCTGGCCAGGCCAGTGGAAAGGAGATGGTCCAGAAGACCTTCCATTTCGATGCGCCCAGGGTTAATGCCGCATTTTCAACATTTTCATCATATTGTTTAAAAGCGGCGGAGGCACTTTGATACATAAGCGGAAAGGATACGACTATAGCTGCAATAATCACCGCATACCAAGTAAAGACGATTTGAATATCAAAGTAGCCGAGTAAACGGCCAAGGGGGCCATTTTTTCCGAATAAATATAATAAACCAAATCCGACAACAGTCGGAGGAAGGACTAGGGGCAACATAATGATTGATTCGACAATTCCCTTTCCTGGAAATTCCCGGCGGGTTAAAATCCGGGCCAGGAATACCCCGATAATAAAGACAATAAGGGTTGCGATTGTAGCTGTCTTAAAGGATAACCACAAGGGAGATAAATTAATGTTTGAAATATGCCATCACCTTTTCTGCAAAGACAAATCTCTAATGAAAACCATATTGTTCAAAGATTTCTTGAGCTTCATCCGATAATAAAAATTGCATAAAATCTTTTGCTTCCTCTTCTTTTTCACTGGCCTTAATAAGGGCTGCAGGATAGACAATGGGATCATGAAGATCACTCTCTACTGTAGCCAAGATCTCTACCTTATCACTAGAAAGGGCGTCGCTCTTGTAAACATAGCCGATATCTGCATTGCCTGTTTCAACATAGGTTAAAACTTGGCGGACATCCTTAGCTAGGACTAGATTATCCTCTATTTGATCCCAAACCCCTAAGCCTTCTAAGCTTTGTTTTGTATAATTCCCGGCAGGAACACTATCTGGATTTCCAATAGCTACCGTTAAGGTGGAATCGAAGTCTTCCGCATTTGTAAAGGGCAGGATTTCTGTGTCCTTCTTTCCAATTAGGACGAGTTCGTTATTAACGAGGACCTCCCTCGTAGCTGGATGAATATCTCCACTCTGCTCGAGTTTATCCATCCATTCAGCATTGGCAGAAATGAAGAGATCTACTGGAGCACCCTGTTGAATTTGTTGAGCTAAGGTACCTGAACCCGCTAAATTAAAGGATAGGTCTGTGTCATGCTCAGCTTCATAAAGTTCTTGGATTTCCTCTAAAGCCTCTGTTAAACTAATGGCCGCGGAAATTGTTAAAGTTGATGATTGATCTTGGTCTTCTGAGCAAGCGGTAAGCATGAAAGCAAGAGCCAGAAGAATCATTATGATTATTTTTTTCATTGGTCGCTGTCTCCTCACTTCTTGTCATCTTTCTTCACTTGTGCATGTCCTTGTGAATCAATGATAATCTTCTTCCCCGTGCTTAAGGTCATTTCTAAAGGAAAGATGGCTGAGATCTGATTAGAAAAATACCACTTTCTTCCCGGGCGAACGAGAACAATAAAGGCTTCATCCCGTCCGAAGAAATTAACGGAATCCTTTTGTAAGGATGCACCCCGTAGTGGAAGGCCGATATCTTGAAATTCTTCACTTAATTCCTCTACATGTTCGGAAACAATCCCAACTTCACTCATATTTAAAAAGGATTCGGAAAAACTAGGACTTCCAAACAAGTCTTTATTTCTTCTCCCGATGAGTTCAATGATATTTCCTGCTGGATCTTCAAAATACATAGAGTCTGCATCAAAGCTTGAAAAATAAATCTCGTCCCTACCTCCATCCCTGTTCAATGAAACTCGCTCCTTTAGCCGATATTTTAGCATGCTAAATTGATTGCCAGGAACATTAATGGCAAAGTGGTAAAAGCAGGGCTCATCCTTGGATGTAAAGGTTAGTTTCGTCGATCCGATGTCTATTGAAAAGGATTCCTCCTTGATATCCGTTGCCTCTAGTTCAAGGACGTTCATGTAAAATCTTCTTAACTCTTTTAATTTATTTGTGTATAATAAGACAGATGTAAACATTGTGAAACACCCCATCATTAAGAAATGATTGCATATAGTATAAGTATATCATGCTTTTCCATATATTTAATGAAAAGTTTGTTACGTTTCTTAGGAAGGACCATCGAGGGCTTCCTTTCTGAAGGGATTGAAGAAAAATGAGTCAAAAGCATAATGCTTGCTCGGAAAAAGAAGATGAGATATGATTGTCTTTAGTTCGAGATATATTAATTAGAGGGAATTGATGAAGATGGCAGAAAATCGAGATGCAGAATCCTCTTTAAAGTTATTTGTCGTGCTGTCTAGAGCCTTTGAAGCTATTCAAAAAGAAGTGACTAAGGATATTAGAAAACGCGGCCTTAACCCGACGGAGTTTGCTGTATTAGAATTGTTATACAATAAAGGAGACCAGCCGATTCAGAAGATTGGTGAGAAGGTATTATTGGCAAGTAGTAGTATTACCTATGTCGTTGATAAATTAGAAAGTAAGTCTTATTTATCAAGGAAAGCCTGTGCCAAGGATCGTCGGGTAACCTATGCGGTGATTACCGAGGAGGGGAAAGCTTTTATGGATGAGATTTTCCCTGATCATAAGGCGTCCATTCAAAAAATCTTTGCAGGTCTTACTTTAGAGGAGAAGGAAGAAGTAACAAGCTTACTAAAAAAGCTCGGCTATTATGCGGCGGATTTATAAACCGCCCTATTTCTTTGGTTAAAATCTCGAATTCGTAATATATGAAAATGAAATACATGGGGGGAAACTCTAATGAATTTCACTTCATTGGGTAAGATAAGTATTATAAGATAAAAAGGAGATTAGGAAGCATGAAAGATTTAAATCTAGCAATAGTTTATTACAGTTCAACGGGTACAAATTATCAAATGGCCAATTGGGCAAAGGAAGAAGCAGAAGGACTTGGGGCAAATGTAAGGCTCATCAAAGTTCCAGAGTTAGCTCCTGAGGAGGCCATCGCCCAGAATCCGGCATGGAAAGCCCATTATGAGGCTACGAAGGATGTGGCTGAAGCGACTTCTGAAGATTTGGAGTGGGCAGATGCGATAATCTTTAGTGTACCGACAAGATTCGGAGTCATGGCAGCTCAAATGAAGCAGTTTATCGACATGCAAGGCGGTTTATGGGGAAGTGGAAAAACAGTAAATAAAGTTGTCACAGCAATGTCCTCAGCAGGTAATTCCCATGGTGGACAGGAAGCAACCATTTTATCTTTATATACCACAATGTATCACTGGGGAGCTATCGTTGTTTCACCGGGATATACGGATGATTCTATTTTCTCAGCGGGCGGAAATCCTTATGGAACTTCAGTAACTATCGATGGTGAAGGAAATATGCTTGAAGATGTAGAAGCGGCAGTCAAGCACCAAGCTAAACGTGTCCTTGATGTAGCGGCAAGCTTAAAAAAGTAAGGTAAGTAATTTTGAGATTAAATAGCAAGACAAAACTTAAGATCTAATGGCTGGTAGGTGTTCAGTATTTTACTGGACCCAGACCAGTCATTTTCTGTTTTATAGGAAGGCTGGCAACTTAAGAGACATAACAAAAGGCATAGTCCCATTCTTGGCGACTATGCCCTTCCTTGAAAATTCTTCGTGATCAATAGCATTTTTCCAAAGTGAGTCTTTAAGCTTTTATAATTTCATCTAATTTTATTCTCTTATGAATGGCGTACATAACAAACATACCGACCGCCATAACAATGAGTTCCTCAGATGATAGGAATAGCCAGAGCGCGGTAAAGACTTGATCGCCCATTTCGCCAGCCAGCTTTAACATGTATGCTATTAAAAACATGTTAAAGGAAAAGACGATAGAGTTGATTCCCATAAGTACCAGCTTGTTTTTAATATATCTTCCGAGGAAAATCGTGATTCCAAGCGAAATGACCGTATGGGATAAACCGAAAATAAATTCATAAGCTCCAAGTGGTGAAAAGAACAGATTCGTTAAAAAGACACCGATGGCAATTCCGAAGAAGAATCTCTTATCAAAGACGACAAGGTGATTTAAAATTTCGGAAATCCGGAATTGGAACTGATAAAAACTAATCGGTAGTACAAGTGCTGTTAAAGCAATGTACACTCCTGCTAGTAGTGCGTTAATCACTACAGTTCTAATATTCATTTTTTTCTCCCCCTAGTATTTTTAACGTTGGATGGTTTCGAACAACGTTTAACAGTAGGTATCATAGCAGGGAGCAGGAGGATAATCAAGCTTTACTTAAAGATCTTCTTCCCATTCCTCAATTGTAAAATCTGGATCCAAGCTTAACTCCTTCATGAAAATTAGATTACCCACGTCATCCTCAAAGGCTTCAAAAAGAAAGTCTTGATCAGAGTCAACTAGATCCTCCCAAGGGGCTTCATAGAGATAGTCCCCTTCATTGAGTAAATAAATGGGAGTATCATCGATCATTCTAGAAGTTTCTGGCGATGCCTGGGAGAGTGTGTCTCCATTATCTATAAGGTGAAAGACATCGAAGCTTAAACGGTCTTCATCGATTGTTGGGTTTTTAACGAATAATAAAGTTTTTTGTAAATCCTTAAAAGCATTTGTAAGAAAATCATATTTACTTTCCATCTTAGAAAGGTCTTCTTCTAATTGAATTTTCTCATCTTCAGCTTCTTCATATGTAAAAACTTCGCTTTTTAATTGGTTAATTTCATCTTCATACAATTCTAGCTTTGCCTCAAGGTCATCAATTGTTTTATCCCTTTGATTACTTTCTCCAAAAAAGATAATTGCAATGATAAAAGTGAGGAAAAAAATAATACTTAGTAAAATTTTATTGTTCATCTGGATACCTACCCCCATTACTAATCTAAGTGTGAAGTGAATATATTTAATGTGAAAATTAAAGTGCTCCTTCATTTAAAGACAAGAACATATATCTAAACTTTATAAGAAGAAAGAGAACGGGTCAATGAGAATTGATTTAATAGCCAAAAGCGATTAGATATAGACGATAGGCCTTTGCATATTGTCCTATTGTAAAAGTTGATAAAATGTCATAAAGATAGAGGCACATTTGAACAAAATCCTGTAAAATAAAATAGACATAATATGAAGGAGAGTAAGATTATGAAAAAGTATATAGTCATCATTATGGCCCTCTTCCTTATGCTATTTATTAGCGCTTGTGGAAAGGAAGAAGCCAAAACGGATCAAGACATTAAAGAATTAGTGCATGAATACACTCTTGGAGATTTTGATGGGGAAGATGTGGTTGCTTCTATAAACTCCCATCAACTCATTGTTCAAGAAGCGGGTAAAGAAGAAGTGTATAATTTACCAGAAGATGAATTTTTCGTCTCCATCGCACCCTTTAAAACCTATACCCATGAATGTGCTATCCATAACTTAACAAGCTGTCAGGGGGAACTGGTCGAAGAAGCTTTCCAGGTAACAGTTACAGATGAAGCGGGAGAGAAAATCCTTGATGAGGAAATGAAGACCTTCGCCAATGGCTTCATTGATCTCTGGTTACCGAGGGAACAAAACTTTACCGTTACCATTGAACAAGGAGACCAGATTTCTGAAGAAGAGATTTCAACCTTTAAAGGGGATTACACCTGCATTACAACTATGCAACTTGCAAGTAAATAAAGAGGAATTCACGGGCAAATCGCCTGTGAATTCCTTTTTTTAATCCATATTAAGTTCCTGATCTAAAAAGGCAAAAAAGTCTGCCCACTCTTCAATAATTTTTGCAGTTGGCTTACCAAGACCATGACCAGCCTTGGCCTCAAGTCTTAAAACAATCTTGGAATCAGAGCTGGCCTTCTCTCTTAGAGTGGCCGCAAACTTCTTCGCATGAGCTGGAACAACCCTGTCATCACTTTCCGCCGTTGCAATTAATACGGGTGGATAGGTCACACCTTCCTTCACATTATGAAGCGGTGAATAAGCATATAAAAAATCGAAATGCTCGGGTACATCCGGATCCCCATACTCAGACATCCAAAAATGCCCAATCGTAAATCGATGATAACGAAGCATATCAATCACAGGCACCTGGCAAATTACTGCACCAAAAAGGTCAGGTCGCTGAACCATACAAGCAGCAACAAGCAAGCCACCATTGGACCCACCCATAATCGAAAGCTTCTCCCGGCTCGTATACCCACGCTCAATGAGGAACTCCCCAGCCGAAATAAAGTCATCAAATACATTTTGCTTATTCTCTAACATACCGGCCCGGTGCCATTCCTCGCCATACTCATTTCCACCCCGAAGATTGGCCACAGCGTAAATACCACCCTTTTCCAGCCAACGTAAAATCGCCGGATGAAAGCTAGGGCTCAAACTAATATTAAAGCCACCATAGCCATAAAGTATGGTCGGATGGCTACCATCTAAATCCATATCCTTTCGCCGAGTAATGAAGATGGGCACCTCCGTACCATCCTTTGATGGATAGAAAAGCTGCTCCGTTACAAAGCGGTCTGTGTCCAGGGAAAAGTCAGCTTTCTCTAAGATAGACAAGGACTGATCCCCAAAGGAATATTCATAGATTGTAGCAGGCTGTAAATAGGAAGTTAAGCCGAAATAAAGTTTGTCTTCCTCCTTGTTTTTTGTCAGCTCGCCTAAGGAACCTATAAAGGGTAAGTCAATTTCCCTCATAAATTTCCCCTTTTCATCATGATAGACTAGCTTGTTGTGGGCATCGTGTAAATAGGAGAGGATAAAACGATCATTCATATAGACGAAATCATCTAGGACATGATCGGCCTCTGCAATAATTTCCTCCCATTGATCCCGGTCATTACTTTCGATGTTTATTTTAATAAGCCTTTGGTTAGGTGCATCCAGGTTTGTCACGAAGTAAAAGTCCTCCCCCTTATTCGTGACATAATAATAGGAGGCGTCCTGCTCATCAAGTAATCGTAAAATCTTATTTTCATCATTTAACTTCATTAAGTAGACACGGTTTTCCGAAGCGGTACCGTGGAATACATGAAGAATTAAATAGTTTTTATCCTCACTGATCATAGGTGAGAACATTAACTCTTTAAAGTCAGGTCTCTCAAAGATTAACTCATCTTTATCTTGTTCTTGATCGAGTTTATGAAGGTAGACCTTGTTATGATGGCCTTCCTCCTCCTTGCTCACGCTGTCAGGATTTGGATAGCGGCTATAGTAGAAGCCGGAATGATCAGGAAGCCAAGCCACATTCGTAAACTTCACATCAATTAGATGGTCCTCCTCGTCCTTTTTACTTTCAACATTACGCACTCGAATTTCTTGCCAATCACTTCCGTGAGTCGATAAGGCGTAAGCGACATATTTTCCATCATGGCTGATGAAGTAATTGGTCATGGCAATGGTACCATCATCACTAAGGCCATTCGGGTCAATCAAAACTTCTTCCTTTCCATCCTCCTTTACATAAAGCAGGGCCTGATTTTGCAGGCCTTCATTTCGAAGGTAAAAGGACTTCCCCTCAACGGTTTGCGGTGTGGAGAATTTAGGATAATCAAAGAGTTCTTCAAGTCTTTTGATATCCTCATCCTTGGTTTTCGTGTCTGTAAAGTATGTATCACATTCTTTATTCCACTCTTTTACCCATTCTTCGGTATCTTCAGATGAAGGATCTTCTAGCCAACGATAGGGATCGGCGACTTTTGTTCCATGAAAATCCTCAACAATATCATCTTTTCCAATATTTCCCATGTATTTCCCTCCATGTTTGAATTGTTTTTATCTTACCATAAAAATATCAGAATTTACTACAAAATAAAGGATTACATAAGAATAAATTTAATTTATTTATAATAGGTTAAATCTATGAAGATCCAAATGATGATTAAGAGAGCTAGGATTCCCATCTTATTCTTTGTTTTATAAATGCTAGGGAAAAGTAACTAATCGAAAACGGAACTCACAATCAGTATCAGTAACAATTAAAAAGGAAAATATGTTACCATGATAAGTAATACAATTTAGAGGTGAAAAAGATGAATTGGCATACATTATGGGAAATCGAAGACGTAAAAAACACAATCATAGCAATTGGTATCTTGCTCGTCTTTTTACTTCTGAGAAGGCTCTTCATTAAATACATTTATAAGCTCATCCTCGGACTAACAAGTAAGTCACCGACTGAGCTTTTTACGCAGTTACTGATTGCTTATAAAAAGCCTTTACAATGGTTATTTGTCATTATTGGAATTTACATTGCAGCAGCTTACTTCCCTTATCTTGATCAGGATAACAAGCTGTTTACAAATGTCATTCAGTCCTCGATTATTATGGTCATTGTCTGGGGTTTATTCAATTTAACCTCGGCAACTTCCCTCTTGTTTTCAAGAATTAACCGACGGGGTAATGTACATTTAGATGAAATACTCATTCCTTTCATTTCTAAAGGTGTTCAAGCCATCATTATAGCCATCGGGATTAGTATGATTGCTGAAGTGTTTGGCTATGGAATTAGTGGATTTGTTGCAGGACTTGGCTTAGGTGGCCTTGCCTTCGCGCTGGCTGCCCAGGATGTCCTGGCCAATCTCTTTGGAGGATTCGTCATTATTACTGAGAGACCTTTTACCATAGATGATTGGATATTGACGCCAAGTGTAGAAGGAACCGTTGAAGATATATCCTTCAGGAGTACAAAGGTTCGGACCTTTGATCAAGCAGTGGTTACTGTTCCGAATTCTACCCTTGCGAATGAAGCAATTACAAACTGGAGTAAAATGGGTAAGCGACAAGTGTCCTTCTCCCTACGGGTGACTTATGATTCACCTATAGAAAAAGTTAAAAGGTCGATTAATCGAATTAGGGAAATGTTAATCAACCATGAAGGTATTCATGAAGAGACCATCTTCGTTCACTTTAGTGACCTACAGGACACGGGTGGCGACATTATGCTTTATTACTTTACCAAAGCAACCTCCGGTAGTGAATACCATCCTGTGAAGGAAGATGTAAATTATAAGATCCTGGAGATTTTAAAAGAAGAGGGAGTCGAAATTGCCCTGCCAAGCAGACGATTATTCATGAAAGACTTCGAAGACGAGACCCCTCAAGGAAATGATAATAGTTAAAGCCAAAAAGGAAGGAAGCTAAAAATCAGCTCCTTCCTTTTAAATTTACATTTTATTTAATTTGTTCAATCGTTTGTTTTAACTTACGGGCAAATTTCCTTCGGTCCTCATCAGTAAAGGCCCTAGGTCCTTTTGTTCGCTGGCCAGCCTGTCTTGCCATGGCGCTTATATGCCTGGACTCCAAGAGTCGTCCGATATTATGTTCAGTAAAACGAAAGCCTTTGTGATGGAGAACGATGCATTTTTTAGGTAGGCAAAGCGAGGCCAGACCGTAGTCCTGAGTGATGACCAAGTCGCCTTCCTTCACAAGGGCTAGAATTTTATAATCGGCCGAATCAACACCAGGATCGACATAAAGGGTATCCACATAGGCAGGCCAGTCATCATGGGAAAAATGAGAAAAGCTCTTTACAAAAACAACTTCAAGTTCCATTTCCCCAGCAACTTGGACAACTTCCCGCTGAACGGGACAAGCATCCGCATCCACAAATATTTTCATCGATAGACGTCCTCCTTTTCCCAGCTTCCTAAAAATCTATTCTAGTTCTAGGATCTTTTGCAGTCCTTATATATTTATCCTAGCCGATTTCCCCGGAAAAAGAAAAGATGAGAGATGAAAGGAAGGAAAAACAAGCATTTTTTTGCTATACTAGAAAAAAGCGTTAAGAAAAGGTAGGAGGCAAGGGATTGACGAAGGATAGTAAATTGTATAAAGATGCTATGAAAGTGTTGAAGGAAACGAGCCGAACCTTTTATATTCCAATCACATTGCTCGGTAGGACATTAAAGAAGACTGTAGGTTCCGCCTATTTGTGCATGCGAGCGATTGATGAGATTGAAGACCATGAGGAATTAGACAATGATGTTATTTCTTCCTTATTACGTCAAACTGCAGAATTATTAAAAACAAGCTTTGATGAAAAAGCTTATAAGAAAATCATTGCACCTTATCAAGAACAACTCCCTGAAGTATCTATACGTTTAGGCGACTGGATCCAGGTATGCCCAGAGGAAATCAGACAAACCGTACAAAACTATACAGCAACTATGGCCGGTGGAATGGCTGATTGGGCAGACAGAAACTGGCAGGTAAAAACCCCAGAGGATTTAGATGATTATACCTATTATGTTGCTGGTTTAGTTGGGGAATTGCTTTCTGATATTTGGAAGTGGTATGACAATACAGAGACAGACCCGGAATTGGCTATAGGTTTTGGCCGAGGCTTACAAGCAGTAAATATTCTACGAAATCAGGAAGAGGATTATGAGGAGCGAGGTGTAAACTTCGTACCCGAGGGATGGGGTAGGGAGGAAGTCTTTAATTATGCAAGGAAGAACTTGGCCCTAGCAGATGAATATATGAAGGATATTCAAACCAAGAGGATTAAATGGTTTTGTAAAATCCCCCTGGAATTAGCTAAGAAAACCTTAGCTGTTATGGAATCTGGACGGGAAAAGATGACTCGAGATGAAGTCGAAGAAACCGTTGAAGAAGTTACAAAGGAATAAATGAATGGGAGAGGGCTGTTACCTCTCCTTTTGTACTGGCTTATATTGGCAAATGTTACTCATAAATATCTTCCCCTGTAAAACTTTTGATGACTTCTCTAGGTTCTTGATCAACAAATTCAATCTCATAGGATAAGTCCTTTGGATGGATACTGCGAAAGAGATGAAAGGTGGATAACTGTCTTGCCATAATTTTGAAACCACTTTTTGAAGTCATTCCATTCACATACTTTGAATCTTCTAGATAAATTATAACTTTACTTAAATCTTCGTTGATTTGTGTATCTTTAATATCGCTAGTCTAGCGGTGGAAGTCTGTTTCAACGAAACTGATAAGCTCTTGCTTAGCTTCTTCTAAGAAGGAAATTTGCTTGTCTACAGGCATAGAAAAAGTAAATTTTTCATCTGTTTATTCTATATTCTCCCCAACTACTGTTTCCAGGATTTCCGCCAACATTTCGACTAAATCGTCTGACACCCTGGATCCTGAATCGTGAAAGTATGTAAAGGGTAATTCAATTTTGTTTGATTGAATACTTCCCTCAAGGCTATAAGAGAAAAGCTTACACCCGATTAATAAAATGGGTAATAAAAGAATAGGAATGAACCTAAGGTATTTCATAGTTTGCCCTCCTAGATGTTAAAAAATAAGAGTAGGTAACCCCATATAGATTCATATTATTCATTAATGGTTGGCAAGTCAAAGGCTGGCCGGAATAGAGACTGTTAGAATAAAAATAAGGAAAGGAGTATTTTCCTCCTAAACTAACAGACAGAATATGATGGAGATCGAAATACATGTCCAGTCATTAAAAAAATGCTATAATAAAAATCGCCGGGATGTAGCTCAGTTTGGTAGAGCGCTTGCATGGGGTGCAAGAGGCCGCAGGTTCAAGTCCTGTCATTCCGATAGTTCAAATCCCTTGATACTACTAGTGTTAAGGGGTTTTTGTTTTTGACTAAAGTCATTGATTTTAAGGTCTTGCCGGCAATTCTGCCGACAAATGGGTATTATTTGATGTTTTTTACTGTGTTTTGATGTCACTTAAACCCAATGCATCATCTAATAAATCAGCTGACTTTTGATCGGCCTCTAATAAAGCATGTCCATAAACATCCATGGTCGTGTCTATATCGGAATGACCTAACCTTTCGGATATTATCTTTGCATGAACACCTTCATTTATGAGTAGTGTAGCAGATGTGTGTCTTAGATCGTGCAATCTAATAAACTTAAAATTATTTCTTTCTAAAAAACGTTTCCACCAAGTAGAAGGTGTATCTGAATAAAAATAATATCCAGTTTCCTGAGTTTTTGCTACATGTAAATCCTCAGAATTCTAAGGTCAATCGTCCATGGAAAAAAAGGTTTAATTAGCTTGTTATACATCAAGACGGATTATATAAAGGACAAATCAAATCATACACTCATAAAAAGGGTTTGATACGTATTTTTTACGAGAATGGTAAGAGGACCTAATACCCTCTTTAGTCATGTAGAATAATATCGTAAGTAAAAAGAATCATTTTGAAATTTTCGGAAGGGAAATTCATGATAACTACGGAAAAGTATTATATGGAATAAGAAACTTTGGGAAGGAGTGAATTTTGGCATTTTTTAACTAATTAATATTATTTAAATATAGAGGATTTAGAACAATGCTATTTAATCAAAAAAGCATATTTCTTTTATTTAGTATTATTACACTACTCTTGGTTTTAGTATTTATAACAGATTCTGCAGCAGCATTAGCTGTTACAAAAAACTATGAAGTAGGAAATGAAAATAATATAGAGTTTGAGATTCTCTCAAATGAAGGAGAAGGGATAGGAATAAACTCCCCGCCTGATTTAAGGGATCCTAGTCCGGGTGGGGAGGTTCTAGTTTTTTTACAGCTGCTTCTAGAGAGACAGTAACAACAAACCATACAGTAGTACGTAACGCACGGAATTTATCTACAAGAAATACTGCCTATTCATCTAAGGATCTAATCTCAAATGGAAGGTTAAAGCAAAGAAGATACTATGATGGTTCAAAAAGGGCATATAAAGACATTGATTATTTCCATGATGGGAAACACTACACATTTCCCCATGCTCACTATTGGAACTGGTCAAATGCAGATCCAAGAGGTGGGGCTGTTCCGATGCCATAGATGTGTGAATATGGATAAAGTCGAAGTTGCCTTCTCTAGTTTCAGTTAAATTTTTTCTAAAGGGGATTTACAATGAATAGCATGGATGAGTACATTGGAGTTTATTTTAAAATACGTGAAAATACTAACTTGAAAGTAGAGGAAATATTAAGCCTTTTTGAATACAGAAAACTACAATGGCAAGTTAGGAACAGTGCAGTTTACCTGAGATTTAATGATGAAATACAGGATGGAGATCTGTTTGAAGAGATCGATTTAATAAATGATCAGAGCCTGAGGGATTTGTTAAAAAGCACGGACTATTATTCCATATTTTTAAGTTTAAGAGGTTTTCCATCAACTTTTACGGATGAAGAAATTAATAAAACTTCCATTACAAATTTAAATCAGTTTTTAAATAGTCCGTGCGAAGTCTATTTTATGCAGATTGATTATTATGAAATTAGTATATTGATTAAGAATAAAAACGTACTTGAAATAGCATATCAACACGCTAAGCAACTCGGAGGTATCAATGTAAGGCTGATAGAGAAAACTGAAGAATGGTATTTAGAATAATTAGAGAAATAAAAACCTAAAATTTAATAGGTAACGGAACCTAATTTGATAACGTTATTTTTTGACGGGGAGCATTTAGCTCCCCATTTGTGTCTGCCCAGCATGGCGTAATCTAAAGGGTGAGGGTCCCGAACCGTGAAGGCAGAAGTAACAGTAGTTTTAGCAATTTGATCATCTCCTATTTGAGCGTATTTCAGATGATCGACTATGGGAAGGTGCTGAAATGGCATATGCCGGTCTAATTATCTTTATTGAAAAAGGATGTATTACAGAAAGTGACATCCATAAAGTAAAAGGTGACCAGGAAAGTTATGGTGTTTATGGTGGAGTGTTGTATGACAAACAATGCGGCGATTTACTTTTGTGGAAACAGATGATTAAAATGGGTACGTAAGTATGAATCTGGAGGATTAAATTCACTTAAGGATGCAGTGAATCAATTAGATGGCGAGCATCCTCTTATTCATAGTAATCGTGGGTATTAGTATACATCTAAGAGTTTTAAACACCGTATAAACAAAGCACAAATAACACATAGCATGTCTCGAGTAGGGAAATGTATTGCCAATGGTCTCATAGAGGCGTTTTGGGGAACACTAAAATGTGAGAAATATTATTTACACAAATATGAAACATTCAAGGAACTTGAAGAAGCGATTGATGAATATATTTATTTTTACAACCATGAAAGATATCAATAAAAGCTAAACGACCTTAGCCCTATTGAATTCAGTACTAAAGCCGCTTAATTAACTTTTTATTATTTCTACTGTCTACTTGACAGGGTTCAGTTCAATTTATTCACCCGCACAATTAATTGTAGAGCCGAATAATTAATCAAACTACATAAAGATGTAAATTCAGTAAATTTAATGAATTTGCCTATTTTCCCCCTTTTGTGTACAATCTGAATTGTAAGGGGTTACATTCGTGGTGAGTATTAAGCTACCTTCGAATGCAGTATAAATATAATTTTTACAGCCCTATTATTTCATATGAAAACCTAATCATCGATTGCTTATTACAATCTTTTTTATAGAATAAAATACAAAGATTTACGATTCACTGACAGATTGGATTTCGATAATTGCTTGTACTTCTTGCGTAGGCGTATAAAATCATTTATAAAGTGTTTGGCAGGATAGTGATTGAAATCATCATTAAAAGGGGGAAATCGAA
>Ga0079226_10000105_pt1 | contig 51589 bp, 50 predicted proteins | sample Poulit2014_FD_76345 | JGI IMG/M metagenome (GOLD analysis project Ga0079226, IMG submission 76345) | Agricultural soil microbial communities from Georgia to study Nitrogen management - Poultry litter 2014 | ecosystem: Environmental > Terrestrial > Soil > Agricultural land | place: USA: Georgia...
CCACCAGTATATTTATCGATTTGTTCTGAAGCTTGTTGTGCTTTCTCGTTATCTATACCTTTTAATTTGTCAGATACATTTTTCGCAGTATCTTTTGCTTTATTTAAGAAATTTTCAGCCATAGTGAAAGTCCCCCTTTTTAGTAAATAAAAATTATTTTTTGAATTTATCAATAGCGTCGGTAGCTTTATCTTTTGCATTTTCTACGACTTCTTTAGCTTTACCGGAAGCTTTGTCTTCCTTACCTTCGCTTTCTAGTTCTTTATTATCAGTTACATTACCAACAGTTTCTTTCACATTACCTTTTGCTTGTTCAAATTTATTTTCATCTGCCATGTATGTTACCTCCTTAGTAATGTATATACATAAAATACCACTAATTAGGTTGATTAAACATAAAAAAGAAAACAAATTAAATATCATTTCTAAAATACACAAGTTAAAATTATAAGATAATGAATTTTATATCTTTTTAAATATAAAACATATAACCGTCTAAATCTTTAGTTTCTTTATAATCAGCTAAGTATTGTAATGTAGTTTTATCTAATACTTCTCTTACTGCATCTCTCATTCTAATCCAAAGTTCTTTTTGGGCAGGAGGCTCAGATTCGATACTTTCCACGAAAGTGATTGGACCTTCTAATAATCGGATAATATCTCCTGCAGTTATTTCTTCTGCTGAAACTCTTAATTGGTAACCGCCTTTTGCACCACGAACACTTCGAATTAAACCAGCATTCCTTAAAGGACCAACCAATTGTTCTAGATACAGATCACTTAAATTATTTTCTTCTGCTATAGATTTCAATGAGACGCACCCCTCACCTTGTTTTTTGGCTAGGGAAATCATCAATGTTAATCCATATCTTCCTTTTGTTGATATTTTCATTATATTACCTCACTTAATTCGAATACTATATATTAACATTCTATCATTTTTTGCGTTAATATAGAATTAGAAAGGTGTGACACATTGTGATAAACGAACCCCTTGCATCCAGAATGCGTCCAAATAATATAGATGAAATTATTTCGCAAGAACACTTAGTCGGACCAAGAGGTATCATTAGAAGAATGGTTGAGACAAAAAGATTGTCTTCAATGATATTTTATGGCCCTCCAGGTATAGGTAAAACAAGTATTGCAAAGGCAATATCTGGAAGCACACAATTTAAATTTAGACAGCTTAATGCTGTAACTAATACAAAAAAAGATATGCAACTCATCGTTGAAGAAGCTAAAATGTCTGGGCAAGTCATCTTGTTACTAGATGAAATACATCGGTTAGATAAAGCCAAACAAGATTTTCTATTACCACATTTAGAAAATGGAAAAATTGTATTAATTGGAGCGACCACTTCTAATCCTTATCATGCTATTAACCCAGCAATACGTTCAAGAGCTCAAATTTTTGAATTATATACATTAGAAGACGACGAAGTTAGAGTATCGTTAGACAGGGCTATTCATGATACAGAACGAGGTCTTGCTTCTTACAACCCAGTAGTAGACGAAGATGCGATGACTTATTTCACTACCCAAAGTCAAGGTGATGTAAGAAGTGCGTTGAATGCTTTAGAATTGGCAGTATTAAGTTCTGAAGTCGAGAATGAAACAAGACATATCACGTTAAAAGATGCTAAAGATTGTTTACAAAAAGGTGCTTTTGTAAGTGATAAAGATGGGGACATGCACTATGATGTTATGAGCGCATTTCAAAAGTCAATTAGAGGTAGCGACGTAAACGCTGCATTACATTACTTAGCTCGTTTAATTGAAGCTGGTGATTTACCTACTATTGCTAGACGGTTATTGGTGATTAGCTTTGAAGATATTGGCTTAGCTTCCCCAGGTGCTGGACAACGTACATTAGCAGCTATAGAATCAGCAGAACGTCTTGGTTTTCCTGAAGCTAGAATCCCTCTAAGTCAAGCAGTTATTGAATTATGTTTATCACCAAAATCAAATTCAGGGATTTCTGCTATAGATGCCGCCCTTTCTGATATACGAAAAGGTCACGTTGGTCAAATACCAGATCATTTAAAAGATGGCCATTATACAGGTGCTAAAGAATTAGGTCATGCAATAGGATATAAATATCCTCACAGTTATGATAGTGGATTTGTCCCTCAACAATACCTACCTGATAAGCTCAAAAATAAAATTTATTATGAGCCTAAAACAACATCTAAAAGTGAGCAACAATTCAAATCGATTTATGATAATATTAAACATTCACAAATCAAAAAATAACTTAAACTAAAATAAAAGGTAGCTTCCACAGTTGGAGGCTACCTTTTATTTTAATCTTCTGTACCTTTATTTATTTCACAATTACAACTAACATTTCTTTATTTTACTTTTTATCTTTAATACGTGTGACTGGAATATTTTTAAGAATATCATTAATTACATAACCGGCACTAATTAAACCGACGACACTAGGTACAAAAGCGTTTGATGATGGTGGCATTTGTGCTTTTCTTGTTGGTGCATTCGCATCACCCACTGTGTCCTTGACATCTTCTCTAATTACAATGGGACTCTCATCAGAATAAACTACGGGAACCCCTTTATGGATACCTAATTTTTTCAATTTACGTCGTATAATTTTAGCCATTGGGTCAGTATGTGTTTTAGAAATATCTGCAATTTCAAAACGAGTCGGATCAATTTTATTGGCAGCGCCCATACTTGAAATCACTTTGATACCTCTATCTAAACATTCTTTCATTAAATGAACTTTATAAATAATTGTATCACTTGCATCTACAAAATAGTCAATATCATATTCACTAAACAATGCTTCATATGTTTCTTCAGTATAAAACATATGAAGTGATGTCACTTTACATTCAGGGTTAATTAATTTAATTCGCTCTTCCATTAAAGTAACTTTACTCTGCCCTACTGTAGTTGTAAGCGCATGTAATTGGCGATTAACATTTGTAATATCAACATCATCTTTATCAATGAGAATGATATGGCCAATATTTGTACGTGCTAGAGCTTCTGCCGCAAATGAGCCAACGCCACCTACACCAAGTACAACAACTGTCTTTTTCTTTAATAGTTCTAAGCCTTCTTGTCCATAGGCTAATTCATTTCTAGAAAATTGATGTCTCATCTCAATACTCCTTATTATTAATTAATTACTATAACAAAACTATTATAACATTATCATATTTTAATATTAAAAAAATGCATTATATTTATTACATTAAGCATGACTAATGATTATTTTTAAATTATTGCAAAAAAATACGCAAGACCGAAGTCTTGCGTACGATAGAGTCCAGTAATGCCGTAGTTGTAAAGTGCTTGATCATTCGGCCTGCTTAAAACAGGTGGGTGCCCTGTTTCTTGTTTTGCAAGTCCTCCAATGAGGCGTGTGCGCTGCAAGAAAACCCATTGGGCTCCCGGATCAAAGTGTGTTAGGCCCAAATAAAAAGCAAACTTACGAACACTTCAGATGACTATCTTATGAGAATATCATAACACATAATTTGAAATTAGCAAGAAATTTAACTTATTCAAATAATTAATGTCTTATACGTAAAGAAAGTTCTTCTAATTGATTTTCTGACACTTCACTAGGCGCATCTGTTAACAGACATGTTGCAGATGCAGTTTTAGGGAATGCGATTGTATCACGTAAATTCGTGCGGTGCGTCAATAACATAACTAAGCGATCTAATCCTAACGCGATACCGCCATGTGGTGGTGCACCGTATTTAAACGCGTCTAATAAGAAGCCAAATTGTTCTCTTGCTTGCTCATCTGTAAAGCCTAATACTTCAAACATTTTGGCTTGTAAATCACCATTATGAATTCTGATAGACCCTCCACCTAATTCATAACCATTTAAAACAATATCGTATGCATTAGCTTGAACTTTTTCTGGTTCAGTATCTAACTTTTCAATATCTTCTTGTTTAGGTGATGTAAATGGATGATGTGCTGCAGTATAGCGTTTAAGTTCTTCGTCATATTCAAGTAACGGCCAATCAGTAACCCATAGGAAATTTAATTTTGTTTCATCAATCATATTTAACTCTTTCGCTAGTTTGAGACGTAAAGCACCTAAACTTTGTGCAACAACGCTCGGTTTGTCTGCAACAAATAGTACCAAGTCACCTGGTTTAGCTCCAGTTAATGATTGTAATTTCTCAATGTGATCATTTTCAAAGAATTTGGCAATTGGTCCATTTAAGCCGTCATCAACGACTTTAACCCACGCTAAACCTTTTGCTCCATAGATATTAACAAATTCAGTTAAAGCATCTATATCTTTTCTTGTATATTTGTCAGAAGCACCTTCAGCAACAATTGCTTTTACTTGGCCATTGTTACTAACAGCATCTTTAAATACTTTAAAGTCCATAATCTCGCCGAGTTCTGAAACATTAACTAATTCCATACCAAAGCGTGTATCTGGTTTATCTGAACCAAAACGTTCCATTGCTTCATTATAAGTCATTCTTGGGAATGGGCGTGGTATTTCAACATCTTTCACATCTTTAACTACATTTTGTAACATTTCTTCGCCCATATCAATAACATCTTCTTGATCAACAAAGCTCATTTCGATATCAACTTGTGTAAATTCTGGTTGGCGATCTGCACGTAAATCTTCGTCACGGAAACATTTAACAATTTGGTAATATCTATCAAACCCACTAATCATAAGTAATTGTTTAAATATTTGAGGCGATTGTGGTAAAGCATAAAATTCTCCGTCATGAACACGTGAAGGTACCAAGTAATCACGAGCCCCTTCAGGTGTAGACTTCGTTAGTACAGGTGTTTCAATGTCATAAAAGCCTGCTTGGTCTAAATATTGTCTAATAGAACGTGTTGTTTGGTGTCTCATTTTAAATGTTTGAGCTAACTCTTGGCGTCTTAAGTCAAGATATCTATATTTTAATCTAATGTTTTCATCTACATTTTGATTTTCTTCATTCAAAGCAAATGGAGGCGTTTCAGATTTATTTATGATTTGAATATCTGATACTTGTACTTCTACTTGGCCCGTTTCAATTTTAGGGTTTACAGTTTGAGGATCACGCTTTTTAACTAACCCTTTAACTTCTACCACATATTCAGATCTAACAGTTTCAGCAACTTGTAGTGCTTCTGCAGAAAAATCTGGATTAAAAACGATTTGAACATAACCTTCACGGTCACGTAAATCAACAAAAATTAAACCTCCTAAATCTCTACGGTTGTGTACCCAACCTTTTAATGTTACTTCTTGGTCTAATAATGATTCAGTTATTAAACCGCAATATGTTGAACGCTTACTCATGATATCTTCTCCTTAGTTTTTGAAATAATTTATAATTTCATCTAGTTTAATTGTTTCAGTTTCACCTGATTGCATATTTTTCACATTGATTTTATTATCTTTTAACTCTTGCTCACCTATGACAATTGTATACCTAGCATTTAATCTATCCGCTTGTTTCATTTGTCCTTTAATTTTACGTTGCAAATAATCTTTATCTGCTTTCACGCCATTTTTACGTAAGTCATTTAGTAATTTCACTGCATATCGATCAGCTTCACTACCCATGGTCACTATGAATAAATCAAAGTCATGATCAGCTTCAAGTTCGATTTTCTCTTCTTCTAATGCGAGTAACAATCTCTCAATACTTAAAGCAAATCCTATACCAGTTTGACTTGGACCGTCTAATAGTTCTAATAAGCCATTATAACGTCCGCCACCACATAGGGTAGTAATTGCGCCATCATAATTTGGGTTATCCATCATTAGCTCAAAAGCAGTATGTGTATAGTAATCTAAACCTCTTACTAAATTAGGGTCTTCTACGTATGGAATTTCTAAATCATCTAAATGTTGTTTTACTTCTGAATAATAAGCTTTTGATGATTCATTTAAAAATTCAGTAATGATTGGTGCTGTTTTAATTGCTTCTTTATCTTTGTCAATTTTACAATCTAAAATCCTCATTGGATTTGTGTGTATACGTGATTGACAATCACTACAAAAATCATCTATTACAGGTTCAAAATGTTTTACAAGCGCCTCATTATATTCTTTACGAGATTCTACATCACCTATACTATTAATCACTAATTTTAAGTGTTTAAGGCCAAATGATTGATAGATATGCATTGCCATCGCTAATACTTCTGCATCAACACCTGGGTTCTCTGCACCAATAGCTTCTACACCAAATTGAGTGAATTGGCGATATCTCCCTTTTTGCTTTCTCTCATAACGGAACATTGGACCATTATAATATAATTTTATTGGTTGATTAGGTATACCTTGCATTTTATTCTCTATATAAGAGCGTACTACTGCAGCTGTACCTTCTGGTCTTAATGTAATGCTTCGATCGCCTTTATCTTTAAATGTGTACATTTCTTTTTGTACTACATCAGTTGAACCACCTACACCACGTGCAAACAATTCAGTACTTTCAAAAATTGGTGTACGAATTTCTTCGTAATTATACAATTCCATAAGTTGGTTTAATCTATTTTCAATAAAACGCCATTTCTTTGTTTCTTGAGGTAAAATGTCTTGGGTCCCTCTAGGTATATTTATCATAGAATCTCTCCTTTTAAGCAATAAAAAACCCTTGCATGACTTATAGTCATACAAGGGACGAATTTCCGTGTTGCCACCCTAATTGGCTATAAACACTTCAATTTATAGCCCACTTTATACGAATAACGTTCGTCACACGGCTTTACTTTTAAAGCACCTCTTCTTGTGTTAAAATTTCTAAATTACTATGCATAATTTTTCAGCCATGAATTATGTCTCTTCACATTTAAAAATGCTACCATTTCCTTTAGAATTTTCAAGAATCATAACGGTTTTAATATAGAATTCATATTTAATAATAACTAGTTTGTGATTAATATGCAACCTTTTTATTCTGAGAAATAGGCTTTCAGTCCATCAACTACTGCTTTTTCCACAATATGTCGATGTAATTTATCAGTAATCATATCCTCATCTGTAGGATTACTAATGTAACCTAGTTCTAATAATACTGCTGGAACGTCTGTTTGTCTCAATACTTGGAAATTTTCTTGTCGAGCACCTTTATTTGTAAGTAATGCTTTCTTTTGTAAGCTCGCACTCAATGTCTCTGCCAATGCTTTTTGATTGTCTTTAAACCAATATACTGTATTACCATTGGCTTTTTCTGATTTTAATGAATCATTATGTATACTAAGATAAGCATCACCTTTAATATTTCTATCGCTTAAACTAACATAATCATCTGCGCTACGAGTCATCTTAACTGTCGCACCTTCTTTTTCTAAAAATGATTTAAGCTCTTTAGCGGTTTTTAAAGTGTATACTTTTTCTTTACTATGTTTTTCTGTATTACTTGATGCACCCTGGTCACGGCCACCGTGTCCAGGATCAAGTACTATTATTTTGTCTTTTAAAGGTTTTTCGTTAGGATTATTGTTTGCTTGAATATCTAAATTCGTATGCCAACCTGCTACCCAACCTTTTTCATTTTCATTGGATTTTACTTCAATCCACTTACCAGATTTACCTATTTTATGGAAGTTTTGTCCTTTTTTAATTGAATTAATTTCTGGATAAGCTGAGCTAGGTCCTGTTCTTAATTCAGCATCTTCAGTAATATATATGGTACTACTGTTTTCATCATTTTGGTTTAAGAAAGCAATAATCAAAATGATAAATATTACAAATGCTACAACGACAATGAGTGTGGGGATATTTCTAAGATTATGTTTTTCTAGCCAAGTATCGAGTTTTTTCATACGATTTTGCCATCCTGACTTTCATAAATCACTGTTACAGGGCCATCATTAGCGATGTTCACTAACATATCAGTGCCAAATTCGCCTGTTAACACATTTATGTCATGAGCACGCAATGCTTCATTGAACTTTTCATAAAATTCATTAGCTTGCTCTGGTGGCATTGAATTTGTAAAACCTGGTCTATTCCCCTTCCTAACATCTGCATAAAGTGTAAATTGAGAAATAGATAGTATTTCGCCTTCAATTTGTTGAATATTTAAATTTAGTTTCCCATCGTTATCTTCAAATAACCGTGCATTCACAATTTTTTTAACTAACGTTGAGATATCAGCTTCAGTAGATGTTTTACCAATTCCTACTAATAAACAATAACCTTTATTAATTTTATTTTCTATTTTTCCATTAGAAACCGAAGCTTCTTTTACTCTTTGTACGACTATTTTCATGTATGATGCACCTCTAATTCCAAACTCTTGTGACAGTATATACATCTCCAAGTTGTTTAATTTTATCTACAACTTGGTATACTTCATTCACATTTTTAACCATAACACTAATATTAATTACAGCATTTTTATCTATATCAGATCGTCCTGCTACTTTAACTAAATTACTTTTAGTTGAGTTCACAGCTTGTAATACTTCGTTTAAAAGTCCGTTTCTATCATAAGCAGTAACTTCCAGGTCGACTTGGTAGCGTTGTGTAGCATCTTTAGAACGCACCCATTCAACGTGAATTAAACGATCTTTTTCATTTCTAATATTCGGGCAATCTGTTCTATGTACTTTAATGCCATGGCCTTTTGTAATATAACCTACAATATCATCACCTGGGATTGGATTACAACATTTTGATAATTTAATTAAAACATTTTCAATACCCTCAACGTATACACCGCTATCAGTTGTAATGTCTTCTTTTATAGGCACCGATTTTGAAATCTCTTGTGCTGAATTTAATGTTTTTTGTTTATCTTGAATACGTTGCTTTTCTGTTAATTTATTTACAATTTGTAAAGCAGTAACACCACCAAAACCAACCGCAGCATATAAATCATCATCGTTAGCAAAGTTATACTTATCGTTGACTACTTCAATATTTTCCTCTGTTAATACTGTATCAACTCTAAATCCTTGGTCTCGTATCTCTGCTTCAATCATGAATTTGCCTTTTTCAATATTGGAAGAACGATCCTGTTTCTTAAAGAAACTACGAATTTTACTTTTAGCACTAGATGACTTAACTATTTTCAACCAATCTCTACTTGGCCCATAGGAATGTTTACTTGTTCTAATTTCTACAATATCCCCAGTCTGTAAAACATAGTCAATTGGTTCAATCTTGCCATTCACTTTAGCACCTATCATTTTATTTCCGACTTCACTATGAACTGAGTATGCAAAATCAATAGGTACTGCACCATATGGTAATTCAACTACATCACTTTCTGGCGTAAACGCGTACACTTTATCACTTTGTAAATCAAACTTGAGCGTTTCCATAAATTCTTCAGCATCAGAAGTTGTATTATCCGTTTCAGCAAACTCTTTAATCCAGTTTAATTTTTTATTGAAATTTTGTGTTTTTTCAGTGATGCTTTTACCTTCTTTATATGCCCAATGAGCAGCGACACCATGTTCAGCAATTTCATGCATTTCATATGTTCTTATTTGAATTTCCAACGGGTCACCATTGGGTCCAACAACCGTCGTATGTAATGACTGATACATATTTTGTTTAGGCATTGCAATATAATCCTTAAAGCGTCCTGGCATTGGCTTCCATAATGTGTGAACGAGTCCCAATACCGCATAACAATCATTAATAGAATTAACAATAATTCTAACTGCTAATAAATCAAATATTTGATCAAACTGTTTCTTTTGCTTGACCATTTTTCTATATATACTATATATGTGTTTTGGTCGTCCATTGATGTCTCCAATAATATTCATACTAGACATATCCGCTTTGATACGGTTTATAGCATTTTGTATGTAGTCTTCTCTTTCACTACGTTTTTTCTTCATTAAATTAACAATTCTGAAATATTGAACGCTATCAATGTATCTAAGCGCGGTATCTTCTAACTCCCATTTAATGGTGTTGATACCGAGTCTATGAGCTAAAGGGGCATAGATTTCAAGTGTTTCTTTTGAAATCCTAATTTGTTTCTCTCTTGGCATCGGTTTAATTGTTCTCATGTTATGTAAACGGTCTGCCAATTTCACTAAAATTACACGTACATCTTTAGCTATGGCGATAAATAATTTTCTGTGATTTTCTGCTTGCTGTTCTTCTTTAGAACGATATTTTACTTTCTTTAATTTTGTTACACCTTCAACAATAACTGCAATTTCCTCATTAAACATGCCTTTTACATCATCGAATGTATATGGCGTATCTTCAATTACATCATGTAAAAAACCTGCAACAATCGTTGGTCCATCTAAATGCATCTCAGTTAATATACCTGCAACTTGAATCGGGTGCATAATATATGGCAAGCCATTTTTTCGAAATTGACCTTCATGTGCCTCATAAGCAATATGATAACTTTTTAACACATATTCATAATCTTCTTTTGATAAATATGACTTTGCTTTAGACAGTACTTCGTCCGCACTATATGGATATTCATTGTTCACTTAAGACACCCCTATACTAAATATTAATCGTTATTAGATACCCAGTATGATATTCGTTAGCTTTATCTAATTATTTTTAACTACGATTATAACGTATTTCCATTTTATTAGGTCAAATTTTGTATAATAGTTACATGATACTACATGTTATAAAATAAATAAATGAGTTCACATAACTATTAATAAAATAAAGTCTATTTTTTATTTATACATGGAGAGTCAACTCAAGTGTGATTCATTTACCTTTTATCTTAAATGATTTAATTTTAAACATTAAAATTAAAACCAGATGAAAATACATTTAATCAAATGATTTCCTCTGGTTTCATTAAAGTACTATTTATATTATTCGTCGTATGAAATCAAGCTCATAACGTCGTAATCTTCTATCTTCTCAATACCATTTAAATATTTCAATTCAATGATAAATGCAATACCTACAACAATACCACCTAATTGTTCTACAAGTTTAATGGCAGCTTCAATTGTTCCGCCCGTAGCTAATAAATCGTCAGTAATTAAAACACGTTGACCAGGTTTAATGGCATCTTTATGCATTGTTAACACATTTGTTCCATATTCTAAATCATATTCATAACGAATCACTTCTCTAGGTAACTTACCTTCTTTTCTAACAGGGGCAAATCCGATTCCCATAGAATACGCTACTGGACATCCTATAATAAATCCACGTGCTTCAGGTCCTACAATTACATCGACATCACGTTCTTTAGCATAATTAACAATTTGGTCTGTGGCATAACCATAAGCCTCACCATTATCCATAATTGTAGTAATATCTTTAAAGTTGACTCCAGGCTTTGGCCAATCTTCAACTTCAGATACGTATTGTTTTAAATCCATTCAAACTTCCTCCTATTTATCTACCAGTTCAGACTTAATCCATTGCTTTAAGTTATTAAAATCTTCATAAAGCAATGTTTTTTCAACTTCGATTCTTTCTAAACGACCTTGGTAAAACTTACTCGACTCGATTTGTTTCTTAGTTGAATCGTTGTTTATCCTAATTATACCATTTTCGTCTTTTATAAACTCTAAATCTAGGAAAACTTTTAAGATAAATTTAAGCATACTCGATTGTATATTTAAATATTGGCAAAGTTTCATGCCATCTTTTGCTAAATTCGTTTCTTTTTTCATCGCTAACGCTTTAAAACATTGCTTAAATGTTTCCTTTTTGGGCATGCCTTCGAAATAAATCGAGCGCTCATGATTTAAAACAAGATAAATTTGTGAAATTTCGACCGTTTTTAATGTAGCTTTAATATCTTGTATTGAAGATGGTAAATCCCTAAACACGTATTTATTGTATGTATGAGGAATCTCGTCACCATAAAAATAATAATTTTCGCCTAGTTTTTCGCTCTTCCTATGAATTAAGTAAGCTACATCAGAGGCATCATGCTCAAAAGCACTCACTTTACTTTTACTTCGATAATCAAGTATTTGTAAGTTATTGCTTGATAAATCTTGTATCATAAATTGAGGAGATTGAAACCCATTCCATTCATTAATTTGTAACGTTCCAATACAATCAATGGGTTGTTGCTCACCCAATTCTTTTACTAAATGGCCATGCTGCCAAAATATAGCTTGTAATTGACTTTCACCTATCACAAGTTTTAAATGTTTTTGTTCTTGTCCTATACCTTTCGCCTGATTCACATTTATATCTCGTAATTCAAAGCAAGGGCTAGAAAAGTCGGTACCGAAAGGTCGTAATCTTTGAATATCTTGAATATTTTTAATTGTGATATCTGCTTCTGATATCGTTACATCCACTTTTTTAAATGGCTCAATGGAAGTCGTTTTAGCAAAATCATTCATCCAGTCATTTAAGCCTTGTCTAAGTGATTCTATGTGTTCAATTGGCATGGTCACACCTGCTGCCATATGGTGCCCCCCAAATTTGGCAATCAATTCAGAATGCGCATTCAATATCTCAAACATTGAGACTTGTGCAATACTACGTGCTGATCCTTTGGCATGACCTTGTGCTTCGTCAACGTTTAATATCAATGTCGGTAAACTATAAGTTTCTACTATTTTTGAGGCAACAATACCTAACACACCCTCGTGCCAATCCGGTTCAGCTAACAATAAAAATTTGGAGCCTTTTTGTACTTGTGTTTCTGCGACTAGTAATGCTTCTTCAGTAATTTGCGCAACTATATCTTTGCGTTCTTGGTTGAAGAATTCTACTTGTTCAGCTAAAAATTCTGCTTCTTCGTCTGTATCAGTCATGAGTAATTCTGCAGCAAGACCAGCATCTTCAAGTCTTCCTACCGCATTTAACCTTGGACCAATAATAAAGCCGATTGTTTCTTCATTTATTTCATCATTATAGCCAGATTGTTTTAAAATTGCTTTTATTGATGGTGGACAATGACGATTTAACATTTCTAAACCATTTTGTACTAATGTACGATTTTCATCTGTCAATGAAACTAAATCGGCAATCGTCCCTATCGCTACTAAACCAAGAAAATATGCAGGTGGATCAGCCAGCAAGTTCTGTGCCAACTTATATGCCACTCCAGCACCGCATAAATATTTAAATGGATATTCAAAATCAGGGTGCATTGGATGTACAATTGCGTATGCATTAGGCATTGTTTCACCAATTTCATGATGATCTGTGACGATAACGTCGATACCTAAATCTTGTACCATCTGTATTTCGTCATGACCTTGTATACCATTATCTACCGTAATTATTAACGATATACCTTCTTCATAAGCATTTTTGAAAGCCATTTCATTAGGGCCATAGCCTTCTGAGAATCGATTTGGTATATACCACCCCACGTGCGCACCCAATTCTTTTAACGTATTAACTAAAATCGTTGTTGATGTCACACCATCTGCATCATAATCACCATATACTAATATCTTTTGGTTTTGATCTATAGCCAAATTAATACGCTCAACTGCTTTTGTCATATCACTCATTAATAACGGGTCATGAGTGATTTGTTTACCCTTCAATAAAGCTTCTATCGATGTCTTATCAGTTAATCCTTTACTTTCTAGAATTTTCTTTACAATAGGAGTTAGCTTTAAATCTGATGAAACTTCCTTTGTAATCTCAGCTTCTGGCGCATTAACGTCCCAAGTATACTTTGATTTAATCATACTATTCTCCCTCATTTCCACAAGCAATTATACAAAAGATATTCGAAAATAAAAAGCACTTATATTTCCAGTATTGATATAGATCGAATATCGTGTATCCAAAAATTTCACTCATTCATCTTAACATGAAAGATGGATTGTTTTTTAAATTAGTATGTAATTACTTAAACCTACTTAAAAAATAGATATATAAAAACAGCCCAAATATAAATTTGGGCTGTTTCATTCTTAATAAGCTTAAACTAAGATTTTTTCATCATTTGATTTTTTCTCTTTGTAAACTACAAGCTTATGATCATCAGACTTTTTAAGCTGACGTTTCTTCATAATGCCCCATAGCGGTACTGCAATAAATATAGATGAAAATACACCTGATATGAGACCAATCAATAGTGCTAATGAGAAGTTAAAGATGCTTGGCGCTCCAAATATCAGTAATGAAATAACTACAATGACTACTGTTAATACTGTATTGATAGAACGTGTCATTGTCTGACGAATGGATCTGTTAACAATATCATCGATTTGTGATTTTTTCGTAATTACTTTCACTTTACGTAAATTTTCACGTACCCTGTCGAATGTTACTATCGTGTCATTAATAGAGTAACCGATAATAGTTAGTACTGCAGCAATAAAGGTAATGTCTACCTCTAGTCTAAATAAACTAAATATCGCAACAATCATAAAAGCGTCATGTAATAATGAGATTATCGATGACACGCCCATGCGCCATTCAAATCTAAATGTTGTATATATTATAATCCCTATCGCCGCATAAGTAAGTGCAAACATCGCATTCTTAGCAAGCTCTTGACCAATAACAGGTGATACAGTATTGACCGTTGGATCATTGCCAAATTCATCATCTATTGTCTTCTTGATTTTAGCAACTTCATCTTTAGATAAATCATCCTTAAATTGTACAGTAGCACTTGCACCATTACTACCTAATGATACTTGGCTAGGATTAAAATCTTTACCTTCTAACGTTTGAGTTACTTTATCCTCTGAAATTTTATTTTCAGATTCAAAATCAACTCTCGTACCACTAGTAAAATCAATACCTAAATTTAATTTAAAAATAAAGAGGATAATGGCACCAATGAGAATTATTATTACACTTAATGATAATAAAGGTTTAGCTAACTTCACAAAGTTCCAGCCATCATAAGGTGTTTTTAATTCATGTATATCTTTTTCTTCACTAATATCAAAGATTTCTTTCTTATTTACACCAAATAACCAATGAGATTTTTTGAAATAATTTGAAGACACAACCAGTGATAATAACCATCTAGATAAGAATACTGCTGTTACAAAAATCATTAAAATCCCTAAAAGTAACATTGTAGCGAAACCTTTGACTGAACTTTCACCAAAGAAGAACAGTACTGCAGCTGCAATCACAGTTGTTAATTGCGCATCAACAATAGTTAAGAATGAACTCTTATTCGCTTTTTTATATGCTTGTTTAAGCGTTCGTCCAATTTTAAGTTCATCTTTAATCCGCTCATACATAATGATATTGGCATCGACTGCCATACCCACGCCGAGTACTAATGCAGCTAAGCCTGGCAACGTAAGTACGCCGGATATAAAGTTAAACGCTAATAACGTTAAGTAAATATACGCGCTTAGTGCGATAATTGCTACTAAACCTGGTAAACGATAAAAGCCTAACATAAATAGGTAAATCAATGCGATACCTAAAACAGCGGCGAATACAGTTTTATCTAAAGCGTCTTGCCCAAATTGAGCTCCAACTGAATTTGAATAAATTTCATTTAAATCTACCGGTAAAGAACCTGAATTTAATAGGTCAGCAATTTGTTTTGCTTCTTTAATTCCTTCTTCACCATTAAATCCACCTGAAATTTCAACACTATCAGAATTGATTGGTTGGTCTACAGAAGCTGCAGAAACGAATTTAGGATCTTTCTTGGATACTTCTTCATGGTAAGAATCACCTTTTTCATAATCTAACCAAACAACCATTACATTTTCATCTTTTTTAGAAATTTCTTCAGTTACTTTTTTAAATTTATCACTATCTTTTAATTTAAAAGTAACTGCTGGCTGATTCGTATTCTGCTTAAACTCTTGTTTGGCAGAACCTTGTTGAATATCTTTACCAGTCAATTTAACATTATCATTAGCATCTCGAATTGTTAAATTAGCTTGAGAGGATAATATTTCTCTTGCTTGAGATTGATTTTTAACCCCAGCAAGTTGTACACGAATTCTATTTTTATCTTCGACTTGAATTTTAGGCTCTGAAACCCCTAAGACGTTAACACGGTTTTCAAGCGTCTTAGCTGTAGCTTTTACCGCTTTATCGTCAATTTTATCGTCTTTTTGTAACGGGTCTACTTGATATAAGACTTCAAATCCACCTTGTAAGTCTAAACCAAGGCTCACGTCTTTTAATACACTCTTATACGTAAATGCCATAGCTCCAAATAACAGAACTACAAGCAATAAGAATGCAACTATTCTACTACTTTTCTTCACTTGAACACCTCATTGTTAGGTTATGTTATAAGCATACTTGATTAAATCATTTTAATGCAAGTTTATACAAATTGTACTCTTTTAAACGACCTTATTACTTTAACATATTACAACGTGTGTAAAAACTAACTCAACTATTTTGTATTCATAATTTAATAGTAAGCGCTATTTACATTATGGTTGTTACAAAATTATTACTAGTTTAAATCCTATAAAACACGTGTCACGACAAGGTTCTTTTAAATTATAACACTAACTTAATTTATTGTTTTGACTGTATATGATTTTGTCGTTTTCGTAATATAATTACCCATAAAAAAACGAACTGATATTAGATATCAGTTCGTTACTTTATTATGAAGGATCAACTTGTTTAATAGCTGGTTTTTCTAAAGTAAGCTCAGTACCATTGCCATTTAAAGTTAATACTACTGTAGTTTCATCAACAGCACGAACAGTACCTTTGATTCCACCTATAGTTGTTACACGTTGTCCTGAAGTTATTTGACTAACCATTTCACGATGCTCTTTAGCCTTTTTCTGTTGTGGTCTAATTAAGAAGAACCACATTAATGCTAATAATAATATTGGTAATATTAATGAAGTGAATTCCATTATTTTATTTCTCCCTTTTTAAAAGTTTTTTGGGTTGTCTACATAAAGTCCATACTGCTCAAAGAATTCTTCTTTAAAATCAAGAAGACGATCTTCACGGATAGCTTGTCGGATGTTTTCCATTAATTTAAGCAAGAAATGTAAATTATGATAAGTAGTAAGACGGATACCAAAAGTTTCTTCTGCTTTAATTAAATGTCTTATGTATGCTCTGCTATAGTTTTTACATGTATAGCAATCGCAATTATCATCAAGTGGTCCTAAATCTTCTGCATATTTAGCATTTTTAATAGTTACTCGCCCATGCGAAGTCATACACGTACCATTACGAGCAATCCGTGTAGGTAACACACAATCGAACATATCCATACCACGAATACTGCATTCGATTAATGCGTCGGGCGAACCAACACCCATTAGATAACGTGGCTTGTCCTGAGGCATGAATTGCTCAGTGTGTTCTACCATATCGTACATTACTGGTTTTGGTTCTCCTACAGATAGCCCACCAATTGCGTATCCTGGAAAATCTAAAGCGACTAATTCCTCAGCGCTTTGTTTTCTTAGATCTTTATATTCTCCGCCTTGAATAATACCAAACAAAGCTTGATCTTCCGGTCTCTTATGTGCTTTCAAACATCTTTCAGCCCATCTAGTGGTTCTTTCAATAGAATCTTTCACATATTTATATTCAGCAGGCATTGGAGGACACTCGTCAAATGCCATCATTATATCAGAACCTAAATCATTTTGGATTTCGGTTGCTTTTTCGGGACTCAAAAATAATTTCGAACCGTTTTTATGATGTCGAAACTCTACGCCCTTTTCAGTAATATTTCTTAAATTACTTAAGCTAAATACTTGGAAACCACCAGAATCAGTCAGTATTGGACCATCCCAGTTCATAAACTGATGTAATCCCCCACTCTTTCTGATAATATCATTTCCTGGTTGTAACCACAAATGATAAGTATTTCCTAAAATAATTTTCGCTTCCATTTGATGTAATTCTTCCGGGCTCATTGTTTTAACTGTAGCTTTAGTTCCTACTGGCATAAACATCGGTGTTTCAAATGAACCATGTGGTGTGTGTACGATACCTAATCGAGCACCAGACTGCTTACAAGTTTTAATATGCTCATACGTAACTGCCGGCATATAAAATCTCCTTTCATTCCCTAAATAATTAACATTGCATCTCCAAAACTAAAGAATCTATATTCAGATTTAACTGCTTGTTCATATGCATTTAAAATGTAATCTCTTCTACTAAACGCAGATACTAACATAACAAGCGTTGATTTAGGTAAATGAAAGTTTGTAATTAAACCATCAATTGCCTTGAAAGTATAGCCCGGGAAGATAAAAATATCTGTCCAACCACTTTGAGCCATAAATTCATCATTCGTTTGTTTAATCGTTTCTAGTGTTCTAGTTGATGTAGTTCCAACAGATATAACACGGTTTCCATTAGCTTTAGTCTCATTTAATAAATCTGCCGTTTCTTGATCCATTTGGTAATATTCACTGTGCATTTCATGATCGTCAATATTATCTACACTTACAGGTCTAAATGTACCTAGTCCAACGTGTAATGTGATAAATGCTATGTTCACACCTTTTGCTTTGATACTATTTAACAAATCGTCTGTAAAATGAAGGCCTGCTGTCGGTGCTGCAGCAGATCCTGATGCTTTAGCATATACAGTTTGGTAGCGTTCTTGGTCATCTAAGCGTTCTTTAATGTAAGGAGGTAATGGCATTTCACCAAGCTCATCTAAGCGCTCTTGTAATATGCCTTCGTAGTGTAAACGCATAATGCGCCCACCTTGGTTCAACTCTTCAATACATTCAGCAACTATTTTACCATTACCAAACGTTAATTTGTTACCTATTTTAATTCGTTTAGCAGGTTTTAATAATACTTCCCAATCATTACCTTCGATTTGCGTAAGCATAAGCATTTCTACTTTTGCCCCGGTATCTTCCTTTAAACCAAATAATCGAGCTGGCATTACACGTGTATCGTTTAATACAAGTGTATCTCCTTTTTCCAAGTAATCGATAACATCTTTAAAGTGGTTATGTTCAATACTTCCTGTTTGTCTGCCAAGAATTAGTAATCTACTTTCATCTCTATTTTTTAGAGGTGTTTGTGCTATCAATGATTCAGGCAAATGATAATCAAATGATTCAATATCCAAAGCTATTCCTTCTTTCCATGCTTGCTAAAATGTTCAAATGCATAAGCAGTGGCTTTTCGTCCTCTTGGCGTACGTTCGATAAACCCTTTTTGTATTAGAAAAGGTTCATAAACGTCTTCAATTGTGACACGTTCTTCACCAATTGACACAGCAATTGTATCTAAGCCTACAGGGCCACCTTTGTACTGTTGCAATATACAGTTCATCATCTTATGGTCTATATAATCTAATCCTTCATCATCTACTTGAAGTAACTGTAAAGATTGCTTCGTAGTATTGATGCTAATTAATTCATCTTCTTTTACTTGCTGAAAATCACGAACCCGCTTCAATAAACGGTTGGCTACCCTAGGTGTACCACGGCTTCGTTTAGCTAATTCTGTAGCACTTTCTGCGTCGATTGTTGTGCCTAAAACTTCTGCTGTTCGCACTATAATTTCTTCTAATTCTTGCTCTTGGTAATACTCTAATCTAAGATGAACGCCAAATCTATCACGTAAAGGTGCTGTTAAACTACCTGCTCTTGTAGTAGCACCAATCAGTGTGAAAGGAGGTAAGTCAATACGAATGCTTCTAGCTTCTTCTCCCTTACCAATGACGATATCTAAAAAGAAGTCTTCCATTGCTGGATAAAGGACTTCTTCTACTACACTACTTAACCTGTGTATTTCATCGATAAATAATACGTCACCTGGTTGTAAACTAGAAAGAATTGCTGCTAAATCACCTGGACGTTCAATAGATGGTCCAGAAATCGTTCTAATATTTACTTCCATCTCGTTGGCAATGATGTTAGATAAAGTCGTTTTACCTAACCCAGGGGGGCCGAATAATAGGACATGGTCTAACGGTTCTTCTCTCATTTTAGCAGCTTTAATAAATACTTCTAAATTAGATTTAATCGTTGATTGTCCAATATATTGACGTAGTCTCGTTGGTCGTAACGATAGTTCGAAGGACGATTCGTCCTCATGTATTGATTGGTCTACCATTCTATCATCCATTAAAATCCCCCCTTTTTAACTTCGCTAAATTATTCATGAAACTAGTAATTGTAAACCTCTTCTTACTGCATTATCCACAGAATCAAATGACTCTTTTGATAACGTTTTTTCAACTTTAGTTAACTCACGCTTAGAATAACCTAAGGCTTCAAGTGCTAGCATAGCTTCTTTAATGATTGCACTATCACTATTGTTACCTGCATCCACATTCAATAACTGACTACTATCAACATCGTGAATTTGAACCTTACCTTTAAGATCTAATACGATTTGGCGGGCAGTTTTTTTTCCTATACCAGGAAATTGTGTTAAATAAGCGTCATTCTCATTCTCAATCGCAATTTTAACGTCATTCGGAGAACTACTAGCTAAAATTGCTAATGCTGATTTAGGGCCTATTCCAGTTACTTTAATTAAGCTTAAAAACATATCTTTCTCTTCTTGGTTAATAAAACCATACAATAACTGAGCATCTTCTCTCACGATAAGTGAAGTATGGATAACCACTTCTTGGTCTATTTGCTTTTGAAAGCGATAAGAATTAGGTGTTTGAATCTCAAAACCTACGCCTGATGCTTCAACGACCACGTGCGTAGGATTTAATACAGTTAATGTGCCTTTAATATATGCGTACACGTTTACACTTCCTTATATAGTCATACTAATTAATTCAACTTTAGAAATATGATCAATCATTCTTAAAGCTTCCATTACATCATCAATTTCCAAATTTGTGCCTTTAGCGTCTAATGAGAGTGTAATTGTAGCCCTACCTTCCATCGGTATACTTTGGTGAATTGTAAGTACAGATAAACTTAAGCTAGATACTGTATTTAATACTTGTGCTAACATTCCTACAATATCATTAACATACAATATTAATGTAAACTCTCTCGTTGCTTCCATTTTTTCATCAATAGGAAATATCGTATCTCTGTATTTATAAAATGCACTTCGAGATAAGTCGAACTGTTTAACTGCTTCAAATATGGACAAAGTCGGATCATTTTTTAATGCATCTTTAATTTTTAAAGTTTTTACTACAGATTCTGGTAAAACATCTTCTCTAATTAAATAAAACTTTTTATAATCTTTTTTGTCCATATTAAGCACTCCTATTCAACAAATTCAAACTCTCCACCAAGTATTCTTACGATATCACCGTTTTCACAACCACGGGCTCTCAATGCGTCATCAATACCCATAGAACGCATTTGACGAGCAAATCTACGAACTGCTGGATCACTATTGAAGTCAGTCATCTTGAACATTCTCTCAATTGCTTTACCACTAACTACGTAAGCAGCATCATCATCTCTAGTAATTGTGAAGCTATCTTGACTTGGTGTATGTTTGTACAACACTCTATTCACACCTAATTCTTCTTCTTCTTCCTTACTAAAGTCAATATCTTTCACTTCTTCTAATTTATCTGCAATTGCATATAAAAGCTCATCTATATGGTCATGCATTACAGTAGATAATGGAATAATATGAACGCTATCATCATTTAATTCTTCTTTAAATAACTCTAAATTATCTTCAGCGTTAGGCATATCCATTTTATTTGCTACAACAATTTGAGGTCTCTCTTCTAAACGATGTTCATATGCACTTAACTCTTCATTAATTACTTTATAATCCTCATATGGATCGCGACCTTCTGAGCCACTCATATCAATCATATGAACAATTACTTTCGTTCTTTCAACATGCTTTAAAAATTGATGACCTAAACCAACGCCTTCTGATGCACCCTCAATTAGCCCTGGTAAATCAGCCATTACAAAGCTTCTTTGATCTTTAGTAGACACGACACCCAAGTTAGGTTTAATCGTTGTAAAATGGTAAGCACCAATTTTAGGTTTAGCTTTCGATACAATAGAAAGCAACGTTGATTTTCCAACACTTGGGAAACCAACAAGCCCTACATCTGCTAATAATTTTAATTCTAAAGTAACATCAATCTCTTCACCTGGTTCACCATTTTCACTAAAATCAGGTGCAGGATTCCTTGGAGAAGCAAAACGTGAATTACCACGACCACCGCGTCCCCCTTTAGCTACTGTAGCACGTTGACCATCTTCAACTAAATCTGCAATAACTTCTTCTGTCTCCACGCTTTTTACAATTGTACCTGGGGGTACTTTAAGTACTAATGGTTCAGCATTTTTACCATGCATGTTACTACTTTGACCACCATCGCCTCTTTTAGCTTTGAAATGTGTTTGATATCTAAAGTCTAATAAAGTTCTCAAACCTTCATCAACTTCAAATATAATTGACGCACCATTACCACCGTCACCACCTGCCGGACCGCCAAATGGGACATATTTTTCTCTACGATAGGCTGTTATACCATTACCACCGTCACCTGCTTTAAGTGATATTTTAACTTGATCGACAAACATGATTTCACCTCTTTTTCTAAAAATTAATTTTCATATCTTTTATATTATATCATTATCTGGCTTGCTAGAAAATAAAGACAAAAAAATTAACACCAGAAGTCATAACTTCTGGTGTTAATGATGACAAATTTACTCAGCTGCTGCGTATACAGAAACTTGTTTTTTGTCGCGACCTTTGCGTTCAAATTTCACAACGCCGTCGATTTTAGCGAATAATGTATCGTCGCCACCACGACCAACATTTTCACCAGGATAGATTTTAGTACCACGTTGGCGGAATAAAATTGATCCACCTGTAACGTATTGACCATCAGCACGTTTAGCTCCTAGACGTTTTGACTCAGAGTCACGGCCGTTTCTTGTAGAACTTACCCCTTTTTTAGATGCGAAGAATTGTAAGTTTAATTTTAACATTAGGTTGCACCTCACTTATAATTTAGTCTGATATTTTCTTTATATTCTTCTTCGATAGTTTGCAATGAAACTAGCATTGCTTGAAGAATTAATTGCGCTTTTTCATTTGTAGTATCTACACTTCTCACGTGGAAGTGCCCACCGTCATCATTGTAATCAATATCTGGTTTTTCGCTTGTTAATCCCATAATAGCATTAACACTTCCGAAAATAACCGCAGATGCACCAGCACAAACTATATCATGCCCGTATTCGCCATGGTCAGCATGGCCATCCATAATAACATCGGTTACTTGACCAGCTTCATTCAATGTAACATCAACAGTAATCATAATTAAGCGTTGATCTTGTCGATAGTTAATTTAGTGTAAGGTTGACGATGACCTTTTTTACGTTTAGAGTCGTTACGACGTTTGTATGTGAATACAGTGATTTTTTTACCGCGACCTTGTTTTTTAGCAGTAGCAGTAACAGTAGCACCTTCAACAGTTGGCGCACCAACTTTAACTGAATCTCCACCTACAAATAATACTTTGTCAAAAGTGAATGAATCACCTTCGTTTATGTCTAATTTTTCAACGAAGATTTCTTGTCCTTCTTCAACTTTAACTTGTTTTCCACCTGTTTCGATAATAGCAAACATACTTTGCACCTCCTATAATTTTAAGTCACGCCAAATACAGGTGACATCAATGTACTTGAACCTGCATCTGAGCGGTTGTATGTAGCTATAAACTACTCAACTACGTCATTTTAGCATCAGGGTTTCTTACTGTCAATCTTCAATTGCACTTTTCTTAAGAATTTCATAATAATTGGATATAATATTGTTAGTAATATTAAATTTAATATAAGTGTAGGTATTAGTCTGAACATAATAAAATCTATAAATTCAAAATTAATAATTCCTAAAATGCTATACATTATTACTACATAAACCTCTAAGAAAATAGCACTCGATAAAATGATAATAAACATCATTGTTTCGTCTCTATAAAACGTTTTAAAGAAAAAGTCCATAATGACTACAAATAAAATATAGCCGAATAAATAAAGCCCATAGAAACTACCAAAATATAAATCTGTTATTAATCCAAATACTGCTGATAATATAATCGCTACACCAAAGCTTCTATACACACTCAATAGCAAAATATACATCACTGTTAAATGAGGTACGAAGATTATATCTTTACCTCCTATTTGCATTGGTATAATAAGCCCTATAGCAGTATCAATATAAAATAATATAATGCCGATAAGAAAGTAGTATAATGCACGCATTAGTTATCCCCACTTTCAGTATCAGGTAGCGTTTTTGGATCTCTCTTAGCTACATAGACATGATTTAAATCTCCTAAACTAGCTGATGTTTTCACTCTTATCTCTTTAGATAAACCATAATCATCATTTTCGACTTTGGAAACTTCACCTATGTAAATACTACTAGGAAGTTGATCTGCTAAACCACTCGTAACAACTTTATCTCCTTTTTTAACACTGTCTTTATTATTTATATCAGTTATTACAAGTTCTTCATTTTTTGAATCGTAATGATCGATTAAACCAAAAACATTTTCACCATCATGCTGAATATTTACAGATAAACGGTTGGCACGTGTATTTGTTGAAATTAAATCTACTTGAGATGAAAATTGGTTCACCTTAGAGACACGGCCAACTAACCCTTCTGAGGTCATAACAGCCATATTATTCTTAATACCGTCTTTAGACCCTTGATTTATCACTAGCGTATTCATCCATTGGTCTGGATTTCGTGCTAAGACTGTACTAGAAATAGGTTCATATTTTGAAATATCTTCAATCTCCAACTCTTTTTTGTAATCCTTATTTTCTGCTTTTAGTCTTTCATTTTCCGCTTCCAATTGTTTCACTTTGTTATCTTGTTCTTTAGAGCTTTCTTTTGCAAAAAGATTACCAATAGAACCTGTAACAAAATGTACCGGATAACTCACTGCTTTTTGTCCATAAGCAACAGTATCTCCTACGTATTGCTCTACCGGAGATTGCGTTTGCGAACGCAAAGATATACCAATCAACGCTATAAACACAATGATTGCACACAAGACAACAATCAATTTGTTGTTTTTAAAAAACTTCGACAACCTAAACACCTCTATTAACCAACTATTTTATATTCTTACTATCATTTTATATCACTGGTAATACGAAATAAAGCACGAACCATAATATTATGTAATAAAATATAGTTCGCTTTGGACTACACATTTAATAAAAACAGATGTATATGAATTAAAAATGAGAATGCTTCCATTCTTAATGATACATTGTATTATAACAATATTTACCTTTAATAGTGTATTAATAAGTTTTAGATCTTATTTCCAATTATTCAATAAATTTTTCCTAACTTCTAATTACTAATACTTATAATAATCTTTCTAATAATAATAGATATAAAAGCATATATACCAACTTAACTATAAAAAACGCCTCTTAATATAGAGACGTTTTATAGTATGCTTATTTTTCTTCTTTATTTGATTCGTTTTCATCGGATTCAACTTTAGAATCTTTTTCATCTTCTTTATATAGTGTTTCTTCTTTACGCCAACGTGCAAATAAATTTTGTGCTTTAGCTTGCTCATCTACTTTTTTGTCTTTAGACTGTTCGCTCATATTTGGACACCAACCTTTATCTTTTTTACTTATATAAGGCTAACGCATTTCCCCCCATATTTCAAACGCATTACTCGTAATTAGACTTAGGTTGAAGTCGAAGATCTATACCTAATTGATTTAAGTCTTGTTCCATTTCAATTTCTGTCTTATAAACATGTATAGAGTCAGAACCAAATTCATAAATAATAAACTCATCTCCGCGTTGTCCAGCCAAGTATTCATCATTATAACCCATTCGCTCTAAGCCAGAAACTGACATAAATTCTTTCTTATCAATCCAATCAAATACATTTTTTGTTTGACTAAACGGTACATTATTTAGGATGTCATTATCTTCTACTGAGTATGGCTTCCCACCAGTTAAAGTTCTTTCTTGGGCACTATTATTCATAGTTGGCTTATTATCATGTACTGGATTCCATTCTTGATCTTTTAAAAATGGGGCATATTTTAACGCGAAAATTACAATGACTACTATCGCAATGACAGCTATAATATTTTTAACAATACTGAAAATAAACCTCATGAACCATCCTCCTATTAAGTCACTCTATATTATAATTTTTCGTTATTCAGTTTTCATCAGTCCCTAGAAGTATTTAAATCTTATCTATAGGCTGATGCGTATATTTTACTTTCATAGTACAATGGTTTCAAAAGGAGTGAACACAGAATGAATATTTTATCTATAATCCTGCTTGCACTCTTAGTCATTCTATTATTTAGAGTAGGTTTATCAATATTAAGATTTATAATATCTGTTGGGATAATTGTGTTATGTATATATTTGGGATATCAAGGTATTCTTTGGTTAATGGAAAATTTTAACACCTATTTCAATTTCATCAATTAAAATTTTAGCGCTTAAGGATTATATTATCCATTAAGCGCATTTTTTTGTTATTTAAATTCTAAAAGTAGCGTTTCATAGATATAGAATTTGACATATTTTATAAAAAAATTGTCACTTTATTACTTCTCTAAATTATTACTTAACACTTGATAAATGTAGTAGCAACCACTTAATAATATTGACCAAATGATACCAACAACGATTGCACTGAATAAATAAAGCCAAAATGAAGTTGTTGTATCGTTGAACATAATAAATATCATAGTAGTAATTACGACACTTACAACTGAAATAAAGATGGCGCGCTTTGTTTGTTTCAATTTAATTGCTTTTTTCTTTTTTGTAAGCTGCATAAGATAAACAACAGGTATGAGTAACCCGATTAATAATATACTTCCCAATGTATAATCCTCCTTATATAACAATTTGATTATACAATACCTTGATACATACTGATAGATTAAAATACTTCTGATAAAACATAAATTACATAATAAAAGTAAAGTCCTTTAAAGATATTCTAAATTTATTTAAACTGATCATGAAAATGAATTAAGATTTGAATCGCGCATTTATCGTAAGTTAATATATAGTTAATTAAAAAATGGTTCCAGTTTTGTTTCTAACATAAACTTATCTTCACATTTTCATTCAAAATATCCCTCTTCGACCATACTCAAATAAGTATGATCGCCAATTATAATGTGATCTAACAAGTCTATACCTAATAATTGCCCACAGTCTCTTAGCCTTTCTGTTGTTTTAATATCTTCTTTTGATGGCGTAACGTCACCAGATGGATGGTTATGTAATACAACTATAGCATTACTAGCACATTTGACTGCTTCGCTAAATATTTCTCGTGGGTGGACAATAGAGGTATTCAAAGTACCAACAAAAATCGTTTTTTGTTTAATAATTATATTTTTGGAGTTTAAAAATAATGCTATAAATTTCTCTTGTTTGAGATGTTCCATCTTTCCCATCATAAACTCTGCCACATCTTTTGGGCACGTAATTTGTATTTTATCATCCACACTACCTGAATGCATTCGTTCACCAAGTTCAAAAGCTGCTTTCAAGACGAGTGCCTTATATAAGCCAACTCCTTTTATTTTAATCAAGTCACTGATTGATAACATCTTTAATTCTTTTAAACTATTAACTTTTTTCAATAATTCATTAGCAATGTCAAGACTTGAACTTCCTTTTCTACCGGTATTTATTAAAATTGCTAAAAGTTCAGCATGTGACAAGTGAGAAGCGCCATTACTTAATAGTCTTTCCCTTGGCTTTTGATTATTTGCTAATTCATTAATCCTCACAAAAAATCTCCTCCAAAAATCAAGTATTGATGAAATAACATCATTAAATTAAAGGCTATAAATATAAATGGTATAAGCGGAATCGCTTGTCGCAATTTATGTGTAATGGATACTGACACAATGGCATATATTCCAGCACAAATAAACGTGAGAAGTATTGTTAGTACAAACGCTTGGTATGGTAATACATAAGATAATATGGAAAATAAAAGTATATCGCCATACCCCATACCTTGTCGTAGTGAAAAGTATAAAATATGAAGTAGGGTTGTCATCCAAATAAAATGATTTAAATGTCCTTGTACAAGAAAGTATGAAATAATAGTAAATACAAAAAGTAAATGAAGTGGTAATGATAATGTTTTAATATCATAAATACCAAAAACAAGTAGGAATATATAAATCGTTAAGAAAGTAGTAGAATCAATAGGTAAATTTACATATGAAAGAAAAAGTAACGGGCATAATGCTAGTAATTCTCCAATTAAATATAAGGCACTTAATTTATTGTGACAACAATTAGTCTTGCCTTTTAAATATATAAAACTCAAGATTGGTATGATTTCAAAATAATTTAGACGCCGTTTACAATAATCACACTGAGAACGAGAAGCAAAATAATTTAACTTTAATTTCTCCACATTGCTCAGTTGATATAAATAGCTAAATAAGACCGGGCATAATAATAGTTGTATAATCAATGATGTTCCTCCTCAGAAAAATTATATCATGTACAACTTGCTTTAATAACAAATTTATCACTTTGTTAATATTTCCATATAATTGATGCTGAGATTTTAATTATTCATATACAAAAGCGCGTAAATCTCTAGTGTTTAGCATAAATATCCTAGCAAACGATACAGAGACTACGCGCATATATAGTAAAATATGTAGTTATAGTTTGGTAATGCATATAGTAAATGAAATTAAAATGAGTCATCTATACATATATTAATAACACAAAATGTTTAACATAGAAAATAGCTTATCTATTTTCCAAATCATTTACTTCATACTATGTTTTATTAATCTTTTTTTACTTCTTCAACTGTTTCTTCTACTTCTTGACGTGTTATTTTTTCACGGCCATTCTTCATTGCTTTTAGCGATTTATGGGCAAGTGCTAATGGTAAACGACAGAAGAGTAAAATAGTTTTTTTGTTAATTGATTTCATATATTTATCTGCTTTAGCTAAATTTTCATCTGCATAATCAAATAAATCTGCACGAGTCCAATCGTCTGGAACGAAACTCACACCGCGTTCATCTAAATCTTCTTGTTCGTTTCGTAAAATATTGACAGCTTGAAGCCCACGCCCATAACCTATGGCTAAATCACGGTCTGTCTTTTCACCAGCACACAATTCCCATAGTTCTGAAAGCATTACACCTACAAGCCCTGCCACATAATATGTATAATCATCTAAATCTTCACGTGTGTGGATGTTCCAGTTTGCTTTTGCCCATTTTGCCATACCAAACGCCATTTCACTCGACGAATCTAAAACTATTGGTATCGTTTTGTTTGGGCACGCATCTACCCACTCGCCTAAACGTAGTGTAACTTCTGGCATAAACGATTTTACAGGTTGTAAAATTTCTAAGTATTTTTCTTCATCAAAAGGCTGTTTAAATAATTCGCTTACTTCCATTAAAATTGTATATTTTAAATCGTTATCGATTTCTTCATGATCTTCTATTTCATCTATTGCTCTTAATATTAAATATGCAGATGCCACCGTATGTTTTAATTCTTTTTCTAAAAAAGTAATCGGAATATAAAATGTACGACTCGTTTCTTTTAATACGCGCATAGCATCTTTCGGAAATTTCTTTTCTGTCATGTTAATCTTTGCCTCCCTTTTTAAATACTATCATATTATTCTAAATTAAAATAGGAATTGCTAACTGGAAAACATCGCTCCAATCATTGTCTCACGCAGAGGAATTAAGTACAATTTCCACAAATTATATAACAAATGCTTCCATTTTGCCAATGGTCGCGATAATATACGAAGATACTTTAAGTCTTGTTAAGCAAATTGAACTATGAAAAAAGCTAGTTACCTTTACGTTTAAGCTTGAATAATTAATTCATAGTGGCTCAATATCGTAAACAATAACTAGCTCAATTATTGATTAATATTTATATGATTATATCCGGTTATAGATTACAGTGTTTTTATAAATTTAAAAATTAACTTTCGATTTAACTTCACTTATAAAATATAAGCTTCCTGTTATAACTAAAGCTTCTCCCTCGTAATTTTCAATAAATTTGACATAATCATCAACGAGTTCTTTTTGATCATAACGTACTTCTTCAAAAATTTCTTCTTTTGTTAAAGCTCTTGGAAAATCAAAATCTGTAACATAAAAAGTTGAAGCAATTGTTTTAAGTTGATCAACCATAGTGTGGATTGGTTTTCCTTTCACTGCAGAAAATAGAACATCAACGTTTTCAAGATGATAATAATTTTTCATTGTGCTAATCAAAGCCTCAACGCTTTCAATATTATGCGCCCCATCAACAATCATCAAAGGTTTTTCTTTGACTTGTTCAATTCTTCCAGTCCAGCTAACTGACTCTATACCATCAATCATCTTATTGAAATCTAAATCAACAATACCAGATTCATTTAATTCAATCAGTGCTGTAATAGCTAAAGCAGCATTTTCTTTTTGATGTTCACCTAACATGTTTAATAACAATGTTTCTAATTCATAATCTTTATAACGGTAAGTAAATTCTTCATCTTCTGAAACGATGCAGATATCTCGATCTAATTCAATGCCTTCCGTATTTTGTTGTTCCACACAATTGCGTATTACTTTAAGTGCATCTTCATTTTTCACTGAATAGATAACTGGTGTGTCAGGTTTGACGATAGCACCTTTATCTTTTGCTATATCGGTATACGTGTCTCCTAAAATTTCAGTATGATCCAAACCAATACTTGTTAATATCGTTAATATCGGTTTAAAGACATTAGTTGAATCGTTTTTAACTCCTAAACCTGCTTCAACGATAACAAAATCGACCGGGTGAATTTCTCCAAAGTATAAGAACATCATAGTTGTAATAATTTCAAATTCAGTGGCTGTACCAAGTTCTGTTTCAATTTCTAATGCTTCGCTTACTGGTTTTACTTTTTGAACTAATTCAACTATATCGTCATCACTAATCGGTACCCCATTTAAACTTATACGTTCGTTAAATGTTTCAATAAACGGTGAAGTGAAAGTCCCCACTTCATATCCATTATCAACAAGTGCTGATCTTAAATATGAAACAGTGGACCCTTTACCATTTGTACCACCTATATGAATCCCATTTATATTAAATTGTGGATTATCTAGGCGTTCTAACATCCAATCCATCCGTTTAACACCAGGTTTAATACCAAACTTAGTTCTTTCATGTATCCAATATAAGCTATCTAGGTAATTCATGTTTAGGACTCCTATGCTTTTAATTGATTAATTCGTAATTTAACACCATCATATTTCTCTTGATACGTTTGCTTTTTCTCACGTTCTTCATTAATTACTTTTTCTGGTGCTTTATTCACGAAGTTATCGTTTGATAATTTTTTATTAACACGATCTAATTCTTTTTCCCATTTCCCAAGTTCATTTTCTAATCTTTCAATTTCTTTATCCATATCAATTAATCCTTCAAGCGGTAATACTACTTCACCAGCTGTGGTAATAGCAGTCATTGCTTTTTCAGGTATTTCTACTGATGTATCAATAGTAAGCTCACTTGGATGACAAAATCTATCTATATAGTTTGAATTATTTAATAACGTATTTTTGATATTTTCATCTTTAGCTTGAATGAAGATTGGTATAGCTTTAGATAATGGCGTGCTAACTTCTAAGCGTGACTGTCTAACAGATTTAATGATTTCAACTAATTGCTGCATCGTTTCTTTACTTTCATCAAATATCAACGCTTCATTAACTTGTGGCCAAGGTGCATTTACAATTGTCTCACCTTCATGAGGTAAGTTCTGCCATATTTGTTCTGTAACAAATGGCATGAATGGATGTAACATTCTCATTGTATTATCTAATACATAAGTAAGTACAGAACGTGTAACTTCTTTTTGAGTTTCATCGTCACCGTTCATTGGAATTTTACTCATCTCAATGTACCAATCGCAGAAGTCATCCCAAATGAAATTATAAAGTGTGCGACCAACTTCACCAAATTCATACTTATCACTTAAATCAGTTACGTTATCAATTGTTTCATTTAAACGCGTTAAAATCCATTTGTCTGCTAATGAGAGATTACCTGACAAGTCTACATTTTCCACTTTAAAGTCTTCACCGATATTCATAAGACTAAATCTCGCTGCATTCCAAATTTTATTAATAAAATTCCAAACAGATTCAACTTTTTCAGTAGAATAGCGTAAGTCGTGACCTGGTGAAGAACCAGTAGCTAAGAAATATCTCAGGCTGTCTGCACCATATTCATCAATGACATCCATTGGATCAACACCATTGCCAAGTGACTTACTCATTTTACGGCCATCTTCTGCACGAACTAATCCATGTAATAATACATCATTAAAAGGACGTTGACCAGTAAATTCTAGTCCTTGGAAAATCATTCTTGCTACCCAAAAGAATATAATATCGTAACCAGTTACTAATACATTCGTTGGGAAATAGCGTTGGAAATCTTTAGCCTCAACGTCAGGCCAACCTAAAGTTGAAAACGGCCATAACGCACTTGAAAACCATGTATCAAGCACATCTTCATCTTGTGTCCAATTCCCACTATCTTCTGGTGCTGACTCACCAACATATATTTCTCCTGTTTCATTATGATACCATGCAGGTATTTGATGTCCCCACCATAATTGACGAGAAATTGTCCAATCTCTAATGTCTTCCATCCAACGATTAAATGTTTTTTCGAATCTAGATGGTACAAAGTCAATTCTATCATTCGTTTTTTGGTTGTCTAACGCTTGCTCTGCTAAAGGTTTCATTTTAACAAACCATTGTGTAGAGAGATAAGGTTCTACCACTGCGCCCGAACGTTCAGAATGGCCAACAGAATGTTCATGCTCTTCTATTTTAATTACTAGACCTTCTGATTCTAAATCTTTTACGAGTTGCTCACGGCAATCAAAACGATCCATGCCTTGATACTTCCCAGCTTTATCGTTCATTTTACCAGATTCGTCCATTACAACAATGCGTTCTAAATCATGGCGGTTTCCAATTTCAAAGTCATTCGGATCATGAGCTGGTGTTACTTTCATCGCACCACTACCAAATTCAATATCAACATAATCATCTGCTAAAATAGGTAATTCTCTACCTATAACAGGCAAAATAACTTTCTTCCCTATTACATCTTTATAACGTTCGTCTTTTGGATTTACTACAATCGCTGTATCACCTAACATTGTTTCTGGACGTGTAGTAGCAATTTCAATATATCCTTCACCCTCAGCGTAAGGATATTTAAAATGATAAAACTTACCTTGTACATCTTCGTGAACTACTTCAATATCAGATAATGCTGTACGAGCAATAGGATCCCAGTTGATGATATATTCTCCACGGTAAATTAAGCCCTTCTTATACATATCAACAAATACTTTATTCACAGCTTTACTCAAGCCTTCATCTAAAGTAAATCTTTCTCTATTATAATCTAAGCCTAAACCTAATTTTGCCCACTGTTCTCTAATAAATGTGGCATATTCTTCTTTCCAATCCCATGCTTGTTCAAGGAATTTTTCACGTCCTAAATCATGGCGTGATAAGCCTTGTTCATTTAATTTAGCTTCAACTTTAGCCTGTGTCGCTATACCAGCATGGTCCATACCTGGTAAATATAATGTGTCATAGCCTTGCATACGTTTCATACGTGTAAGTATATCTTGTAATGTTGTATCCCAAGCATGTCCTAGGTGCAATTTACCAGTTACATTTGGCGGTGGGATAACAATTGTATAAGGTTCTTTTTTGTTATCTTCTGATGCTTTAAAATAGCCCTTGTTTAGCCATTCTTCATAACGACCTGACTCAACTTCGCTCGGATTATATTTTGGTTTCATTTCCATTCGTTAAAAATCCTCCTTAAAATAAAAAATCCACCCTATCAAAAATAGGACGGATTTCCGTGGTACCACCTAAATTCAAGAAATTAGTGAACTAATTTCAAGCACTTAAAATAATGATTAACGCTCAAACACGCTTTAATCTATTCTACAAACAATTAAATCGCTGTATTTCAACTAAAGTTCAATGTGGGCTACCTTCAATAACTTAAATTGTACAATTTCAGCATACATGTACTCTCTAATAAATTTAAGTTTATTTACTCTTCCCATTAGACAATATTTATTTACTTAATTATAGTATAATGGATGTTAAAATAAGTCAATGGAATGGAGGGAAAATGTATGAATGAATGTGCTTTTGGTACTAAAGACCCGATTTATATTGAATATCATGATGAAGTATGGGGGCAACCTCTATACGATAGCTTAAAACTTTTCAAGTTGATGGCATTAGAATCTCAACATGCTGGCCTTTCGTGGTTAACTATTTTAAAGAAAAAAGAGTCATATGAACAAGCTTTTTATGATTTTGACCCAGCTCGCATCGCTCGAATGTCTGGTAATGATATAGACAAATTAATGACCTTCCCAAATATTGTTCATAATAGAAAAAAATTAGAAGCTATCATTGGTCAAGCTAAAGGATACTTTGAAATAGAAAAGGATTATGGTAGTTTTAGTGATTTTTTATGGGCACATGTAGATCATACACCGATTGATTGTGAATATACAAAACTCAGTGATCGTATCACTGTAGACAAACGCGCAACAGAGTTATCAAAAATATTAAAGCGCTATGGTTTCAAATTTTTAGGACCCGTCACTGTTTATTCTTTTTTAGAAGCTGCAGGTTTATATAATGCGCATATGAAAGCATGCCCAAATAACCCAAACCATTACACGGGAAAAGGATTTAAATAACTTACACTTTGTCTTTATTTACAACACCTCTATTATAAATAAGTTTTATTTAGTACTACAATTTTTCAATTAAAAATGAATATATAAAAAGACAGTCAACTTTATCAGAGCAGATGTTGACTGTCTTTTTATAACTTCTATAATCCTCGTCTTTCACGTCTTCTTTTAACTTCTTTTTTATTTTTATATAACCTAATTATAAGTAAAGTTAAAAGTAACGCTACAACCCCTTTTACGCTATTGTAACTCATAATTACATTAACCCATAAAAGAACGATAAACATAATATAAATCATTTTCATAATTGCGTGCTAGGTATTTATAAATGTGTTTGCAACATTATATAGCTACTTAGATTACAAGCACATAGACTAACACAGTTTCCCCCTCTCCCCATAGTAATATATACTAAGAAACTATGCTGTTACTTTATTTACCATTCCTCATATTTAATTAAACTTTTTTTCTCGATATTTTAAAAACCAGTTTATCGATGGTGCAATTAAGAATAATATGAAGAAAATTCTAAAAATGTGATAACTAGAAATGAGAGCGACGTCTGATCCAGTTTCTATCGCTACGATGACAATTTGGCTCATCCCGCCAGGAGCAGCGCCCAAGAACAACTCATTAATAGTATGATTAGAAACTAAAGAAATTAATAACACCATGCCAAATGTTAATAAAATGAGCAGTGTATTTTGAAATGCAATTGCAACAGCTATACGTCCTTTCATTTGGTCTAATAAGTAAGCAATCTGGATACCAATTCTTATCATATATATCACTTGCGCTGCTGCAATAATAAAATTGTCTAAAGTAAAGTTAGCGCCTGTCAACAAATTCCAACTAATTAGCACAAGAATCGGTGCAAGAATCTGTCTAGTTGGAAAGTTAATTTTTCCCATTATGATATATACAACAATGATAGCTAACACTAAAAATATAATATTTGGTATAGATAATGCTTCGGTAAGCTTTGCAGTTACCTCAGCACCACTTGTAGTTATTGTGTTTGAGTCTTTAAAAAAGTAAGTGATAAATGGAACTAGTATGACTACAAAAATGATTCTTGAAGTTTGCGTTAGACTCACTACCATAATATTCGCTTTTTTATTTTCTTCTGCCATAATCAACATTTGGCTTAATGCGCCAGGTATAACACTAAGTATTGCAGTTTCAGTATTTACATTCGCTATTTTTTTAAAGAAATAAGCTATAATAAGGGCTAGTATGAGTAACATTACCGTTATCATCACTATAGTAAACCAGTCATCCTTAATATCTAAAATGACATCCTTTGTGAAGGTAGAACCTATTTGAACGCCAAGTAATACTAAGCCAATTTGACTTAACCAAGATGGCCAATTCACTTCTAAATGAAGATATCTCACACAGACAATACTAGCAAGAATAGGTCCAAACATGAAGGGCAATAATATGTGTGCTGCATTAAGTATGAAACTGAAAATTAAGGCTAATGCTAATACGATTAAATTGTTACTAAATTGCTTACTCATGTACTCACAACTTTCATAGATATCGTTATCCTTAAATTATTAGACTTTACATATAAAAGAACCCGAACAACTAAGATGTTGATCGGGCTAAAGATAAACTTTATACAATTCGACCTAATGCTGTGTCAAATGCTTGTATTGTTTGTTCAATATCAGCTTCAGTATGAGCTGTTGAAAGAAATGTTCCTTCAAATTGAGAAGGAGGTAAAAATACGCCTTCTTTTGCCATTTCTCTATACATTTGACTAAACATTTCTAAGTCGCTTTCATTTGCTTGTTCAAAGTTTGTAACTGGCCCTGCATTTAAGAAATATCCTATCATAGAACCAGCACGATTTACAGTGATTGGCACATTATGTTTTGCGAATACTTCTTTCAGACCTTCTTCTAACTTATCACCTAACTTATTAAAATAATCATAAGACTCAGGTGTCAACTGGCTCAACGTCTCATAGCCACTCGTCATCGCTAATGGATTCCCTGATAAGGTACCAGCTTGGTAAATATCTCCGGCTGGTGCAATGTGATCCATAATTTCTTTTTTACCACCAATGGCACCAACAGGTAGTCCACCACCTATAACTTTACCTAAGCATGTAAGATCTGGAATAACATTAAAGTAACCTTGGGCACAATTGTATCCTACTCTAAATCCAGTCATGACTTCATCAAAGATAAGCAATGAGCCATATTCTGAAGTAATATCTCTTAAACCTTCTAAGAAACCTTCAACAGGAGGTACAACGCCCATATTACCAGCCACAGGTTCAACAATAACACCAGCAATATCGTCGCCAAATTCTTCAAAAGCGACTTTTAAAGACTCTAAATCATTATACGGAACGGTAATCGTATTTTTAGCAATGCCCTCTGGGACACCTGGAGAATCGGGTAAACCTAACGTTGCTACACCAGAACCGGCTTTAATTAATAACGAATCACTATGACCATGGTAGCACCCATTAAATTTAATGATTTTATTACGCCCAGTATAACCACGTGCTAAACGTAAGGTATCAAGTGTTGCTTCTGTCCCTGAAGAAACCATACGTACTTTTTCAATAGATGGAACACGGTCAATAACAAGTTCAGCTAATTTATTTTCTTGTACAGTTGAAGCACCGAAACTGGTACCCTTATCTACTGCTTCATGTATCTTATCGATGACTTGTTGATTTTTATGTCCTAAAATAAGCGGCCCCCAACTCAGTACATAATCAATATATTCATTGCCATCAATATCATATATTTTAGAACCTTGACCATGGTCCATAAAGATTGCTGGTGTATCTACTGATTTAAAAGCTCTGACAGGACTATTTACTCCACCTGGCATTAATTGTTCTGCTTTTTCCATCGCTTTTTCAGAATTAGTATAACGCATTCTAAATAACCTCCTTATTGTTCATCTAAATATCTACAAATATCTTTTGAAAAGTACGTGATAATTAAATCCGCACCAGCGCGTTTCATTGAAATCATTTGTTCCATCACTACTGCTTTTTCATCAATCCAGCCGTTCAAAGCAGCTGCTTTTGTCATACTATATTCGCCACTTACGTTATAAGCAACTACAGGAACATTCGTAGTATTGCGAACATCTCTAATGATATCTAAAAAACTTAAAGCGGGTTTGACAATCATCATGTCAGCCCCTTCATTTAAATCACTATCAAGTTCTCTAAGTGCTTCTCTTCTATTTGCAGGGTCCATTTGATACGTTTTTCTATCACCGAATTGCGGCGCAGATTCTGCTGCATCACGGAAAGGTCCAAAGAAACTAGAAGCATATTTAATGCCATAACTCATAATTGGTATATTATAGTAACCAGCTTCATCTAGACCAGCCCTAATTTCTGCAACAAAACCATCCATCATATTACTTGGTGCAATAATATCCGCACCAGCCTCAACTTGAGATATAGCTGTCTTAACAAGTAAAGGCAATGACTTATCATTATCTACATCTTTAGTTTCATGGTTGATTACACCACAATGACCGTGATCTGTATATTCACATAAACACGTATCTGCAACGATTAATAAATCATTATACATAGCTTTAGCTTTTCTAGTCGCTTCTTGGATTATACCGTTATGGTCATAAGCCCCTGTACCAACTTCATCTTTTTCATTTGGCACATCAAAAAACATAATACCTCTTATACCTAAATCATAAGCTTCTTTAATTTCTTCATCTAGTAAATTTAAACTGATTTGGTAAATACCTGGCATTGATTTTATTTCTGATTTTACATCATTACGTTCAACTACAAATATCGGATATATTAAGTCTTCTTTACGCACATGTGTTTCACTCACCATATTTCTCAAAGATTTACTACTTCGTAATCTTCTGTGTCTATCAAATTGCATTATCTTCCCAACTTTCTAAAGTTTTTTGGACTAATGATTCTAATGTTTGTATTTCTGCCATCGTGCCTTGAATATTATAACCTTTTAACGTATCTAACGTTTGCTGGCCAATTACAAAATAATTATTGAAATCTATTTTACGGTTACTTTCAAAAAAGTAACGTACAGCAGATGAACTTGCAAAAGTGATGGCATCTACTTTATTTTCAGCTATAAGGTCTATAACCTCATTTATATTTATAGTATGTGGAACGGGTTGATATAAGTCAATTTTTCTAACTAAGCAACCTCTCTCCTCTAAGCCTGTTTTCAATAAGGTTCTTGCAGATGCACTTGATGGCAATAATATACGACTCCCTGCTTCTGACTCAAAACCATCGAGAAATCCTTCTTGTGAATAATCCATAGGACAAAAAGAAACATTCAGACCTAAAGTTTCACAATAATCAGCAGTTTTTTCTCCTATAACCGCAATTTGCTGTATATTCACTCTTTCTAAGTATGGTTCAAAATATTTCACAGCGTTTTTAGACGAAAAAATAAGCCAGTCATAGTTAATGTTTAACAAATCTAAATCAAAGGATAATGGTTCTACATCTATAAAGGGCTTGTGTAGAATACATATATCTTCTTTTGTAAATTCGTTAGTTTGTGTCATCACTATCACTGGTCTCATTATTTTCACCTCAAACGATTATTGTTCTTCGTTTAGTGCTTTAATTATTTCATATGCACCTTGTGCATTTAATACTTCAGTAACTTTTTCACCGATTTCAACAGGGTCTTTCCCTCGCTCAGTATGTTCATAACGTTCCTTACCGTCTGGCGACATAATTAAACCTGTAAACTCAATCGTGCCGTCACTATCTTTTGTTGCGTAACCACCGATAGGAACTTGGCAACTTCCATTCATACGTTCTAAAAATGTTCTTTCTGCTGTAACACAATCTGCTACGTCTTGATTATGAACTTGCTTCAATAATGTTAATAGTTCTTCATCATCTGAACGGCACTCAATACCTAGAGCACCTTGGCCAATAGCTGGCACTAAAGCATCTTTGTCTAAATAAGTAGTAACAATATCATCTGACCACCCCATACGTTTCAAGCCAGCTGCTGCAAGTAAAATTGCATCAAAATCTTCAGTGTCTAGCTTACTTAAACGCGTGTCAATATTGCCACGTATCCATTTTATTTGTAAATTAGGATATTTCGCAAGTATTTGAGCACCACGACGTAAAGAACTTGTACCTACAACGCTATTATCAGGCAATTCATGTAGGGGCGTATGATTTTTAGCAATATAAGCATCGAATGGGTTTTCACGATCAGGTATACAACCTAGCGTTAAACCCTCTGGTATAACACTTGGCACATCTTTTAAAGAATGTATCGCCATGTCTATACCATGATTAAATAATTCATTTTGAATTTCTTTTACAAAAAGTCCTTTACCGCCTACTTTTGATAATTGCTTATCTATGATGCGGTCACCTTTTGTCACTATTTCTTTTATTTCTATTTCTAATTCTGGATTAACAGCTTTTAATTTCTCAATAAATTGTTGGCTTTGAGTGATAGCTAACTTACTTCTACGTGAACCAACGAATAACTTACGCATCAGGCGCAACCTCCTAGAAATGACTATATTTATCAATTAACTTATTTCTATTATTCATATCCCTGTCCATTGATGAAAGTCAGATATATGAGAAGCAAAAATCAAATTAATCATAGTTAAACAAAATAAAGTGAGATTAAAATAAATCAAATTATGTTTACTTAACGTGTGTCTTACTCTAAAGATGATATAAAAACCATATAGTATAGTAATAATTGTAGACATCACTACTTTAGGGTCATAAAATATATGAGTTCCTATAGTGTTAATACCCCATTGTGCACCTAAAATAATACTTAGAATAATAAAAATTAAACCAACCAAACTGCTATAAAAAACAATTTGTTCTAGCGTAGCTACACTACCAATTCTAAAATATTTTTGATTAAATCTTTTTTGCTTTAAATTTTTATACTGTATTAAATATAATATACAATTCACAAATGCAAAAGCAAACAGTGCATAACTTATAATTGCAAAGGCAATATGCACGATTAATAACTCATTGATAATATTTAATTTATCGCCTGCACTTTGATAATGCATGGGTTGAAATGTATTAATAGCAATTAATACAAAACCAATTAAATTAAATAAAAATATAGAGAAATTTATTTGCTTGATGACACTAATTACTATCGAAATAGAAATTATTAACCAAGCCAATGCAAAAAATACATCGAAAATATTGCCTAACGGAACTTGATTCGTTACATTTGCGTAAAAAGATAAAGAGATTGTTTGTAACACCCAAACAATCCCTAATGTAACAAAACCAATTTTTCTAACTTTATAATCCTTTTTCACAAAATCAAAAAAGTAACAAGCAATACTGAATAAATAAATTAATAATATAAGTTCATTTAATCTTATAAATGAAAATTCTTGCATATTATCACCATTTGAATAAGCTTATTCAAAACTTAAGATTTGACGACTTGCCACTTCTTTTTTGCTCTTTTTTGGTTCATAAGCAGATTCAGGTTCAATGTCAAAAATGTTTTGAAACAGCTCTAATTTTTCGTTACTATTTCTATCACTACTCAATTCTTTTGCTTGTTTGATTGGATCTTTCAACATTTGATTTATGATACTTTTTGTGTGTTTCGAAATAATTTTGCGTTCCCTTTCAGTTAAACCAGGTAATTTCCTGTCAATGCTATCCATAGTATCTTCTTGAATATTCATTGCTTTTTCTCTTAAAGCACGAATTACTGGTACTACACCTAACATATTTACCCATTCATTATGAGCTTCAATTTCATCTGGTATTCTCTGCATAATATCATTTGCTGCGATTTGACGTTCTCTAAGGTTTGCATCAACTAATCCTTTTAAATCGTCTACATCATAATTAAATACATCTTGAATTGTATTAATTTCAGGTTCAATATCTCTTGGAACTGCAATATCGATTAAAACAAGTGAGTCACTTTTACGTTCAGTCGCAATCGAAGACATCATATCATTCGTCACAATATACGCATCAGAACTTGTTGAACTGATAACAATATCTACTTCAGCTAAAAGATTTGGTAATGATTCCATTGGTTCATATTTAACGTGATGTTTCATTGCTAATTTTTGAGCCTTGCTCAATGTTCTATTCACAATAGTAACATCAGTAACACCTGAACCAATTAAATTCAAGAGTGATAATTCACTCATGTCCCCTGCACCGATAATCAAAGCATGCTTATTGTCAATTTTGCCAAAAACTTTTTTACTTAGTTCAACAGCTGCGTAAGAAACACTTACTGCATTATCTGCAATATCTGTATCATTATGCGCTTTTTTCGCAAAAGTAATTGCTTGCTTGAATAAATGATTAAATATAGTACCTGTTGTATCTTCTTCTTGAGCAATAAAAAATGCATCTCTAATTTGCCCTAGAATTTGTGTTTCGCCGAGTACTACGGAATCTAAGCCTGAAGTTACATGCAATAAATGATTTACTGCATCGTCCCCCACTTTTACTTCAGTCATGTCTTTAATCTCTTCAACATCAAATCCAAAAGATCTCGCTAAAAATCGTTGAATATAATAGCGACCCGTGTGGACTTGATCTGCAACAGCATATACTTCTGTGCGATTACAAGTCGATAATATGACATTTTCTAAAATAGATTTTGTCTCAAATAAATCAACGTTGGCTGAACGTATGGCATCATCTTTAAAAGCAACTTTTTCTCTAAGTGCTACATCTGCTGTGCGATGATTTATGCTAACCGCAATTAAATGCATTTTAACGCCCTCCATACATATTACAATAAGTAAATTATAACACATTTATCTCGTGAGTTAACCATCTTGCCCACGTAAATTAGAAGAATTATAATTTACATTCAAAATCTTGTCATAATTATACTTAAAATGACTAATTCTCAAAAAAAATTTTCTTGAATATAATGATTATAAATAACTTTCAATCATATCCCATATTTTTTGTTGTTTATCTTTTTTAATCGAAGAATAACTTATAATTTGGTCTTCAGGTTCTAATTCTAATTTTTGTTGAATATTGGCTAAATGCTTTTGCACTTTTCCTTTTGCAATTTTATCTTCTTTTGTAGCAATAATAAGCGTTGGAATTTCGTAATATTTTAAATAGTTGTACATTAAAATATCATCTTCTGTTGGGTTATGACGTAAATCAACAAGTTGTATAACCAATTTTAATGTTTCTCTTTGGGTGATGTAACTTTCAATCATTTTACCGAATTCTTCACGTTGCTTTTTACTTACTTGCGCATAACCGTATCCAGGTACATCTACAAACACAAGTTGATTATCTATATTATAGAAATTGAGCGTTTGAGTTTTACCAGGGCGTTGTGACGTACGCGCCATATTTTTTCTTCCTATCATACTGTTAATAAATGTCGATTTACCTACATTGGACCTACCACTTAAACCAACCTCACTTAATCCTGTTTCAGGATATTGTTCTGGTTTTACTGCACTGATTAATAACTCAATTGCGTTAGGATTAACTTTCATTATCGTCCCTCTTTTCTTCTAAACTCATTGTATTATTATATTACACAATGGCCAATATGAATATGTATTTATTTCATTTTAAAATTTTTTCTAAATATAAATACCCTAAGTTGTACATACACAACTTAGGGCATTTGATTCACCTAATTTAAGCAGAAGTTTGTTCCTCATTTACTAGGTTTCCTTCTTTATCGTATAATTCAGGGTCTTTTTCTTCATTAATTGTTTCATCTGTAATAACAACCTTCACAACACCTTCTGATGATGGAACGTCATACATAATATCAATTAATGCTTCTTCTATAATTGAACGCAGACCACGTGCGCCAGTTTTACGCTCAATTGCTTTATCACTTATAGCAGATAAAGCATCATCAGTAAATACTAATTCTACATCGTCAAGTTCTAACATCTTAGTGTATTGTTTTACTAAAGCATTTTTAGGTTGAGTTAAAATGTTTTTCAGTGCATCTACATCTAACGATTCAAGGTTCGCTACGATAGGTACACGACCAATAAATTCTGGAATCAACCCGTAAGATTGTAAGTCTTCTGGTCTAATTTGTTCAAGTATTGCGTCTTCATCATATTTAGAAGCTTCACTACTTGCGAAACCAATGACTTTCTCACCTAATCTACGTTTAATTACTTCATCAATACCATCAAACGCACCACCAAGTACAAATAAAATATTAGTAGTGTCAATTTGAATTAGTTCTTGGTTAGGATGCTTACGTCCACCTTGTGGAGGTACGCTTGCAGTTGTACCTTCTAATATTTTGAGTAATGCTTGTTGTACACCTTCACCTGATACATCACGTGTTATAGATGTGTTTTCTGATTTTCTAGCTATTTTGTCAATTTCATCGACATAGATAATACCTTTTTCAGCTTTATCTATATCAAAATCAGCTGCTTGCATTAAACGAAGCAAGATGTTTTCAACATCGTCACCAACATAACCAGCCTCAGTTAAACTCGTAGCATCTGCAATTGCAAATGGTACATCTAAAGTTTTTGCTAATGTCTGAGCTAAAAGTGTTTTACCACTACCTGTAGGTCCAATTAAAGCGATATTACTTTTTTGTAATTCTACTTCTTCTTCATTTGGTCCTAAGTTTTGAACACGTTTGTAATGATTATAAACAGCTACAGCTAATGACTTCTTAGCTTTTTCTTGACCGATGACATAATCATTCAATTGGTCCATAATTTCTTTTGGAGTAGGCAATTCAGTTAAACCTTCTGGCTCTGATTGAGCTAACTCTTCTTCAACAATTTCTGAACATAGCTCAATACACTCATTACATATATATACGCCACTTCCTGCGACTAATTTTTTAACTTGGTCTTGATCTTTACCACAGAAAGAACATTTTAAATTCTCTTCATCTTCGTTGAATTTGAACATTCTATTTACACCCCTATTCCCTAAAGACTATACTAAATAGTATTTTAATATGCAACTTACAAGGCTCACAAGTAATTTGCATCAAAATAGTGTAGCAGATACATTAATTGAATGCATCTGCTACTAGTTTACTATATTAAGCGATCAACATATAATTCACAAAATAATTTGTTCTATTTATATTTAATTACGCTTCTGAATCATCTTTAGATGGTTCTACTAATTTTGCTTCATTAACTAATAAATCGATAACTTTTTGGATACGAACATCATTTTTAACAATGTCAGTGTTACCAAGTGTTTGTTTAATATCTTCTACAGATATATTAAATTGACCACTCATTTTCTCTAGTTCGCTATCGATGTCAGCATCAGTAACTTCAACTTCTTCAGAGTCAGCAATCGCAGTTAATGTTAAGTTTGTTTTAACTCGTTCTTCTGCATCATCTTTCATTTGTTCTCTTAATTGTTCTTCATTTTGACCAGAGATTTGGTAATATGTTTCTAAATTAAGACCTTGTTGTTGCATACGTTGACCAAATTCTTGAACCATGCGATCTAATTCAGTATTGATCATAGCATTTGGAATATCTACTGAAGCATTATTTGTTGCTTTGCTAATTGCTTCTTCTTTTTGATTATTCTCAGCTTCTGTTACTTTTTGCTCAGATAATTTTTTACGTTGGCTTTCTTTGAATTCATCTACAGTATTTGCTTCTGCATCTAATTCATTTGCAATTTCATCTGTTAATTCTGGAACGTCTTTATATTTAATTTCGTTTACTTTAGCTTTGAAAGTAGCTTCTTTTCCAGCTAATTCTTCAGCATGGTACTCTTCTGGGAAAGTAACATTAACATCTTTTTCTTCACCAGTTTTAACACCAACTAATTGTTCTTCGAATCCTGGAATGAAAGAACCTGAACCAATTTCAAGATCATATCCTTCAGCTTGTCCACCTTCAAATTGCTCACCGTCAACATAACCATCAAAGTCAATGTTTACAGTATCGCCATTTTCAATAGCGCCATCTTCTTTAACTACCATTTCAGCTAAGTGGCTTAATTGGTGGTCGATAGATTCTTGTAATTCTTCTTCAGTTAATTCAGTATTTTGTTTTTCGATTTCAAGACCTTTATAATCACCTAACTCAACTTCAGGCTCTACTACTACATTCGCTTCGAATGTCATTTCGCTACCTTTTTCGATTGAAGTTACATTGATTTCTGGTTGGTCGACTGGTTTAATTCCAGTTTCGTCAATAGCTTCACCATAAGCTTCTGGTAATAAGATATCAACGGCATCTTGATATAATGCTTCTACACCAAAGCGTTGTTCAAAAATTTGGCGAGGTACTTTCCCTTTACGGAAGCCCGGCACGTTTATTTGTTTAACTACTTTTTTGAAAGCTTGATCAATTGCTTTATCTACTTTTTCTGCTGGAACTGTAACGGTTAAAACACCTTCGTTACCTTCCTTTTTTTCCCAAGTTGCTGTCATGTATAAAAACCTCCATGAATATCCTATTTTATTTTTTCAACTTCATTATTATATCACACGTCAATGCTCTACACAAATACTGAGTTTACAAATAATATTTAATGAATATTTGAAATTAATTTACTTATTATAATACCACTATTATTAATTACCCAATAATCTATTTCATAATTACTCATGCATATCAATTGTTGTAATTAATTTAATTACAGTATTTTCTGTATCTAAACTTTCTAAGCCTAACATTGATTTAAAATAATTAGTATAAGCATTTGTCCATTCACTTTCAGTTGCTATACTAGTTAAATATATTGGATATAAAAAGATAGCATGGTTATTCATTATATGAAGCGCTTCTTCTGCAATTTGTGCAGCATCATTTTCCAGTTGTTTAATTACTCTCGGAATGATGTTAGTTTTAAATAATGTTTGTTCCAAACCAGTAAGATGATTAGGATTTACTTCAACTGTATAACCAAATTTCTGAACGCGAATGGTTTGATTGTATCCGGCGAAGCGCAAATATTCAAGCATTATACTCACAACATTAGGCTCAAGGTCAACTTCATTCAAAATATTTACAACTGAAGTTTGATATCGGTACTGGTTGTGATCTATTAAGGTCAATATCGTAGTGATTTGTTCGCGTAGTGATAAATCTCCAAAATTTTGAAGCATTTCTACTGCATGTTCATTATGTTTATCAATTTGACTTAAAGCATATTCCTTTATTGGAAATAATTCCATTCTTGTTCTGTGATCATTTACCTCATCAATGATTTGATTGATAACTTCAACAACTTCGAAATATTGTCCTAAGCCATTTAAACTCTTCACATAATACACCATTAAATCATCATACTTAGTGATACCTTGCTTAAGTAAAATAATAGCTTCTTCACGCAATTCAAGATAATGTCCTAATTTATATAACATAGCACATTTCAATAACGACATTTGTTCATCTAATTCAAATTGTTTTTCAAAGTCTTCGAACAGTTCATACATTTGATCGAAATCATTATTGCTAAAAGATTGTTTAATTTCTCTTATGAGCTTATCTTTTGATTTAGGAAAAGGAATGATATCTGACATTTTTAAACACCCCTATTGTATAGACTGTAATATTAAAGCGCTCCAAGTTTCAAAGTCGTCATAATTTTCTATTTTGTTTTGATTCATCCAATTAATCTTTAATGTATCAGTTTCTTTAGCTTCTACGTCATTACTATTCACTTTTATTTTAAATACGACGCCTAGATGCACTTCGCCAACTTCATTCGTGTCGTCGTTAATAAAACCTATGTATGCTAAATTTTGTGATTTACTATCTGGGAGACCCACTTCTTCTTCTAGTTCTCTTTGAGCATTAATCCTCAATACTTCATTGATAGATTCAGCACCTTTTACGTCATTCATATGACCGCCAACACCAATTGAAGATTGACCATGTAAGCGTGCTTCTCCACCACCTGATAAGCGTTCATATACTAAAATTTCTTCGTTTTCATTTTCTAAAATACAATATGAAATTAATTGTTTATATGATGGATCTTCTTCCATATCACCTCGACGTTTAATTTCATATTTTGAAAGTGTATCAAAGATATCTTGTCCCTCTTGAGAATTTTTATCAAGAAAACCATTAAATTGATTCTTTTCATTGTTAAATAAGATTGTTCTTGGAACAACTGTAATCATTTCATCGAATTTAGACATACGTTTCTCCTTCATATAAGACTTCTTAATTATTTTATCAAATGATAAGCATTTATCAAAATTTTAATCAAAACAAAAATAAAGAGATGTACATAAGTGTACATCTCTTTATTTGAGAATTATTTTAAAGCGTCTTTAGCTTTAGCAACTAATTCACCGAAAGCTTTTTCGTCTGAAATAGCAATTTCAGAAAGCATTTACGGTTAACATCGATTTCAGCTTTTTTCAAACCATTCATTAATCTTGAATAGCTCATGTCGTGTTGACGTGCAGCTGCATTGATACGTGTAATCCATAGTTTACGGAAGTCACGTTTTCTTTGACGACGGTCGCGGAATGCGTATTGTCCTGATTTCATTACTTGTTGTTTTGCTACTTTGTATAATGTGCGTTTTGAACCAAAGTAACCTTTAGCTAATTTAATCGTCTTTTTACGACGAGCTCTTGTTACCGTTCCACCTTTAACTCGTGGCATAATAAATTCCTCCTAAAAATATCTTATATCTTTTTATCTATCGTTACTTATTTTTTATAAGCTAATAATTGTTTAACGCGCTTCATATCTGATTTACTTACTAATGAAGCTTTACGTAATTGGCGTTTTTGTTTAGTGCTCTTGTTTGCGAATAAGTGAGATGTGAAAGCTCTAGAACGTTTTAATTTACCTGAACCAGTTCTTTTAACACGTTTTGCTGCTCCACGGTGTGTTTTCATTTTAGGCATGATTCATTTCCTCCTGTAATATCTTTTTATTTTTCATTGATTGGGTTAAGCATGATAAACATTTGACGTCCATCCATCTTAGGTCTTTGTCCAATCGTTGCGATATCTTTACATTCATCTGCAAATTTTTCTAATACGCGTTGACCTATTTCTTTATGCGTAATGGCACGTCCTCTGAATCGAATTGAAACTTTACATTTATCGCCTTTTTCTAAGAATTTACGTCCGTTCTTCAATTTAGTTTGGAAATCATGTTCCTCAATTGTAGGACTTAAACGAATTTCTTTAAGGTTAATTGTTTTTTGTTTCTTCTTCATTTCTTTTTCTTTTTTCTGTTGTTCGAATTTGTACTTACCATAATCCATGATTTTGGCAACTGGCGGTTTAGCATTAGGAGACATAAGAACTACATCAAGTTCTACACGGTCTGCCATTTCTAAAGCTTCTGCTTTAGACTTAATACCAATTTGCTCACCATCATGTCCGATTAAACGTAATTCTTTTGCACGAATCTTTTCGTTAACTTGAGTCTGATCTTTTGCTATGGTTGACACCTCCAAGATTTTTACGAAATTATCCCAAGAAAAAGAGCGGGTATATAATATACCCGCTCTTCTTTACAGACGACATTCGTCGTCTGTATATAGACCTGCCAACTACTTTCAGTGTCGCAACAGGTGAGAAGCGGGAGCTTCTACTTGGTTCGTTTCGTATTCAACATTACCTATCTTAGCAACAATTCATTAGCAAGTCAATAGCTTTTCTAATTATTTATCATCCATTTTAACATTTTGTCTTAAATCAACTTCTTTTAATGGTACAATTTTAGTTTTATAACGTAACTTATGATAAATGAAGAACACTAAGAACACTGGTATCCCCATGTATGTGATGACAAACCTGTTGATATCAAAATCACCTGTTTGAATAAAATCAACGTCTTGCCCAATGATTACTAATATACATAAGACACCTGCAAAAATGGGTCCAAACGGGAATAATTTGGCCTTATATTTCAATTTCGACTTATCATAATTTTGTGCATCAAATGCTCTTCTAAAACGATAATGACTTACTGCAATACCAACCCATGCGATAAAGCCTGTCATACCACTAGCTGCAACGATGTACTCATATGCATCTCCACTTAGATGTTGTAGTAAAAAGATAAATATAACAACTACCGCAGTAGCGAGTAATGATACGTATGGCACTCCGCTTCTATTTGTTTTACCAAATATAGGATAAGCAAGTTTATCTTTACTCATTGAATATAACATACGTGTTGATGCGTACATCCCTGAGTTACCTGCTGATAAGACTGAAGTTAGTATAACAGCATTCATAAACGATGCAGCAAAAGCCAAACCAGCATTTTGGAATACTAATGTAAATGGTGAAGTAGAAATATCTTCTCCACCGCCCATAAGCGCTGGACTGTTATACGGAATTAACATACCAATTACAAAAATTGCTAGAATATAGAAAATCAATATTCTCCAGAAAACTTGTTTAATTGCTTTAGGTACGGCTCGTTCTGGGTTTTCAGATTCTCCTGCAGTAATACCAATGAGTTCTGTACCTTGGAATGAGAAACCTGCTACTAAGAAGACGCCTAAGATTGCTAATAAACTTCCTCCAAAGCCGTCACCGAGAATAGGTCCATCACCTTGCGTAAATGTATCAAAGCCGACAAATTCTCCGCCCATGATACCCACAATCGTTAATAGTCCGATACCGATAAAGATAATAACAGTTACTACTTTGATTAATGCAAACCAATATTCACTTTCACCATATATTCTAACAGACAGCGCGTTTAATCCGAATATAATTATTAAGAATAAACAACTCCAGCTCCATGCTGGTATACCTGTTAATGGTGTCCAATACTGTATCACTTGCGCTGCAATGGTTACATCGGCAGCCACTGTAATTACCCAGTTAAACCAATAATTCCATCCTAATGCAAATCCTAGTGACGGATCCACAAAACGTGTAGCGTATGTACTAAATGACCCCGAAACTGGCAAATAAGTTGCCATTTCGCCTAGAGAAGTCATAAGGAAGAACACCATTGCTCCGATGATCGCAAAAGCTAAAAGAGCACCTAAAGCTCCTGCATCATGTATTGCGCCCCCTGAAGTCATAAACAGACCAGTACCAATACATCCTCCTATTGCAATCATGGATATATGGCGATCTTTCAGACCCCTTTTAACACCATCATTTTGTATTTCTTGTTTTGCCATAGACGCTTCCCTTCCTTAAATTTAGAGGTTAAATTGCTATATGATTATTAATCATACGCTTTATAGTCCTACAATGTAAATTAAGCACTTTAACTCACATGACTTCTATAAATTTCTCACATCGCTCGATAACGTATTTATTATAACCTTTCGCTTAAAATAAAATGGTTGCATACCTATTAGATATGCAACCATTTTAATAATAGCATTTATATAGGTAGCACATCACATATGTGACAGTCCAGTTTCTTTCGATAACTGTCCCAACTTGTATCGCTAATGGACAATACAAGTTTCGGCAATTTCACCTTTTATATATTCAACATACGCCCCATTCGGCTTCTGAATAACTACTGATTGAAAATGCAACCTCTAACTCAAATTTGATTTTATAATGATTATGAACTTACTTCACTATTCTGTAATATACATGATTTCTACATGACTTTCAAGACTATCTTTGTTTTTTCAATCTAATCTCATCGATTAAATTCCAAATGAACTCGTCCTTTTCAATTGTTTCTTGGTCTTGAGAGCCATATTTTCTTACATTTACTTCTTTATTTTCTACTTCTTTGTCACCTACAACAATTTGGTAAGGAATCTTTTGCATTTGTGCTTCTCTAATTTTATAGCCCATTTTTTCGTTACGGTCATCAATTTCTACTCTTACACCTTGAGATTTAAGTTCATCTTGTATAAGTCTTGCATAATCGTAATGTAAATCAACATTAACAGGTATGATTTCCACTTGCTTTGGAGCTAACCACGTAGGGAATGCGCCTTTTGTCTCTTCAGTTAAAAATGCAACGAAACGTTCCATAGTTGAAACAACACCACGGTGAATCAC
>Ga0079226_10000106_pt1 | contig 51537 bp, 48 predicted proteins | sample Poulit2014_FD_76345 | JGI IMG/M metagenome (GOLD analysis project Ga0079226, IMG submission 76345) | Agricultural soil microbial communities from Georgia to study Nitrogen management - Poultry litter 2014 | ecosystem: Environmental > Terrestrial > Soil > Agricultural land | place: USA: Georgia...
ACAGCTTTTGTCGTGTGCTGCCGACTACCTTGGCCACCGGCGTCTGGCCGCGCGGCGCATAGCTGCGGCCGCGGGTATCCGTATTCACCAGCGCGGTTTCATCGCCCCAGTGGATCTCGGCGCATTCGGCTTTGGCACGCTCGGCAATGGCGGGATAATCCTCATCCAACCATTGCTTGACCGCGGCGGCGACTGCTCATAAGCCCGCTGTATGGGCTTTTGCGGTGTAAAACCCCAGCGCCGCAGGTATTTGCCCACTGCCGAGACATGCAGCGTAATGCCGAATTCCTGCTCGATGAGTTGGCCAACGGCAATCCGTGACCACAGGGCGAATTCCATCTTCAACTGCTCGGGGCGCTTGTCGCAGATGACCTTTTGGATGTGGGTTTCCTGCTCCGGCGTCAGGGCGCGTTTGGCCCCGACACGTCGCCCGCGCTTTTGCGGCGCCAATGCTTTCCACCCACCGGCTTCAAAGCGGGCAATGATCTTGCGCGTCCCCGGATAACTCAGCCCCACATCACGGGCAATCTGGCGTTTGTTCACGCCCCGTTTGTAGGCTCGAATCACTTGTCGTCGGCGCTCGTGCTGTTCTGCCGGACTGAGCCGGCGTGCGTCTTCTGTGTCCATGCTTTGTAAGACAGCATCATATGGCGGAAGTTCATACTATTTATAGAGCAGCACTATAACAGCTGGTCTATGACGATGCTAATGAACACGACGCCGCCCAGCACGTTGTTGTGCATGAATGCCTGAAAGCAGGGGCCGCGCTCGCGATTGCGGATCAGCCACTGGTGGTAGATCGCGATGGCGCCGGCTGCGAGCAGGCCGACGTAATAGGCCCAGCCCAGCCCGGCGCTGATGCCGGTAGCCACCAGCAGGACGAAGAACAGGCACTGGCACAGACCGACCACCAGCCGGTCATATTCGCCCCACAGTATGGCGGTGGACTTGACGCCGATCTTCAGGTCGTCATCGCGATCGACCATGGCGTACATGGTGTCATACACCAGCGCCCAGATGACGGCGGCGGCAAACATCAGCCAGCCACCGACGGGCACACCACCGCCGACGGCGGCAAAGGCCATGATCACGGCCCAGCCGAACGCCAGGCCGAGAAACAGTTGCGGCCACTGCGTGAAACGTTTCGTGAACGGGTACAGCACGCCCAGCCCCAGCGCCACGAATGCCAGCTTGATGGTCAGCGCATTCAGGGTCAGCACCAGCAGAAAAGCCGCAAAGGCCAGCACGACAGCCAGCAGCAACGCCTCGCGGCTGCCGACTTCGCCGGTTGCCAGCGGGCGCGCCGTGGTGCGCTTGACGTGGCCGTCGATGTTGCGATCGGCGAAATCGTTGACCACGCAGCCGGCCGAGCGGGTCAGTACCGCGCCCAGCACGAACACGGTCAGTACCCATGGATCCGGCGTGCCGCCCGCGCCCACCCAGAGTGCCCACAGCATGGGCCAGACGACGAGAAAGATGCCGATGGGCTTGTTCAGCCGGGTCAGACGCAGGTAGCACTCCAGACGTCCGGCCCAGGAAACTGTATCATGCATATACAATTTGGAATGGCCTGCACCGGCGCGTCCGAACCACGGTGGTGCGCACCGGCGCTATGGTGTATTTGTCAGGTGTTTTAAGATACCACGATCAGGGATTCCTCATGGAGCCTCGGACCCGCCCCGAAGGCGTGTACCGACAAGACAGGAGAACGCATGTCCGCGCCTTCACAATCCGGCGGCGCACCGATCACGGATCGCCGTCAGCTGATCGAATACTTCGAGGACGGTTGCAAGCCGCTTGAACAGTGGCGACTCGGCACGGAACACGAGAAATTCGTGTTCGACCGCCACACCCTGCGGCCGCTGCCGTTTGACGGCGAGCGCGGCATCGAGGCCTTCCTCAAGGCATTGACACGCTTCGACTGGCAGCCCATGACCGAAGGCGGCCGCATTGTCGCGCTGGAACATGGCCAGTGCCACATCACGCTGGAACCCGGCGGTCAGCTGGAGCTGGCCGGTGCGCCACTGGTCACCATTCACGAGGCCTGCGCGGAAGTGCAATCGCATCTGTGCCAGGTCAAGGAAGTGGGCGAAGACATGGATGTGGGTCTGATCGGGCTGGGCTTTCAGCCCAAGTGGACACGCGCCGATTGCCCATGGATGCCGAAACAGCGCTACGACATCATGAAGGCCTACATGCCGCAGGTCGGCAGCCTGGGGCTGGACATGATGCTGCGCACTTCCACCGTGCAGGTGAACATCGATTACGGCTCGGAAGCCGACATGGTGAAGAAATTCCGCGTCGGCCTGGCTCTGCAGCCGATCGTGACGGCGCTGTTTGCCAATTCACCCTTCACCGAAGGCGAACCGAACGGTTTTCTCAGTTATCGCAGTCACATCTGGACCGATACCGACCCCGATCGCACCGGCATGCTCGACTGGGTGTTCGACGCGGACATGAGCTTCGAACGCTATGTCGATTACGCGCTCGATGTACCCATGTATTTCGTCTACCGGGACGGCACTTACATCGATGCCGCCGGCCAGTCGTTCCGCGATTTTCTGGCCGGCAGACTGCCTGCCTTGCCGGGCGAGACACCGGTGATGTCCGACTGGGACGACCACCTGACCACGCTGTTTCCGGAAGTGCGCCTGAAGCGCTTCATGGAAATGCGCGGTGCCGATGGCGGCCCGTGGCGTGGCCTGTGCGCCCTGCCGGCGCTGTGGGCCGGCCTGTGCTACGACGCCATCGCCCTCGACGAGGCCTGGCAGCTGTGCCGCGAATTCACCGCCACCGAACGCAATGAACTGCGCGCGGCAACGCCGCGCCAGGGTCTGGCCGCGCCGTACCGGGGCACCACGGTGCAGACGCTGGCGCAGTCGATGGTCGACATCGCGCGGCGCGGCCTGCAGCGCCGCGACCTGCGCAACAGTGCCGGACGTGATGAAAGCATGTTTCTGGAGCAACTGGCGGAAATCGCCGCCAGCGGCCGTACGGCCGCCGACGTCCTGCTGGAACGCTACCACGGCAGCTGGCATGCAAGCGTGGATCCGGTATTCAGCGAATTCGCCTACTGAATATCGCCGTCCCGCCCCAGCAGCAGGCGCACCTCTCTGAGCCCGTCCACGGCAGCGGCGGCCTCGTCGAACGCCTGTTGCAGGTATGCGTAATCCGCGGCATGGCGCACCGGCAGCACCACCTCGGCAATGATGTGATCATCCAGGTAATGCAGGATCACGCGCTGGATGTCCTGCGCCGCCGGCACATGACGCCAGGCCGCTTGCAGCTGCGGCATGATTTCCTCGCGCAGCGGCAGATCGTGGGCGGCTTCGGCATCGGCATGACCATCGGGCTCGATGTGCACGTTGACGTCGGCAATTTCATCGACATGCTCGACCAGCCGCGCGCTGATCGCTTCGCTGATGCGATGTGCCTCGGTGAGCGTGATGAGGGGATCGACGAACACACCGACATCGGCGAACGCGTCGTGGCCGCCCATGGTGCGCGTGCGCAGCCGGCGCATGTGGCGCACGCCGGGCACCGCGGCGATCTGCGCGCTGACCACATGCAACCGTTCCGGATCGAGGCCGGTATCCACCAGTTCGCTGAAGCTCTGCCAGCCATAGCGCAAGCCGATCACCGCGATGACCACCGCGATGACGATCGCCCCCAGTGCGTCCAGCAGGGGAAAGCCCGCCCGCGCGCCGATGATCGCCACCAGTGCCACGGCCGAGGTCAGGGCATCGCTGCGATGATGCCAGGCATTCGATTCGATCAGTGCCGAGCGGGCGTGGCGTCCGACACGAACCATGTACCAGTACATGCCCTCCTTCAGCGCCACCGACACTGCCGCCACGATCAGGGTCCAGGAAGAGGGTTGCCCAGCCGGTGACGCGGCAAGCAGCGAGCGAATGCCCTGCAGCCCCATGGCGGTGGCCGTCAGCAGCAGAATGAGCGCGACCAGTGTCGTCGCCGCGGTCTCGATGCGGGCGTGGCCCCAGGGATGTTCGCGATCGGCGCGGTGGCGGCTGATGCGCACCGCGCCGATGACCAGCGCATCACACAGGATATCCGCAGCGGAGTCGATGCCGTCCGCAATGAGTGCCTGTGAGGCACCCACGAAACCGACCAGAATCTTGATGATGGCGAGCGGCAGATTGAGCGCCGCGCCCAGTATTGCGGCCTGTTGCTTGCGCCGGAAATCCTGCCGCGCACGCCGCTGCGCAGCCGCAGTGTGGATGTGGGGTTCTGTCATGTTCCCTGCCCAGTGCTCCAGCGCAGGGATTATACAGTCTCGACCGGACCGGCATGTAGCCCGTTGCCCCCGGGTTTGCGGCTCCTACATGGATCCCGATTCGGCATCCATCCGGGCAGCGGCCGGCAGCAGGTCGGGGGTGGACGGCAGCGTCTGTTGCAACGTCACTTCGTTGCCGTTGTCGTCGGCCGGCATGAGCGGCCCGCGATCGCCGCTGGCAGCTTCCTCCCGTGCGCTGTCGCCGGCATCGGCATCGGCCAGCTGCCGATCCCGTGTCTGTAACTGCGAGGCGCGCGCACTCTGCGCCAGACGCTGCAGTGAGCTGTCAGGCAAATCCCCGACCAGAGCATAGCGTGTCCGTCCCTGGCGCCACTGCGCCAGCGACATGCCCCGGGTCGATTGCACATCCGGCTGCGCCGCACTGTGCGCTCGATCGTTCTCGGCATAAATGCGTGCGGTGTTGCCGTCATCATTGCGGTAGACGAATACCGTCATGTCTCTTGCATGATCCAGCCGCTGTCGCGCGACCAGCCGATAGCCGCGCAGCGACAGGTCCGGCGCCGCCATGCCGCCGGCAACAGTCCGCACCGGCGCAAGCTCGGCGAAACGGCCACTTTGCTGTTGCGCAGCCGCGACGACACGTGCGGCAAAGCTGTCATCGGGCGCTACGCCGACCCGGCCGCCCAGCCACCAGCCGCTGGTCGCGGCCAGCACCACAACCGCCGCCATGGCGGCGCGGCGCTGCCACAGCCGGTGTGCAGGCTGTTCACGCCCGACCTGCAGGCGTTGCGGCACCGGCGCCGCCAGCACATCAGCATAAAAGTCCGCTATTGCCGCGTCGTGTGCGGCATCGTCCCGCGCCCGGCGCGCGGCTTCCGGATGCCGCTCCAGCCACTGCCGCACGCGGGCCGCACGCGCGGCAGTCAGGGCGCCGGCATAGTAGGCCACACAGGTTTCATGATCGATGGTGGCCCTGTCGTGTCTAGCCATGATTCGCCTCCGTCGCATCCGCCGCTGCGTGCAGCTCGGCCAGACGCCGGCGCAGGTTCCGCCGCGCGCGTGACAGGCGTGAGCGGAAAGTACCCACGGCGATGCCGAGCATGCGCGCACCATCCGCATAACTGGGATGCTCCAGCGCCACGAGAATCAGCACGGCTCGCTGTTCCTCGGGCAAGCCGTCCATCACCTGCATGACGTCGTCGTAATGCAGGCGGATCTCCTGTTCGGCGCGCTGTGCCGGTGCATGGCGCACGTCATCCAGTGCCACTACCTTGTCGCATTCCCGGCGCTGACGCGGGCGCTGATTCAGATATAGCCGGTACAGCATGCGGAACAGCCAGCTGCGCAGACGTCCCTTCGGCCGCCACAGGTGACGCTTGCGCAGGGCCCGCTCCAGCGTGTCCTGCACCAGATCGTCGGCGCGTTCGCGATGACGCGTCAATGTCAGGGCATAACGCCGCAGGTGCGGAATTTCCGCAGCGATTCTTTCTTCCAGCATGCGCGCCTGCACTTGAAGTTTGTCTCCTGTTCTCAATAACAGCACAACGGCCGGATAAGTTCCATCGCCTTGCTGTGTCGGTCCAGCAGAGTCGATCGCACAGGCACCGCAAGGTTTTTTTTCACACAAGCATGGAACTGATCGGCAACGTCTCCTGTTGGTATGTATAGCGTGGCTGACAGTCACGTCCAACTTCAACCCATACAGGAGAACGTATGAAACCGCTATTCCGTCTTGCCAGCATTGCCGTACTCGGCTCCTGCATCGTCGCTGCGGCCCCGGTCATGGCGCAGAGCAACCAACAGGCTCCGAGCCAGGCTCCGGCCCAGGAACAGGATTTCTCGCAGGAAACACTGCAGAACTATGTTGACGCGCAGACAGACATGCAGGAAATCCGGCGCGAGTTCACGCAACAGGCCCAGCAGACATCGGATGAGGCCGAAATCAATGAAATGCGGCAAAGTGCCAACGAGGAACTGGTCGAAGCCGTCAAGGACAATGGCCTGACCGTGGAAGAGTTCACGCAGATCAACCAGGCGGTACAGTCCGATCCTGCGTTGGCGCAGCAAGTTCAGGAAATGCAGCAGTAATCGCTGCAGTCAATTGCGGCGGGAAGATCCGGCATCGGACTCCCCGGATCGTCCCGCCGCCTTGTGCTTGAGGCGGATGCCCGTGCCCGCCAATGCCTCGCGGCCGTAGAACTTCACGCCCTTGCGGATGCGTTCGCGCCCCGCAGCCTTGCGATGCCGGTTGGTATCGCGCAGGCTGAACACACAGCCGCAGTATTCCTGTTGATAGAATTCCTCGCGTTTGGCGATCTCGATCATGCGCTGGGATCCGCCCTTCTTGCGCCAGTTGAGCGTCCAGTACGTCACCTCGGGATAGCGCGCGGCGGCGCGCACGCCGGCTTCATTGATCTGCTGCATGTTCTTCCAGCGCGAAATGCCGAGCGTGCTGGAGATGAGATTGAAACCGTGTTCCGCGGCATACAGCGCCGTGCGCTCGAAGCGCATGTCGAAACAGATGCTGCAGCGCCGACCACGCTCGGGTTCATTTTCCAGGCCGCGAATACGGTCGAACCAGACATCCGTGTCGTAATCGCCGTCGATATAGGGCATACCGAGTTTGTCGCAGAAGCGCTGATTCTCAGCCTTGCGCAGCTCGTATTCCTTCACCGGGTGGATATTCGGGTTGTAGAAATACACCGTCGTGTCGATGCCGGAGGCCTGCACCGCTTCCAGGATGTCACCGGCGCAGGGCGCGCAGCAGGAATGCATAAGCAGTCGGCCACCGGGTTCGGGTGTTTCCAGCTCGGGGCGTTCGTATTGATCCAGACTGTACGGGTTCACGATACCTTCAGATAATGACGCTAGAATATGCGCCCATTGTCCGGTTTTACCGGTTATACGTCTAATTTGCTCAAATCACGGGGAGTTTCGGCATGCAACGCGGCAGCATCATTATGGCCATGATCTGGATGGCGGTCATCTCCCTGTTACTGTTCTGGCTGCCACTGCTCGGCCCGCTGCTGGCCGGCATCGTCGGCGGCAACACGGCCGGCGGTGCCGGTCGCGGTCTGCTGGCGGCCATCATCCCGGGTCTCGTGCTGTGCATCGTGCTGGCGGCGGCCGGTACGGCACTGACCGGCATACCGGTGCTCGGCGCCATCTTCGGCACCAGCCTGTTCGTCATGCTGTTGTTCCAAAGCCTGCCGCTGCTGGCCGGCGCTCTAGTGGGAGGATTGCTGGCATGACGCGCCGGTTTCACTCCTGTGCTAGCACCAGCTTGCTGCCATCGGCGGCCAGCAGGTGCAACCGGTCGTGCGCCACTGCAAAGCGTTCCACCTGATCCAGAACTGCGTGAAACTGATCGGCATTGGAGGGATCCGGGCACGCCATCAGTGTAGTCGCAATCGGACCGACATCGACCCGCCCGTCCCTGCCGGTCTCGTAACTGCCGGAAAACTGGTTGCATCCGGCGCGCCCCGAGACATTGCCTTCGTCGTCAAAGCGCACGCGGCTCGGCTGTTCCGAGACGGCCGCCGTGCTGTCGCCCTCAGGCTGCTCGATCCGCACCAGCGTCCACTCCGTGTCCGTCAGCGCCCGGCGATCCGCGGACACCTGCACCATGTCGATGCTGTGATCCGTGGATGACGTCGCCGCATCGGACACATCCGCACTGCCGATCCAGCGCAGCTGGCCGATACCATCCTGGATCGACGCCCGCAGCACGTAATCGTGGCTCGTATCGATATCTGCCCCCGCATAGTGCAGCGCAAAGGCAAGAGGCACCTGTTGCCCCTCCGTATCGAACTTCTGCTGCGCCGCCACCTGTCCGGCGTCCACGTCGACCAGCCTGACCAGAACGCTCGCATCCGGGGGCAACGCGATGCGCTGCCGGTAGACCAGCTCCCCGGACAGCTCGACTTCGCCAGTGGACGTCGTGGGGGTCGGCGCGACGCACGCGCTCATCACCACCGTCAGCACGGCCAGCAGCATTCCACGCGACAGGACAATCTTGTTCATGGGTGATTTCACTCCCAGTGTTGAGTCGTTTGCCGGCATTGATACCACAGACGGCGGCTACCGGCCGGCCGCCGCTGCCCTGTATGGACCCGTTGTTCCGTCAAGGATTCACGCCGCACACCTGGCAGACGAGGGAAACCCCGGCAGCAACCGGGGTTTCATCGATCCGCCGACGGTTTGCAATGCGTTACTGGCTGGCATCCTCGGGCGGCACATAGGCGCCGTCCGCATCATGGGTCTCGCGACCGGTAACAGGGGGATTGAAGACACACACCAGCTTCATTTCGGTGCGGGCCTTGAGCGTGTGCTTGTCGTGCTTGTCCAGTGCGTACACGGTGCCGGGCTTGATCCCGTGCTCCTCGCCGGTTTCGCGATTCACGATCGAGCCTTCGCCCTGGTAACAGAACACGGCTTCGAGGTGGTGCTTGTACCACATGTCGAATTCCAGGCCCGGCGGGAAGGTTGTTTCATGGAACGAGAACCCCATGCCATCCTTGGTCAGCAACCAGCGCACGCTGGTCCATCCATCGGGGCTTATGACCTCGCGATCCGTGCCGCGCAGATCTTCGGTGCGGACGATTTTCATGTTGCGTTTTTCTCCTGTGCTTGAGTTGCTGTCGCCGGGCCCGCGGCAGGACGCCACGGGTTCCCGGCAACAGAACGGGTGTCGACGGAAGCTCGACTATACACCCGCAAGCCGCAGGACGGAATCAGGCCGCGCCCTTGTGCTGCCCATGCCGTTTCAGGACCTCCCCGACCGCAGCCTCGACGATGTCCAGGCCCTGCTCGATCTCGGCGTCCGTGGTGGTCAGCGGCAGCATGAACTTGAGCACGTTGTCCTCGGCGCCGGCGGTTTCCATGAGCAACCTGCGCTCGAAACAGGCAGCGGCGATTTCATCCGCCAGTTGCGCCTGTTCGCAATCGATGCCCAGGAACAAGCCGCGCCCGCGCACCTCGGCCTGCAGGCCGGTGTCGGCGACGATCTGGTCGAGACGCTTGCGCATCATGTCGCCCTTGCGCTGGACATCCTGCTGGAAAGCATCATCCTGCCAGAACGCCTTGAGCGCGGCGGTGGCCGTGACGAAAGCGTGATTGTTGCCGCGGAACGTGCCGTTGTGCTCGCCCGGCGCCCAGATGTCCAGATCCGGACGGATCAGGGTGATCGCCAGCGGCAGACCCAGACCGGACAGGGACTTCGACAGCGTCACGATATCCGGCTTGATGCCCGCTTCCTCGAATGAGAAGAATGGCCCGGTGCGGCCGACGCCGGCCTGAATGTCGTCGACGATGAGCAGCATGTCGTGCTCGCGGCACAGTTGCTCGACGCGCTGCAGCCAGTCGAAATCGGCCACATTGACGCCGCCCTCGCCCTGTACGGTTTCGAGAATGACGGCGGCGGGCTTTTCCAGGCCGCTGGAAGAATTTTCCAGCATGGCGCGCATGTCCGCCACCGTGTCGCGGCCGTCGCGGAAATAGTCGCAGTACGGCAGTGAGGTGGCGTGCGTCAGGCTGACACCGGCGCCGGCGCGCTTGGATGCGTTGCCGGTCACCGCCAGCGAGCCCAGCGTCATGCCGTGGTAGCCGTTGGTGAAGTACAGGACACCATCACGACCCTTGACCTTGCGCGCCAGCTTCAGCGCCGCTTCCACGGCGTTGGTGCCGGTCGGTCCGGGGAACTGGATCTTGTAGTCCATGCCGCGCGGTTTCATGATGACTTCCTCGAAAGTCTCCATGAAGCGGATCTTTTCCGTGGTGGCCAGATCCAGGCCGTGGGCAATGCCGTCACTCCGGATGTAGTCCAGCAACGCGGCCTTCATGGTTTCGTTGTTGTGACCATAGTTGAGCGCGCCGGCGCCGCCGAAGAAATCGAGATATTCGATGCCGGTCTCGTCCGTGATCGTGCTGCCGCGGGCGGCAGTGAAAACGGTGGGAAACGAGCGTACGTAGCCACGCACCTCGGATTCAAGGCGATCAATGGTTTGCATAATTACTCCTGAGCTGTGCTCGGATTTTCTAGGGTAAATCGGTAATGGAAGAAGGATTGAACGGCCCGATGCGGAACAGGATTTCCGGTTCGTGGTCACCTTCATCGCCGAACAGCTCTGCGGCGAACAGCTCGGATTCGGTGACTTCGGTGTCCAGTTTGCGGGCGAAGCCGCGGAACAGGGCCATGGACGGCACGTTGTCCGGACTGATGGTGGTATCGAGATAACGCACATGCGCACTGGCCGTGCGTCGTACAATCTCGAACAGCATGCGGGTCGCAATGCGACGTCCGCGGCCGGCCGCCGTGACACCCACCTGCCACACGAAGATCGTGTCGGGCTGGGCCGGTGGACAATAGGCGGAAATGAAACCGGCAATGCGGCCATCAAGTTCGGCCACCACGCTGGTATCGCCGAAATGCTCGCCGATCAGCAGGTAGGCATAGACCGAGTTGGAATCCAGAACCCCCGTGTCGCGCACGATTTGCGCAATGGCGGCGCCGTCTTGCTTGGTGGGTTGACGAAAACTGACGTTGTCGCTGCCTGTTTTCACAGACGCAGTGGTTGCAGAAATGAGTAGCCTTTCACTTTCGAGTGAACGCGTATTGTAACGCGAATCCGGTTCGCGTGCCCACTCGACCCGTCGATGCTGCCGGGAATGGAGGAACTGCCTGATTGCAAAGACCTGATCGCCGCGATAACGGCGGGCGGTGTTCGCCGTCGTCTACCCGGCTGACGCCATGCGCCGGTCGATATGGGTCTGCAGGGCCTGCAGCGAATGCACCGCCGGCTGCTGCTCCTGCATCAGTGCGGCCACGGCGGCGCGGCCACCGGCAATGGTGGTGTAATACGCGACCTTGTAACGTATGGCGGTAATGCGCACGGCTCGCGATTCCTCGATGGCGCGCTTGCCTTCCGTGGTGTTGACGATCAACTGCACTTCCTGGTTCTTGATCATGTCCACCAGGTGCGGGCGCCCCTCCCCGACCTTGTTGACCGCCTCGCATGCCATGCCGGCGGCGGTTATGGCCGCGGCCGTGCCGCGCGTTGCCACCAGCCGGAAACCGGCCTCGGCCAGCTGCGCAGCCAGTTGCAGCGCCTGTGGCTTGTCCGCATCGCGCACCGTGATCAAAGCCGTGCCCTGTTGCGGCAGGCCCATGCCGACACCCAATTGGGCCTTGCCGAAAGCCTCGCCGAAACTGATGCCGACTCCCATGACCTCGCCGGTGGACTTCATCTCCGGGCCGAGTATCGGATCCACGGTCGGGAACTTGGAGAACGGGAACACGGCTTCCTTGACCGCGTAGTGCGACAGGCGGCGTTCAGCGCCCACCTGTTGCGCATCCAGCTCGATGCCGGCCATGCAGCGCGCCGCCACGCGTGCCAGCGGCACACCCGTGGCCTTGGACACGAACGGCACAGTGCGCGAAGCACGCGGATTGACTTCCAGCAGATAGATGTCGCGATCCTGCACGGCAAACTGGACATTCATCAGGCCGACCACGGACAGTCCCCGCGCCAGTGCCGCAGTCTGACGCCGTACCTCGTCGAGCACATCCTCGTCCAGTGTGTATGGCGGCATGGAACAGGCCGAGTCACCGGAATGCACGCCGGCCTGCTCGATATGCTCCATGATGCCGCCGATGAACACTTCGCGGCCGTCACAGACGGCGTCCACGTCCAGCTCAATGGCGTCCTCCAGGAAACGATCCAGCAACACGGGCGAGTCGTTGGAAACCTTCACCGCAGCGGCCATGTAACGCTCCAGATCCTCGGGCGCGTAAACGATTTCCATGGCGCGGCCGCCGAGCACGTAGGATGGCCGCACCACCATGGGGAAGCCGACCTCATCAGCCAGGCGCATAGCCTGCGATTCGGAGCGCGCTGTGCGGTTGGCCGGCTGTTTCAGGCCCAGCTTGTTGACCAGATTGAGAAAGCGATCGCGATCCTCGGCCAGATCGATGGAATCCGGCGACGTGCCTATGATCGGTGCACCGGCCGCTTCCAGGCGCCGCGCCAGTTTCAGCGGCGTCTGTCCGCCGTACTGCACGATCACGCCCTGCGGCTGTTCCAGATCGATGATCGACATGACGTCCTCAAACGTCAGCGGCTCGAAATACAGCCGATCCGAAGTATCGTAATCGGTGGAAACGGTCTCCGGATTGCAGTTGACCATGATGGTCTCGTAGCCGTCCTCGCGCATGGCCAGTGCTGCATGCACGCAGCAGTAATCGAATTCAATGCCCTGGCCGATGCGGTTCGGGCCGCCGCCCAGCACCATGATCTTGGCGCGGTTCGTCGGCTCGGCCTCGCACTCCTCGTCATAGGCCGAATATTGATAGGCCATGACGGCCGGAAATTCACCGGCACAAGAGTCGACGCGCTTGTACACCGGCGTCACGCCATGCTGCAGTCGCGCCTGACGCACGGCCAGCTCATCACAGGCCAGCAGGTCAGCCATGCGTACATCGGCAAAGCCCTTGCGCTTGTACTGGCGCAACAGGCCGCCATCGAGTTCCGACAGCGTGCGCGCGGCCAGTGCCTGCTCCATTTCGATCAGCTCGCCGATCTGCTCCAGGAACCACGGATCGATACCCGTCAGGCGGCGCACTTCGTCGACGGTGAAGCCGGCACGAAAGGCATCGCCGATATACCACATGCGATTGCCGTGCGGTGTGGACAGTTCGTTGCGTATGGTTTCGTGGGCCGTGTCACTGTCATGCTCGTCCAGCACCGGATCGAAGCCGTAGGCGCCGGTTTCCATGCTGCGCATGGCCTTGTGCAGGGATTCCTGGAAATTGCGGCCGATGGCCATGGCTTCGCCGACCGACTTCATCTGCGTCGTCAGCCGATTATCGGCAGCGGGGAATTTCTCGAACGTGAAGCGCGGGATCTTGGTCACGACGTAGTCGATGGTCGGCTCGAACGATGCCGGGATGGCGCCACCGGTGATCTCGCTGTGCAACTCGTCGAGCGTATAGCCCACCGCCAGCTTGGTGGCGATCTTGGCAATGGGATAGCCCGTGGCCTTGGAGGCCAGCGCCGACGAGCGCGACACGCGCGGATTCATTTCGATGACGACCATGTCGCCGTTGGCGGGGTTGATCGCGAACTGCACGTTGGAGCCGCCGGTGTCCACACCGATCTTGCGCATGCAGGCGATGGTGGCAGCCCGCATGGTCTGGTATTCACGATCGGTGAGCGTCTGCGTCGGCGCCACGGTTATGGCATCGCCGGTATGCACGCCCATGGGGTCGATGTTCTCGATCGAGCAGACGATGATGCAGTTATCCGCCTGGTCGCGGATGACTTCCATTTCGTACTCTTTCCAGCCCATGATGGACTGTTCCAGCAGCACTTCCGTGGTAGGCGACAACTCCAGGCCGCGCGCCAGCAGATCGTCGAACTCCTCGCGGTTGTAGGCGATGCCGCCACCGGTGCCGCCGAGCGTGAATGATGGCCGCAGAATGACGGGAAAGCCGATGCGCGGCAGCACAGCCTCGCCCTCGGCCACCGAATGTACCGTGGCCGATGCCGGCGTCTTGAGGCCGATTTCGGTCATGGCAGCCTGGAAGGCGCTGCGATCCTCGGCCATGTCGATCGCCTCGCGTCGTGCGCCGATCATTTCCACGCCGTATTCCGCCAGCACGCCGTGGTGATACAGATCGAGCGCACAGTTGAGCGCGGTCTGGCCGCCCATGGTCGGCAGCAGGGCGTCCGGGCGCTCGACATCGATGACGCGCTTCACGGTCTGCCAGCTGATCGGCTCCACATAGGTGGCATGCGCCGTTTCCGGGTCCGTCATGATGGTGGCGGGGTTGGAGTTGACCAGCACCACCCGATAGCCTTCATCCATGAGCGCCTTGCAAGCCTGGGCGCCGGAGTAATCGAATTCGCACGCCTGACCGATGACGATCGGGCCAGCGCCAATGATGAGTATGGTTTCGAGATCAGTGCGTTTGGGCATGACAAAGTGATCCGCAGTAGTAGGTGCAGAAAGATTTCGATGCAACATCCGTGCGGCCTGTGCGAACCGTCACGAACGCAACACGGCCCCGTGCAAACGGGATCATGACGGTCGTCACAGCGCTACGCAGCGGCATTATCTCCAGGCCACTGCGGCTTGCGTGAAGCGGGCCAGCAGAGGTCCGGCCATGCTCGCTTCCGGATGACCCTGAAAGGAGCTGACCGGCCTGTCGACCAGTTCCATGCCGCGCATGGCGCCATCGAACAGCGAGCGATGTGTCGTGCGCACGCCATCCGGCAAGCTGGTTTCATCCAGCACGAAGCTGTTGTTCTGGCGCGTGATCATGACCTTGCCATCCGTAATATTCTGCACCGGATGATTGGCGCCATGGTGGCCGTGCCGCATTTTCAGCCGCTGCGCGCCAGTGGCCAGGCCGATGAGCTGGTGGCCGAGGCCGAATCCGAACAAGGGCACATGCCGTTCCAGCAGCTGCCGGCATGTCGCCACCGCTGACTCGCAGGCGGCCGGGTCGCCCGGCCCGTTCGACAGCACGACGCCATCGACCGGCAGCGCCAGCACGTCGCCCACTGACGTGGCGGCCGGCACGACGGTGACCTTGAAACCGCAATCCGCCAGCAGCCGCAGGCAGCTGTTGCCGACACCGAAATCGTACACCGCGACACGGCCACGCACGGACTGCGCATCGTCGGTACCCGACCCATCCGCTGGTGTCCAGTCGTATTGTTCACTGGTGCCGGCTGCCGACGCCAGATCGATATGTTCCAGCCCGTCGGATGCGCGGGCCCGCTCCAGTGCTGCCTCGGCATTGACATCACCCGCCAGAATGCAGCCCTTCAGCGGGCCCTTGTCACGCAGCAGACGTGTCAGGCGGCGCGTATCGACGTCGGCGATGGCGACAATGCCATTGTCCTCGAGATAGGTACACAAGTCGGTGGTGCTGCGCCAGTTGGAAGAGGCGCGCGGTACCTCGCGCACGATCAGGCCGGCCGCCTGTACGCGGGCGGATTCGGCATCCGCCGAATTGGTGCCGGCATTGCCGATATGAGGGTAAGTCAGAGCCAGCAGCTGCTGCTGACAGGCCGGGTCGGTCAGAGCTTCCTGATAGCCTGTCAGGGCCGTGTCGAAAATGACCTCGCCCGCAGTACTGCCGCTTGCACCAATGGCGGAGCCGCGAAACAGGCTGCCGTCTTCAAGCGCAAGCAGAGCCGTGGGGCGCAACACAATCTCCTGACGATGGGATGGCGGACGAGACGCTAAAATAGCGGATTCGCAGCGCGCAATTATAGCGGCTCACACTGCCAACTGCCAATATTGATCACGGGATCCCGGCCGTCCAGACCGGAATCCCGCCTTCCTAGCCAACCGCCGGCCGGCTCGCCACTGGATAACTGCCGCGGCCGAACGGTGCCGACGGCCCGCCATTGCTGACGGAGCGGTGGCGATGGTACAGGTAGAATAGCACCAGCAGCACGATGCCCGGCATGTCGGTCATCATGCCCGGCTTGATCATGAGCAGAGCACAGGCCATCACTAGGATGCGTTCATACCAGTGCAGCCGAGTCACCATATACCCCTGGATGGCCGTTACAAAGGCCAGCATGCCCACGACCGCGGTAATGATCAGCCAGATGCCGCCGTACCAGCTGTCGAGGCCGATCAGCAGCAGCTCCGGGCTGAAAAAGAACATGAACGGCAGGATCACCGTGCGCAGATCGTAGGTGAAGCCCTGCACGCCGGTACGGACCGGATCGGCCCGTGATATGGCCGACGCAGCATAGGCCGCCAACCCCACCGGTGGCGTGTCGTCGGCGAGGATGCCGAAGTAGAACACGAACATGTGTACCGCCACGGCAGGCACCATCAAGCCGGTATCATCCGCAAGATTGATGATGACCGGGGCCACTAGCGCCGCCATGACGATGTAGTTGGCCGTGGTCGGCAGGCCGATGCCGAGGATCAGCGAGGTGATGGCGGAGAAGATCAATACCAGCCAGATATGGCCGAAGGAGATGGTATCGATGATCTGCGTCAGACCATAGCCCAGATTGGTCATGGTCACCATGCCGACGATGATGCCGGCGGCACCGGTGGCGACGGCGATCACCGTCATGTTGCGTGCACCCAGCTCGAAGCCCTCGAAGACATCCTTGATGCTCTTGGCGAGACCGTGGATGACGCCCTTGCCGTCACGCACACTGCGCCAGATTTCCTGCACGAAGATCAATGCGATGAGCATGAACGTGGCATTGAGCGCACTGCGTTCGGGCGTGCGATGCACCCACATCAGTTCGTACAGCAGGAAAATGACCGGAATCAGGTAGTGCGCACCCTTCATGAAGGTAGGCCAGAAGGGCGGCAACTCGCTCTTCGGCATGCCCTTCAGTTCCAGCTTCAGCGCCTCGACGTGTACCGTCGCCAGCAGGCCCATGTAGGTCAGCAGCGCCGGAATGATGGCGTAGATGATGATCTGCGAATACGGAATATTGAGGAACGTAGCCATGATGAAGGCGGCGGCGCCCATGATCGGCGGCATCAGCTGGCCGTTGACCGACGCAGCGCATTCGATCGCCCCGGCCTTGACTGACGGATAGCCCACCCGCTTCATGAGCGGAATCGTGAACGTGCCGGTGGTGACCGTGTTCGCCGTCGATGACCCGGACACGATGCCGGTCAGCATACTGGCCACGACAGCCGCTTTCGCCGGACCGCCGCGATAGGAACCCAGCCCACTGTAGGCCAGATCGACGAAGTACTGCCCGGCGCCCGCACGATCCAGCAGGGAGCCGAACAGCACAAACAGGAACACGAACGTGGCCGACACCTTGATGGGCGAACCCCAGATGCCTTCGGAGGTGATATACAGTTGCTGGATGATCTGCTTCAGATCATAACCATTGTGCAGATACAGCACGTCCGGCGGCGTCAACGGAATGATGCCGGCCGGCCCGGTCATGCCATACATGATGATGATCGCGGCAATGACCGGCAGCGCATAGCCCACCATGCGGATGGCGGCAACCGTCAGCACCACCAGCAGGGCGATGCCCATCCAGACATCACGCGGCTGCGGCACGCCGCCCTGCACCGCCACCAGATTGTAGTAGTTGAAAACAATGTACAGCGCCGTGGTCACCCCGACCGCTGCCAGCACCCAGTCATACCACGGAATATGATCGGTGGGGCCGTCCTTTCTGGGAAATGCCAGAAAGGCCAGCGCAAAGCCGAATGCCAGGTGTATGGCACCTAGCTTCTGTGGATTGAGCCCGCCGGTATAGATTGCATATACCTGGAACACACTCCAGCTTACCGCCACCAGTACAAGCAGCCAGCGCAGCCAGCGCTGGCGGGGCGATCTGGCACCAAACTCGGTGGCCTCGACAATCCGTTGCGCTTCGGCTTCGTCGATGACGTCTTCCTGCACCTGTTCTTCAGCAGCCATCGTCCGCTCTCCTTGTCTTTATGCCGGACGAAACAACCCGCCCTGAGCAGGCGGGTTGTTTCTCTGGTTCATCTTGTTATTCGATTATCCCCCCATCCCGGGTTACGGGATCGATGCTGACATCGAATCAGGGCTTCAGTTCGTCCGGCACGTCCACGCCCTGTTCCTCGAAGAACTTGACAGCGCCTGCATGCAACGGAATCGACATGCCCTCGATGCCCTTGTCCACACTGAAGAACTCCTCCAGGTTGGGGTTCTGCACATCGCTGAAGAAGGTATCGAGCTGCTTGTTCCAGACCGTGTCCATGAAGGTGTACACGGCCTCTTCGGACAGATCCGCAGACGCGCTCAACATAGCCTTGAGGGTGATCGTTTCCTGATCCTCGTCGATATCCGGGTAGGTGCCGCCCGGAATGGTGAACGGTGTATAGAAGGAGAACTCATCGGTCAGCTCTTCCATTTTCTCGTCGGAAATGGAGAGAATCTTGATGGGTGCGGTCTGTGCCGCTTCCACGATCGCCGAGGAACCGAGGCCGACGGTGTAGAACATGGCATCGATGCGATCATCACGCAGCAGGTTGACTGCATCGCCGGAACTGCCGCGCACCGCTGTTTTCAGATCGTCTTCACTGACGCCGTAGGCGTTCATGATGTTGCGCGCGTCCGCCTCGGTGCCGGAACCGACGTCACCGACATAGACCCGCTTGCCGGCGAAATCGGCCACGGTATCGATGTCGGAATCTTCGCGCGCAAGAATGTGGATGGACTCCGGATACAGCATGATCATGCCGCGCAGATTGGTGATCTCGTTGTCCTCGAACGCTTTCACGCCTTCACCATTATAGGCATAGAATGCAATGTTGTTCTGCATGATGCCCATTTCCAGCGAGCCGTCGCCGATGGCATTGGCATTGAACACCGATGCACCGGTGGAACGGGCGTTGGCCTTCAGATCGGTATCACTTTCGTTGATGATCTTGGCCACGCCGACTGCGGTGGGGTAGTACAGTCCGGACGTGGAGCCGGAGCCGATGGTGATGAAAGTGACCGGCGCGGCCCCGACCGCAGCCGATGCCAGCAGGCCGAAGGCCGCCACAAGCAAGCGTTTTGTCCATTTCGATTTCATTGTTGTCTCCTCAGTATTGGTCATGCATGGAACTGTTGTGTTGATCACATCGATCAGCACAACCGGCTGCAGATGCCACAGCACCGGTGCCAAGATACAACGAATGCCACAGCCAAGCCAAGCACCATCGTCATCGGTTCTGATGACGCTACGCATCCGGCTGGCGGCAGAGGTCAGTCCAGGCCGAGCACGTCCTGCATGCCATAACGGCCGGGTGCCGCTTTTGCCGCCCACTGTGCGGCCCGCATGGCGCCACCGGCGAAGGTCTGGCGCGAGGAAGCCCTGTGGGTGATCTCCAGGCGTTCGCCATCAGCGGCGAACAGCACGGTATGCTCGCCGACGATGTCGCCGCCGCGGATGGACTGAAAGCCGATGGTGCGGCGTGCGCGCACACCGGTGTGCCCTTCGCGGGCATACACGGCAGTCTCCTGCAGATCACGATCCAGGGCAGCGGCCAGCACTGCGCCCATCTGCAGCGCCGTGCCCGACGGTGCATCGACTTTGTGGCGATGATGCGCTTCGATGACCTCGACATCGACGCTGTCGCCCAGGGCGCGGGCGGCCGTTTCCAGTAGTTTAAGCGCCAGATTGACTCCTGCGCTCATGTTTGGCGCAAGCACGATGGGAATGTGTTCGGCGGCGCTGTCGATGCGCGCCAGCTGGGCATCATCAAAGCCGGTGGTGCCGATCACCATGGCGGCGCGAGCAGCCAGACAGTCTGCCACTGCCTCCATGCATGGATCCGGCCGGGTGAAATCAACCAGCACATCGAACTCAGCCTGCCGTCGTTCGTTGGCACTGCTGATGGATACGCCGGCGGCTTCGCCGCCGGCAAGCAGGCCGGCATCGGTGCCCAGATGTCTGCTGCCGGGCGCACCGAAGGCGGCTGCAAGCACGGCATCATCGCGGCGCTGCGCGGCCATGACCAGCTCCCGACCCATGCGCCCGGCGGCGCCGTTGATGGCAATTCGTGTCGGCATGTCGCTTGTCCGGTGATTGTTGTCCGGAATCAGCTTATCAGCCGAAGAAGCGTTTCGCCTTGTCCAGCCAGGAGGCTTCCTGGGGGCTGTGCTTGCTGCCGCCTGCCTCCAGACTCTCGCGCAGCTCCTCCAGCAGTTTCTTCTGCTTGCTGCCGAGATTGATGGGCGTTTCCACCATCACCTTGCACAGCAGATCACCCGGCGCGCTGGTGCGCACCGACTGCACACCCTTGCCACGCAAGCGGAACCTGCGCCCACTCTGCGTTTCGGCCGGAATGCGCAGGCTCACCTTGCCGTTCAGCGTCGGCACATCGACCGAGCCGCCCAGTGCCGCGGTGGCCATGTCCACCGGCACTGTGCAATGCAGGTTGTTGCCGTCGCGGCTGAACAGGTCATGCGGCTTGACGTTGACCTGTACATACAGGTCGCCGCTGGGCCCACCCATGTCACCGGGTTCGCCCTCGCCGCTCAGACGAATGCGATCGCCGTTGTCGACGCCGGCAGGCACCTTCACCGACAGCGTCTTGCTGGTCTGCACCTTGCCCTCGCCGCGGCACTTGCGACAGGGATTGCGCACCGTCTTGCCCTGGCCGCGACAATCCGGACAGGTCTGCTGAATGGACAGAAAACCCTGCTGGATGCGTACCTGACCATTGCCCTTGCAGGTGGCGCATTCGTCCACTGGCGAGCCGGGCTCGGCGCCCTTGCCGTCACAGGCGTCGCATTCCTCGATGCTGGGAATGCGGATCTGGACGGTGTCGCCGGCGATGGCGGTTTCCAGATCCAGTTCCATGTCGTAGCGCAGGTCGGCACCACGCGCCGGCCCGCCACGACGGCCGCCCATGCCACCGCCGAAGATGTCGGAGAAGATGTCACCAAAAATGTCACCGAAACCGCCGGCAGCGCCGGCTGCTCCCGCACCGGCTGCGCCGCCGAGTCCAGCATGGCCGAATTGATCGTAGGCGGTGCGCTTCTGGTCGTCGGACAGTACTTCGTAGGCTTCGGATGCTGCCTTGAAGCGCGCTTCGGCGTCGGGATCATCCGGATTGCGGTCCGGATGATTCTTCATCGCCAGGCGCCGATAGGCCTTCTTGATCTCGTCCTGGGATGCGTCTGTCGACACACCCAGTGTTTCGTAATAATCCTGCTTCGCCATTCCTCGATCCAATCAGTAAAGCCAGGGCGACGATCCCGTCACCCCGGCTTTTCGGTTGCGGCAGCGGTTGTGCTCCTTACGAGCCGGTGCCCGACTGCTTGTCGTCGTCGCTGACTTCCTCGAAATCACCGTCCACGACATCGTCGCCATCCGCCGATGAAGCATCGCCGGCGGCCTCATCCGCAGCCTGTCCGGACTCGGCCTCGTCGCCGGCCTGCTGGCCGTAGACCTTTTCCATGATGGGCGCGGCCGCTTCCGACAGCTTCTGCGTCTTGTCGTCAATGGCCGCCTTGTCGTCGCCTTCCAGCGCTTCACGCAATTCCTTGATGGCGGCTTCCACCGGCTGCTTCTCGTCGTCGCTGATCTTGTCGTCCAGATCCTTCATGCTCTTTTCGAGGCTGTGGATCAGGGCGTCACCCTGGTTGCGCGACTCGACCAGCTCATTGAACTTGCGGTCTTCCTCGGCATGCGCCTCGGCATCCTGAACCATCTGGTCGATTTCCTCTTCCGTCAGTCCGGACGAAGCGCGGATCTCGATCGACTGTTCCTTGCCGGTGGCCTTGTCCTTGGCCGACACATTGAGGATGCCGTTGGCGTCGATGTCGAAGGTGACTTCGATCTGCGGCGTACCGCGCGGCGCCGGCGGAATGTCGGACAGGTCAAAGCGACCCAGCGACTTGTTGCCGGAAGCCTGTTCGCGCTCGCCCTGCAGGACGTGCACGGTGACGGCCGGCTGGTTGTCCTCGGCGGTCGAGAAGGTTTCGCTCTTGCGCGTCGGAATGGTGCTGTTCTTGTCGATCAGCTTGGTCATCTTGCCGCCCAGCGTCTCGATGCCCAGCGACAGCGGCGTGACGTCGAGCAGCAGCACGTCCTTGGTGTCGCCGGACAACACCGAACCCTGCACGGCAGCGCCCACGGCGACGGCCTCGTCCGGATTGATGTCCTTGCGGGCGTCGGTGCCGAAGTAGCTCTTGACCGCTTCCTGCACGGCCGGCATGCGCGTCTGGCCGCCGACCAGGATGACGTCGTCGATTTCGGAGGCCTTCATGCCGGCATCCTTGAGCGCCGTGCGGCACGGTTCGATGGTGCGCGCCACCAGATCCTCGACCAGCGATTCCAGCTTGGCACGCGTGATCTTCAGGTTCAGGTGCTTGGGCCCGGACTGGTCGGCCGTGACATACGGCAGGTTGACTTCCGTCTGCTGCGTGGACGACAGCTCGATCTTGGCCTTTTCGGCAGCTTCCTTGAGACGCTGCAGGGCCAGCTTGTCCTGGCGCAGGTCCACGCCCTGTTCCTTCTGGAACTCATCGGCGATGTAGTCGATCACCTGCATGTCGAAGTCTTCGCCGCCGAGGAAGGTGTCGCCATTGGTGGCATGCACCTCGAACTGCTGCTCGCCGTCGATCTCGGCGACTTCGATGATGGAGATGTCGAACGTGCCGCCGCCCAGGTCATACACGGCGATCTTCTTGTCACCGCCCTTCTTGTCCAGGCCGTAGGCCAGCGACGCGGCAGTCGGCTCGTTGATGATGCGCTTGACTTCCAGCCCGGCGATGCGGCCGGCATCCTTGGTGGCCTGACGCTGCGAATCGTTGAAGTAAGCCGGCACGGTAATGACCGCTTCGGTGACCGTCTCGCCGAGATAGTCCTCGGCGGTGGACTTCATTTTCTGCAGCACCTTGGCGGAAACTTCCGGCGGCGCCATCTTGTTGCCGCGCGCCTCGACCCAGGCGTCGCCATTGTCGGCCTTGACGATGTTGTACGGCACGATGTCGATATCGCGCTGTGTGGTCTGATCGTCGAAGGTGCGCCCGATGAGGCGCTTGATGGCGTACAGCGTATCGGTCGGATTGGTCACCGCCTGGCGCTTGGCCGGGCTGCCGACCAGTGTCTGATCGTCGGTGAACGCCACGATGCTCGGCGTTGTCCGCTCGCCCTCGGCATTCTCGATAACCTTCGGCTGGTCGCCGTCAAGAACGGCCACACACGAATTCGTCGTGCCGAGGTCGATGCCAATGATCTTTCCCATAATGTCTTACCCTTGTCCGTGCGCCGCGGTGCGGCGTGCCACATGCTGTATTGAATGCTGACTGTTAGTGATTTGGGGTGAATTATTCCGGTTTCAAGCGTTTGACCCGGCATTTCCCCTCTTCCCGGTCCCGGCTCAGGCGCCGTCCGCAGGTGCCTTTGCCACCACCACCATGGCGGCGCGCAGCACTCGGCCGTTGAGCGTGTAGCCCTTCTGCATCACCGAGACGACCGTATTGGGGCCCTGCGCGTCGGTTTCCTGCATCGACACGGCCTCGTGTTGTTCCGGGTCGAATGTCTCTCCTTCCGGGTTGACCTGTTCGACACCGAACTTCTCCATGGCGGTGGCCAGCATACGACCGGTCAGCTCCATGCCTTCGGCCAGCTTGTCGGCGTCCGCGCCCTGCTCCTCGCTCGCCTTCAGTCCCATATCGAGACTGTCGCGCACACCGAGCAGCTCGATGACAAACTTCTCCAGCGCGAATTTGCGCGCGGCATCAACATCGCGCTGTGCCCGCTTGCGCACGTTGTCGGCCTCTGCCGCCGCGCGCAGCGCCTGATCCCGATACTGTTCCGCTTCCTCTTCGGCCTGCTGCAGCGCCTCACGCAGAGCCGCGACGTCCTCACTCTGCACATCAGCGTCAGGCTGCGCAGCAGACGTGTCGGTGGCAGCGGCTGCGGGCTGTTCATCGGTCGCGGCATTGTCGGTTGCAGTCGTACCCTCGGTGGGGACGTCGGATGCTTCCGGCGTGGCGGACGGCGGCGCCTGCTCGCCGTTTGATATGTCTTTCTGATCCTGATTCATCGCAATTCCCGTGGCAGTCCGGGCCCTGTCGCGGGCCGGCAAATGCAAAAGTACGAAGTGGACAGGATGATTGGGTTGCCGGCGGACTTTTCAACAGGTTGCGGATTGAAATTCTGCAATAATGCGTGAATCCTTGTGCATGCCATTTCAGGAACCTCCAGTCATGCCGCTCACGTTCAATCACATTGGTATCCTGGCCCGGAATCATGACCCGCGGGTGCAGCAGACGCTGGCGCCGTTGGTCGAACACCTGCTGCAGCGCGGCGCACGCGTGCTGGTGGACGATGCAGCCGCGCTGGACAATAACGAAGTCGAACATTGCCCGACACACAAGCTCGGCTCGCAGTGTGACCTGGTGGTGGTCATCGGCGGTGACGGCACGCTGCTGGATGCCGCCCGCCTGGTGGCCGCGCATCAGACGCCTTTGCTGGGCGTCAATCTCGGCCGGCTGGGCTTTCTGGTGGATGTGCTGCCGCGCGACATGACGGCGGCCCTGGACCAGGTGCTCGCCGGCCATTTCATCCGCAAGCCGCGCATCCGCCTCACCGCCCATGTCATGCGCGCCAACGGCGACGATGACAGCGCGGTGTTTCACGCCCTCAACGAATGCGTCATCCGCAACCAGGAGTTTGCCCGCATCCTGGAATTCGACACCTACATGCACGACAACTTCATCAGCCACCACCGAGCTGATGGCATCGTCGTCGCCACCCCGACCGGCTCCACCGCATATGCGTTGTCAGGCGGCGGCCCGGTAATGCACCCGGAAATGGCGGCGCTGGCGATGGTGCCCATCTGTCCGCACTCGCTTGCCGATCGGCCATTGATCGTCGACGCCAACCGCCGCATCGAAGTGCGCATCAGCGACTCGCATGACGGCGCTGCGCTGTTCACCACCGACGGCCGCGACACGCGCCCGCTGGCGCCCGGCGACCGCGTCTTCATCGAGCGCGCGGAACAGGATCTGATCCTGATCCATCCCCCGGACTACGACTACTTCCACATTCTGCGCAACAAGCTAGCCTGGGGCCGCGACCTGAGCAGCTCACGAACCGTCTGACATGCTGACCGACCTGACCATCCGCAACTTCGCCATCATCGATATGCTCGATGTCGAATTCGGTGCTGGCATGACGGTACTGTCGGGCGAGACCGGCGCCGGCAAGTCCATTCTGGTGGATGCGCTCAATCTGCTGCTCGGCGACCGTGCCGACGCCGATGCCGTGCGCGATGGCTGCGAACGCGCCGATCTGACCGCACGTTTCGATCTGCAGTGCGTCGACGCCGCTGTGCAGTGGCTGCGTGAACACGAACTGGCGGCTGACGACGAATGCATCATCCGGCGTGTAGTGGCGCGCGCAGGGCGCAGCCGCTGCTGGATCAACGGCCGCCCGGTGCCGGCGCGCGATCTGCAGTCGCTGGGCGAGCACCTGGTCGACATCCACGGCCAGCACGCGCACCAGTCCCTGCTGCGCGCCACTACACAGCGGCATCTGCTGGATGCATACGGCAATCACGCGGAGCTGCTGCACAACGTCGCCACCGCGGCCCGCGAAGTGCGCGCAACCGAGCGCGCCATCGCCGCCATCGAACAGGCCGATGCCGGCGGCAACATGCGCATCGACCTGCTGCGTTATCAGGTCGGTGAACTGGACGCGCTGGGACTGGAGGCGGGAGAATATGAAAGCATCACCGCCGAGCACAAACGCCTGGCCAGCGCCGAGCGCCTGATCACGGACGGCAATCGTGCGCGCAGCCTGCTGTTCGAGGCCGAAGAAGCCAGCGCCGCCGATCAACTGGGCGCAGTCGCGCGCCTGCTCGCCGAACTCAGCGACATCGATCCCGGCTTTGCACCGGCTGCCGAGCAGGTCGCCACAGCCCACATCCAGACGCAGGAAGCCGCCGATACCCTGCGCCAGCATGTCGATACGCTGGACATCGATCCGCAGCGCTTCGCCGAACTGGAAAACCGGCTGGCCGCCATCCAGGATCTGGCGCGCAAACACAATAACGCCCCCGAACAGCTGCCGGATCTGACGCAACAGCTCAGCACCGAACTGGACGAGCTGGAAAACGCCGGCCAGCACCTCGCAACCCTGCGCCAGCAACACAGCGAACAATTGCAGGCCTATCGCGAACATGCGGCGGCACTGAGCAAGGCTCGCCACACGGCCGCCGAGCGGCTAGGCAACGCCATCACGGCAGTGCTGCGCACGCTGGGCATGCCGGAGGCCGATTGCCATATCCACGTACAGGCCGATGCCGATGCGGCCCCGTCGGAGCACGGCACCGACCGCGTTCAATACCGCATCAGTGCCAACCCCGGCCAGGCGGCGCGGCCGCTGGAGCGCGTCGCATCCGGCGGCGAGCTGTCGCGCACCAGCCTCGCCATCGAAGTCGTCGCCGCCGGCGCCAACCGCATTCCGACGCGCGTGTTCGACGAAGTCGACAGCGGCATCGGCGGCGGCGTGGCCGAAATCGTCGGTCGCCAACTGCATACCCTGGGCGGCAACGGTCAGGCCTTGTGCGTGACGCATCTGCCGCAGGTTGCAGCGCTGGCGGATCATCATCAGCGCGTCAGCAAGCAGGTCGACAACGGCCGCACCACCACACAGGTGACGCCGCTGGATGAGCAGGCGCGCATCGACGAACTGGCGCGCATGCTCGGCGGCGTGGATATCACCGCGCAGACACGCGCCCATGCCCGCGACATGCTGCAGCGCGCGGTTGCCGCCTGCGGATGACATGCGATTACACACGCCGCCGTGCCGCAAGATGGCATGCGCAGGTACAATACGCCCGATCCGCGCTGCGGCGTACCCATGACAACTGCAACACGACGTCAAACCATGCACATGAAAACCGCCACCATCACCCGGACTTATGCGCGCATTGCGCTGCTGCTGCTCCTGCTGTTCGGCCTGACCGCCTGCGGCCTGTATTACCGCGTGCCGGTGCAACAGGGCAACATCATCAATCCGAACGATGTCGCCCGGCTGGAACCCGGCATGAGCAAGCAGCAGGTGCACTACCTGATGGGCACGCCGCTGGCACAGAGCAGTTTCGACAACAACCGCTGGAATTACGTGTTCTACTACCGCGACCCACGCGCCCACGTGCGCCAGAGCAGCCTCAGCCTGTACTTCATCGGCGACAAGCTGGACGAGGTCGAGGGCAAACAGGAATTCCTGCAGGCGAGCCGCGGCGGCAAACTGACTGACAGTTCCGGCGCACCGCTCGACGCACAATAGATCAGCGGCAAGGCGCCGTCAGCCGCCGGCACGGCGCCGGCGGCGCTGCTTCGGATCAGCCGTCAGAGGCCGGTACAGTTCGAGCCGCTCGCCGCGTTGCATGATGTGGTCGCGACCCACCTTGCGCCCGAACACACCCAGTTGCACATGCGCATCAGCGGCGATTTCCTGCAGCCCGGAGCGCGCCAATACCTCGGCCGCGGTGGCACCCGGCTCGACCTCCACCTGCCGCCGCCAGACCTGCTCCGGCAGGGCATGAACCACTTCAATGCGCATATCGCCTCAAAAGTTCCAGAGCCATTGCACGAAGGCAACGCCGCCCAGCGAGTAGAACAACACCAGCGCCAGCGCCACGCGCGTCGGGTACTGCAGGGAACCGTGCCACAACACAAAGCCGAGATGACCCACCGGCGTCGCCTGCGGCTGCCAGGCACGCTCCATGCGCGGCAGCGAAAGCACGCGCCCGAGCAGCAGGCAGAACACCAGTCCGATGGCCGGCAGAATGACGTTCGTGGCAAGGCCGAGCATGGCATCGAACAGGGCGATATCGTGCCAGCTGATGCCGGACAAGGCACCAAACGACAGCAATCCGAGCAGCCCTGCGATCCACACGCCCACACCGGCATACAGGCTGGCGCGCAGCCGCGAAATGCGCAACCGGCACTGCAGCAGGCGCACCACCGGCTCAAACAGGCCGACGGCCGCCGTCAGCGTCACCAGCACAATGAGCAGATAGATCAGCGTCTGCGGCCAGCGCCCGCCCAGCGCCACCGGCAGTGCCACGAACAGGCCTTCCAGGCCGCCGGCCAGCAACGTCTGGGTATCATGGGCGAACACGGCCAGCAGGAACGCGGCAGCCAGTGCCGCGGCCACATCCAGCGCCAGCACCGCGCTTGCCAACCGCACCACTGGCGCCCGCGCCGGCAGATAGCTGCCCAGCGCCACGATCACGCCGGTGCCCAGGCTGAGCGTGAAAAACGCTTGGTACAGGGCTTCCAGCACGCCGCGCCACGTCACGGCACGAAAATCCGGCACGAACAGGGTGCGGGCCACCACGCCGGCATCGGGTTGCGCCAGCGCGGCGACCAGCAGCACCACAAAGCCGCACAGAATCACCAGCACCAGCGTGCGCATGACCGGCTCGATACTGCGGCGCAGCCCGCTCGCGCCGGTGGCGACAACCAGTCCGATGAAGATCAACTGCCAGCCGAAACCGGTTTCCGTGTTGCGGGCGAAAGCATAGAATTGCGTGCGTGCGGTATCGGCATCCACCTGCCCCAGCAGACCGGCGACGCTGCGCAGTCCGTACGCCATGCTCCAGCCGGCGATGACGCTGTAGCAGGCCAGCAACAGGGTTGCGCCCGCCACCGCCAGAGTACCGAACCAGACCCACACCCGTGCATGCGGCGCTTCCCGCGTCCAGCGCGCCATCACGCCGGGGATATCCGTGCGCGTACCACGCGCCAGCAGCAACTGCCCGGACAACAGCGGCAGGCCGAGCGTCAACACAGCCAGTACGTAAATCAGCACAAAGGCGCCGCCACCGTGACTGCTGACCAGAAACGGCAGCCGCCAGAAACTGCTCAGGCCGATCACGGACGCGGTACAGACCAGTACGAAGCGCGTCGACGACGACCACTGCCAGCGGCTGCTCACCGGCGCCATCAAAATGCCGCTACCACCCGAACGCCATGGCCGGCGATATTGCAAACAAGCAGATCCATCCGCAAGCTCCACACTGCGTTTGTTCTTTCATGCACATGAACAGTCAGACAACGGCCGCTGACCGTTGCCTTATACTATGCCTATGGCAAGGAAAAAAAACAGCAAGGCGCAATCCTCGACCATCGCTCTCAACAAGCGGGCGCGGCATGACTACTTCATCGAGGAGAAGCTGGAAGCAGGCCTGGTGCTGCAGGGCTGGGAAGTCAAATCCCTGCGCGCCGGCAAGGCACGCATCACCGAAGCCTATGTCTGGCTGCGCGGCGGCGAGGCGTTCCTGCTCGGCGGCCACATCCAGCCGCTGGAATCCGCCTCCAGCCACATCCGCGCCGACAGCACGCGCACCCGCAAGCTGCTGCTGCATGAACGCGAGCTCGCGCATCTGATCGGCGCCACCGAACAGCAGGGCTACACCATCGTGCCACTGGCCCTGTACTGGAAACGCGGCCGCGCCAAGCTGGAAATCGCACTGGCCAAGGGCAAGGCCAAGCACGACAAGCGCCAGGCCAAGAAGGAACACGACTGGCAGCGCCAGAAGGCACGCCTGATGCGTCATGCCGGCTGAGCGCCCATGACCGTGGTGCCGGGCCGCTGCATCGCGGTCGCCCTGCTCGCAGCCGCTCTGCTCGGCTGCAGCCTGCCCGCCACGCAACTCTCTTCGCCCGCCGAGCAACAGGACTCCACAACCTGTCTCACGCCCGGTCGCTGGTATCGCCCCGAAGCACAAGGGCCTGAACCCATAGCAATCCGCACCATACTCGCGCAGGCGGAACAGGCCGAAATCGTCCTCATCGGCGACCATCACGGCAGTCGCGACGATCTCTACTGGCAATGGCAGACACTGGCGGCGCTGCACACCGGCGGCCGCAATCTCGTCCTCGGCTTCGAGGCCTTCCCGCGCGAAGTCCAGCCCGTGCTGGATCAATGGGTGGCCGGCGCACTCAGTGCCGACGCACTGTTCGCACAAACCAACTGGATTCGCAACTGGAACTTCCCGACCGAACTGTACCGCCCGCTGTTCGAATTCGCCCGCATCAACCGCATTCCGATGCGAGCGCTCAACGTCGACCGGCGACTGCCCACCGCCGTCAACAGGCACGGCTGGAACGGCGTGCCGGCCGACCGCAGGGAAGGTCTGTCCCGCCCAGCGCCGCCCGCAGAGGGCTATGTCGACATGCTGTTTGACGTCTACCGACAACATGCGGACCTGGTCGATGACATACACCCGCCCGCGCGCACGGATGCCGATTTCCGCCACTTCGTCCAGGCCCAGACCACCTGGGACCGCGCCATGGCTGAAGCGCTGGCGCAGCCACGGTCGCAGGCTGTCGCAACGTCGCCGCTGGTCATCGGCATTGTGGGCGTCGGCCACCTGCAGCACGGCCACGGCGTGGCCCACCAACTGCGGGATCTGGGCATCAACAACATTCTGACCCTGCTGCCAATCGAACCCGGCGCCGCCTGCGACAACCTGCCCGCAAATCTGGCCGACGCCGTCTTCGTGCTGCCCGAACATCCGTACAAAGAGCCGCAATGAGCCAATACCGCAGCGACGCCAACCAGCCACCGGTTCGACACCCGCTGCAACAACCGGCTGTTGCCGCCCGCAATACTTGTTATAATCCACTCACAACTTCCGGGGGCGACATGGCTTCGACGCGGATGTCAAAACCCGAGGTGCATGCCGAGGTTGCAATCTGCCTCGTTAATCCGGTTGCAACACAAGCTTAGTTGCGAACGACGACAACTTCGCCCTGGCGGCCTAAAACCCGCCAGCGTCCGCCCGGCAAGTGTCCGTGCTTCCGGTCCCGGGCGTCGACTCTCACGGACTCGCGGTAACGCCCCGCTTCGGGCCGAGCCGTTAACAGCAAACGAAGCTAAGCGTGCGTTGTCCCTGTTCGTCGGGTAGCGCACGCCGACAAGCAAAGGCGAAATAAGCATGTAGACCCGAAGGTCGAGAATCTGTGGACGGGGGTTCGATTCCCCCCGCCTCCACCAGGCAAGTCAAAGGGCCACCTCTGGGTGGCCCTTTTCTATCCCGCACTATTATTGCTTGGTGCATAAAAAAACGGCGCCGCAGCGCCGTTTTGTCATCGTTCGTCGCGAACAGAAATCAGGACAGCTTTTCCCGGATGCGTGCCGACTTGCCGCTGCGCTCGCGCAGGTAGTACAGCTTGGCGCGGCGCACGTCGCCACGGCGCTTGACCTTGATTTCGGCCACGTTGGGCGAGAACGTCTGGAAGACGCGCTCCACGCCTTCGCCGTAGGCAATGCGGCGCACGGTGAAGGCCGAGTTGAGGCCGCGATTGCGCTTGGCGATCACCACGCCTTCGAACGCCTGCAGGCGAACGCGCTCGCCTTCCTTCACGCGCACCTGCACGACCACGGTATCGCCGGCATCGAAATCCGGGATGTTCTTGCCGCTGGCCTGTTCGGCTTCCAATTCATCGATAATGTTGCTCATGGCCTGCCTCTGGTTTCGTTCAGCCGAATGCGGGAGTCAAAGACGCGGAAGTATACTACATCTGCGCCGCTTTTGAATAGGCAAATCGTGATGAATGTGCGGGTTCTGCTGCCGAATTTAGGCTGTCGGGTTCGGCTGCGCCGATCCCGACCTACGCGCTTTGTTCCGGGGAAAGGGCTGCACGTTTTGCCCCGGCCCACGTAGGTCGGGATCAGCCGTCAGGCTGAACCCGACGGGGCGAGGTTGGATTGATCGATTGGGTCGGACTGTCGGGTCCGGCTGCGCCGGTCCTGACCTACACTCTGTTGTTGGCGATGAAGGCTTGCAGCAGTGCTTTCTGTTCTGCCGACAGGGCGATGCCTTCCAGCAGGTCGGGCCGGTGCAGCCAGGTCCAGCCCAGCGCCTGCTGTTCGCGCCAGCGGGCGATGGCGGCGTGGTCGCCGGACAGCAGCACATCAGGCACGGCGTCGTCGCCGGTGCCGGCCGGGCGCGTGTAATGCGGATGATCGAGCAGGCCGCGGGCGAACGAGTCCTCGGCGGCGGAATCGGCATCGCCCAGCACGCCGGGCATCAGCCGCGCCACGGCGTCGATCACGAGCATGGCCGGCAGTTCGCCGCCGGACAGGACGATGTCGCCGATCGACAGCATGGTGTCGACGTGGCGGTCGATGAAGCGCTGGTCGATGCCTTCATAGCGCCCGCAGAGCAGGATGCAGCCCTGCGCCCGCCCGGCCAGTGACTGCGCCCAGGCCTGGTCGAAACGCGGGCCGCGCGGCGACAGCAGGATCAGAGGCACACGTGTTTCCTCGGCGCCGCGTGCGGCACGGATTGCCGTCAGAGTCTGTTCCAGCGGTCGGGTCTGCATAACCATGCCGGGGCCGCCGCCGAACGGCCGGTCGTCTATGCGGCGATTGGCATCGTCGCTGTAGTCGCGCGGGTTCCACGCATGCAGCGCGAGCTTGCCGTCGCGCAGGGCACGCCCCACCACACCGTATTGTTCAAGCTGGCGCACCCATTCCGGGAACAGGCTGATGACATCGATGCGCATCAGAAATCGGCCTCCCAGTCGACGCGGATGCGGCCGGCGTCGAGGTCGACCTCATCGATGATGACATCGGGTACACAGGGGATGAGACGTTCGCATTCGCCCGTCACCACCAGCACGTCGTTGGCGCCGGTTTCCATCATGGCGCTGACGCGGCCCAGCAATTGCGCCTGCCGGTTGACGACCTCGAGGCCGATCAGGTCGTGCCAGTAGTATTCGCCCGGCGCCGGGTCGGGCATATCGGCACGTGCCACGGCGATATCGGCCTCGAGCAGGTTTGCGGCGGTATCGCGATCGTCGATGATGCTGCCGTCGTCAGCAGCCAACTGGGCAATCAGCGTGCCGCCGTGCGGGCGTGCCTCGATGACGTAAAAAGGCCGCCAGTCGGACTGGCGGCCTGCAGTGGATCGGTTCAGGAACCAGCGTTCGTAAGCGGCGATATTGTCAATGGGCCGGGTGTGGGAGTAGATCTTAAGCCAGCCGCGGACACCGAACAGGCCGTTGATGCGGCCGAGCAATACGCGTCTGTCTTCCATGACGGCATTGCGTGCGCGAGTTATTCCTCGCCGGCTTCTGCGCCTTGTTCGGTAGCCTCCTCGCTGGCCGCGACCTCTTCCGCCTCGTCCTCTTCGGCAGCGGGTTTCGGCGCGGGCGCGGGCTTGGTCTTGCTCACGGGCGCTGCGGCACGCTTGGGCGCTTCCACATCACCGTGCTTGTTGAAGTACTTGACCAGGCCGAGTACGCGCTCGGACATCTGCGCGCCCTGCTCCTTCCAGTAGTCGACCCGTTCGACGTCGATCTTGAGCGGGCGCTCGCCGCCGATGGCGACGGGGTTGTAATAGCCGAGACGCTCGATGTAGCGACCATCGCGGAATCTGCGCTGGTCGGCAACCACGATGTGATAGAAGGGGCGCTTTTTCGCGCCGGTTCGTGCGAGCCGGATCTTTACCATAGCCGTATACGCTGCTGAAACTGGATTGGGTAATGTGCCGCATCCCGGCGGCATGGAAGAGGACAGATTATACTCGAAAACAGAAAAATTCAAAGTGCCATCGAAGCATGCACCTGCCGTATCAGTTTCGTCCCGGTGGCCCCGGCGGCATGCCACCGCCCATGCCGGACATTCCCTGCATGCCCTGCAGGCCGCGCATCATCTTCTTCATGCCGCCCTTCTTGGAGAATTTCTTCATCATCTTGCGCATCTGCAGGTGCTGCTTGAGCAGGCGATTGACATCCTGCACCTGGGCACCGGAACCGGCAGCGATGCGCCGTTTGCGCGAAGCCTTGATCAGATCCGGGAACTGCCGCTCCCGCGGTGTCATGGAATCGACCATGGCGATCATGCGTGTAATCTGCCCATCATCCGCGCCCGCCGGCAGGCCCTTGGGCATCTGTGCGCCGGCCGGCAGCTTCTCCAGCATGGCGCCCATGCCGCCCATGTCCTGCATCTGGCGCATCTGGTCGGCCAGATCCTGCAGATCGAAGCCCTTGCCCTTGCGCACCTTCTTCGCCAGCTTCGCGGCCTTGTCCTTGTCGGCCTTCTGCTCGACTTCCTCCACCAGCGACAGCACGTCGCCCATGCCGAGAATGCGCGAGGCGATGCGGTCCGGATGAAACGGTTCCAGTGCATCGAGCTTCTCGCCGACGCCGAGGAACTTGATCGGTCGGCCAGTGATCTGGCGCACGGACAGCGCCGCGCCGCCACGGGCGTCGCCGTCCACCTTGGTCAGCACGACGCCGGTGAGATCGAGCGCCTCGCCGAATGCCTTCGCCGTGTTGGCGGCGTCCTGGCCGGTCATGGAGTCAACCACGAACAGCGTCTCCACCGGCTCGACGACGCGGTGCAGCGTGCTGATTTCGTTCATCATGGTCTCGTCGATGCCCAGACGCCCGGCGGTGTCGACGATGAGCACGTCATACAGGCCCTTGCGCGCCGCCTTCAACGCGGAGCGGGCGATGGCTTCGGGCTTGTCCTGCGTCGTGCTCGGGTGGCAGTCGACGCCGACGTCACCCGCCACGCGCGCCAGCTGGTCGATCGCCGCCGGCCGGTAGACGTCGGTCGACACCACCAGCACGGACTTCTTCTCGCGCTCCTTCAGGTGGCGCGCCAGCTTGCCGGTCGAGGTAGTCTTGCCCGCGCCCTGCAGGCCGGCCATGAGCACGACGGCCGGCGGTTTCGTACGCAGATTGATGCCCTCGCCGGCCTCGCCGAGCACGCGGGTCAGCTCATTGTGGACGATCTTGATCAGCGCCTGCCCCGGCGTCAGGCTGTTCATGACCTCCTCGCCGACGGCACGCTCGCGCACGTCCGCGACGAACTGCTTGACCACCGGCAACGCCACGTCCGCCTCGAGCAGCGCCATGCGCACCTCGCGCAGCGTGGACTTGATGTTGTCCTCGGTCAGGCGCCCGCGGCCGCGGATCTGCTGAAAACTGTGACTGAGCCGTTCACTGAGACTATCGAACATGAAGCCACCAACTGGAGCCGGCGGATACCGGCGTCTGTGAAACTACCCCATTATAAACATTGTGCCGCACCGGCAGGCACACAACCGCGCTTTTTCCGGATCGGGCAACGTGCCATGATAATCACACGCTTCTCGACCGATCTGGCATGTTGATGCAAATCGCCGAAATCCTGCTTGCACTGGCGGCCTACGTCGCCGCCGGCCATGCCGTCTGGCAGCACCTGCGCCACGGCCGCCCGCACTGGCGCGCGCAGGCCTGGGCGGGTGCGGGTCTTGCGCTCCACTTCATTGCGCTGGTTCACGCCAGTCTGACGGCCGGCAGTCTCATCCTCGGCTTTGGCACGGCGCTGTCCTTGTTCGCCTGGCAATCGGCGCTGCTGCTGTGGCTGTTCTCCCTGCGTGTCAGCGCCGGCCTGCTGGGCGTGATCATCTACCCGCTGAGCGGCCTGTGTGCGCTGCTCGCCCTCGTCCTGCCGGCAGGCACGCCAGCCATCGACGTACTGACCCTGCCGGCGCAACTGCATATCATCCTGTCCATGGTGGCCTACGGCTTGCTGACACTGGGCGCGGTGCAGGCACTCATGCTGGCGCTGCAGCACCGTCAGCTGCGCAGCTCCCCCGCCGCCGGTCTGGCGGCTGATCTGCCGCCACTGGAAAGCATGGAAAACCTGCTATTCCGGCTGATTTCCATCGGCTTTGCGCTGCTCACCCTGGCCATCATCACCGGCGCCCTGTTCATCGACAATCTGTTCGCCCAGCACCTTGCGCACAAGACCATTCTGTCGCTGGTCGCCTGGCTGGTGTTCGCCTTCCTGCTGTGGGGACGCCACCGCTACGGCTGGCGCGGGCGCATGGCGGTGCGCGGCGTGCTCAGCGGCTACGCCGTGCTGGTACTGGCCTACTTCGGCAGCAAACTGGTGCTGGAAATGATTCTGGGCGAGCACTGGTACTACTGACGCCACCAGCGGCTGCCGGCCCAGTCTCTAGTTGCGTATGGCCTCCAGCGCGTCGGCCAGACGGGCCGCGCCGATGACTTCCAGCTCGCCGATATTTTTACGCTTCGGAACGTTGGCGTGCGGCACGATGGCGCGGGTGAAGCCGTGCTTGGCGGCTTCGGCGAGACGTTCCTCGCCGCCGGGCACAGGGCGGATTTCGCCGGCCAGGCCGATTTCGCCGAACACGATCAGGCGCTGGCCGAGCGGGCGGTCGACGAAGCTCGACAGCGCCGCCAGCACGATGGGCAGATCAGCGGCGGTTTCGCCCACGCGCATGCCGCCGACGACGTTGACGAACACGTCCTGATCGCCCAGCGCGATGCCGCCGTGGCGGTGCAGCACGGCCAGCAGCATGGCCATGCGGTTGCTGTCCGGGCCCAGTGCGACGCGGCGCGGATTGTGCAGTTGCGAGCCGTCGACCAGCGCCTGCACCTCGACCAGCAGCGGGCGGCTGCCCTCGCGCGCCACCATGACAACACTGCCGGGCACGGGCTGCTCATGGCGCGACAGAAAGATGGCGGACGGGTTGGTGACCTGCTTCAGGCCGCTGTCGGCCATGGCGAACACACCCAGTTCGTTGACGGCGCCGAAGCGATTCTTGACGGCGCGGATGACGCGGTAGCGGCTGGCGGTCTCGGCTTCGAAATAGAGCACGGTGTCGACCATGTGCTCGAGCACGCGCGGCCCGGCGATGACGCCCTGCTTGGTGACGTGGCCGACCAGAATCAGCGCCGTGCCGGCGGCCTTGGCGTGACGCACCAGCATGGCGGCGGCCTCGCGCAGCTGTGAGACCGAGCCGGGCGCGGAATTGAGTGCTTCGCTGAACACGGTCTGGATGGAGTCGATCACCAGCAAGTCGGGCGCTTCCGGACGCGCCAGCGCCAGAATGCGCTCGACGCAGGTTTCGGCCAGCACGGCCAAGTTGCTGTCGGCAACCTGCAGGCGCCGGGCGCGCATGTGCACCTGCTCGAGCGATTCCTCGCCGGTGACATACAGCGCCTTCTGCGCATCCGGCAGACCAGCCAGCACCTGCAGCAGCAGGGTCGATTTGCCGATGCCGGGATCGCCGCCGATGAGGATCACCGAGCCCGGCACCAGACCACCGCCAAGCACGCGGTCGAGTTCCGACAACCCGGAGGTGGTGCGCGGCTGGGCATCGAGGGCGATGTCGGGCAGACGCTGCACGCGCGCTGTCGGTTCGCCCGCGACCGGCTGCAGTGATGGCCGCTTGCTGGCGGCGGGCGCAGTCTGCGCCATGGTTTCCACCAGCGTGTTCCAGGCGCCGCAGTCCGGGCACTGGCCGGCCCACTTGGGCTGCTCGGCGCCGCAGGATTCGCACACATAGACTGCTTTCGGCCGCGCCATCAGCGGTACTCGAAGGTAACGCGCGGCGTCAGCCGGCAATACAGTTCGTAGGTGATGGTGCCAGCGGCGGCAGCCACTTCCTCGGCCGGCAGTCCCGCGCCCCAGAGCGTGGCGCGGTCGCCGACGCCGGCCTCCGGCACGGCGCGCAGATCGACCGCCAGCATGTCCATGGAAATGCGCCCGACCAGCGGCACGCGCCGGCCGCGCAGCAGCACCGGCGTGCCGGAAGGCGCGTGGCGCGGGTAGCCGTCGCCGTAGCCGATACCGATGATGCCGATGTCCATGGCCTCGGGCGCCGTCCAGGTGGCGCCGTAGCCGACCGGCTCACCGGCGGCGATGCGGCCGCGGCTGATCAGCGGTGCACTCAGATGCATGGCCGGGCGCAGATCCAGCGCCGCGGCGGTGCGGTCGAGCACGGGCGAGCTGCCGTACAACATGATGCCGGGGCGCACGACATCGGCGTGCGTGTCCGGCCAGCCGACGACGCCGGCAGAATTGGCGACGGATCGCGCACCGGGCAACGCCGCCACGGCCTGCTCGAAGGTGGCGAACTGGCGCGTCGTCATGCCGTTCGCAGGGTCGTCGGCACAGGCCAGATGCGTCATCCAGCCGGCGCATTCGACAGCCGGAGCATCGGCCAGAGCGGCGGCGATCTCACCGGCCCGGCCGGGCTCGAAGCCGAGCCGGTGCATGCCGCTGTCGATCTTGCCCCACACTTTCAGCTTGCCGCCCCGGTGGCTACGCACCGCAGCGATCTGGTGGTCGTGGAACAGCACGGGTTCGAAATCGTGCTCCGCCGCCTGCGCCGTGGTGGTCGCATCCAGCGTCTGCGACAGCAGCATGACGGGTTGCTCGACGCCGGCCCAGCGCAGCTGCATGGCCTCGTCGAGGCTCGACACGGCGAAGCCGTCGGCAGCGGCCAGTGCATGCACGACCTGCAACGCGCCGTGGCCGTAGGCATCGGCCTTGACGGCGGCATACACCCGCCGGCCAGGCGCCAGTGCGCGCACGCGGGCGAGATTGTGGGTCAGCGCCCGCGGCTCGATGACGGCCAGTGCTCTAGCCGACGACGTCGTCATAGTGTTCCTGCAGATTCTCGAAGCGCGTCAGATGCGACAGGAATGCGGTGCGCGCCGTGCCGAGCGGGCCGTTGCGCTGCTTGGCGATGATGATTTCGGCAACGCCCTTGTCATCGCTGTCCTCGTTGTAGACTTCGTCGCGGTAGATGAACACGATGATGTCCGCATCCTGTTCGATGCCGCCAGATTCGCGCAGGTCGGACATGCGCGGGCGCTTGTTGTCGCGCTGCTCGACCTGGCGATTGAGCTGCGACAGCGCCACCACCGGCACATCCAGTTCCTTCGCCAGCGCCTTCAGGTTGCGCGAGATTTCCGAAATCTCGTTGGTGCGGTTTTCCTGCGTGCCCGGCACCTGCATCAGCTGCAGGTAGTCGACCACCACGAGACCGATGTCGTGCTCGCGCTTGAGACGCCGCGCACGGGCGCGCAGCTCGCTCGGCGACAACGCCGGTGTATCGTCGATGAACAGGTTGGCGTTCTGATTCATGATGCCGATGGCGGACGTCACCTTGGGCCAGTCCTCGTCGTTCAGGTGGCCGCTGCGCAGGCGCGCCTGGTCCACCCGACCCCACGACGAAATCATGCGCATGGCCAGTTGCTCGGCGGACATTTCCAGCGAGAACACAGCCACCGGCACCTTTTCCTTGAAGGCGACGTTCTCGACGATGTTCATGGCAAAGCTGGTCTTGCCCATCGACGGGCGCCCGGCAATGATGACCAGATCGCTCTGCTGCAGGCCGTTGGTCATTTCATCGAAGCGTGCCAGCCCTGTTGGCGTGCCCGGGAATTGGCCCTGATTCTCGAACAGCTCCTCGATGCGTTTGACCGTTTGTGCCAGTACTGTATTGAGTGGCATCGGGCCTTCACCGCCGCGGCGGCCACGCTCTGCAATGGCAAAGATTTCTGTTTCCGCGGCTTCCAGCAGATCAGCAGCGGAGCGGCCATCGGTATTGAATCCCATGCCGGTGATCTGATCGCCGGCATGGATGAGCTGGCGCATGATCGAATGTTCGCGCACGATGGCCGCGTAGGCCGCGATGTTGGCGGCGCCCGGAATCTGCGTGGCCAGGTTGCCGAGGTAGGTCGCACCGCCGGCACGCTCCAGCTGATCGCGGCTGCGCAACCATTCGGTGAGCGTCACCACATCGCGCGGCTGGCCAGTGTCGGCAAGGTCGGCGAGCCCACGGAACAGCAGGCGATGATCCTCGCGATAAAAGTCACCTTCGTTGACCTGATCAGCGACGTTGTCCCAGGCCTGTTCGGATAACAACAGGCCGCCGATGATGGATTGCTCGGCTTCGATGGAGTGCGGCGGTAGTTTGGGATCGGCCATGTATGATCGGCTCTAGAAACTGGCAGTCAGTGTACGCAAAGGGTCGGACAAAAAAAACGCTGCCCCCGGGAGGACAGCGTTTTCGGCACGCGGATGTTGTGCGTGTGCGCTTACGCGTCTTCTTCGGGGTCGGCTTCAGTGTCATCCGCCGCATCGGTGTCGGCTTCCGCTGCCGGCTCTTCGGCAGTTTCTTCCTCAGCCGGCGCGGCTTCCTCCGCATCCGCCTCGGCTGCACCGCGGGACGGCATGTTGATGCCCATGTCCGTGAGCTGCGCCACCACCACCGTAATGTCGACTTCCACTTCGGGGTGCAGCTGCAGGATTGCCTCATGCACACCGACCTGGCGGATCAGCCCTTCCGACAATGCCACTTCCTTGGCATCGACCTCGGCGGCTTCCTCCGTGACCTTGTCGGCAATTTCATGCGGTCCGACGGAGCCGTACAGCTTGCCTTCGTCGCTGGCGCGCATGGCAATGACGAACTCGCGTCCCTGAATTTTCTCGGCGCGGGCCTTGGCGCGGTCAAGCCGCTCGGCCGACTGCGCCATCAGTTCCTCGCGGCGCTGTTCGAACACTTTCAGGTTGGCCGCGGTGGCCGGCAGCGCGATGCCGCGCGGCATCAGGTAATTGCGGCCATAGCCGGGGCGCACCTTGACGGTATCGCCCAGTTCGCCGAGATTGCGAACCGGTTGTAACAGTATGACTTCCATGATGTTCCTCAGGCGGAATGCTGGTCGGTATACGGCAGCAGCGCAAGAAAGCGTGCGCGCTTGACGGCGGTCGACAGCTGGCGCTGATAGCGCGCGGCCGTGCCGGTGATGCGGCTGGGCACGATCTTGCCGGTTTCGGTGATGTACTGCTTGAGCGTATCGATATCCTTGTAGTCGATCTCTTCAACGCCTTCGGCGGTGAAACGGCAATAACGGCGACGACGGAAATAACGAGCCATGTCAGTCTCCTTCAGCTTTTGGCGGCCGATTTCTGATCTTCACCGTCGGCCTTGCGCGACAGCGGCGAGGGTTCGGTATCGGCCTTGTGACGGGCGATGCACAGATGACGCAGAACAGCATCGTTGAAGCGGAAAGTGTCTTCCAGCTCTTCACGCGCGTTCTGCGTGCACTCCACGTTCAACAGAACGTAGTGCGCCTTGTGGATCTTCTGGATCGGATAGGCCAGTTGTCGCCGGCCCCAGTCCTCGTGGCGATGGATGGTGCCCCCGTCGCCTTCGATGATGCCGCGATACTTGTCCACCATCGCGGGCACCTGTTCACTCTGGTCCGGATGGACCAGGAACACGATTTCATAATGTCGCATGTTGCTTCCCTTTGGTTTGACAGCCCCCGGGCCGAACCCGTGGAGCAAGGAATGACGGCCGAACGACCGTGAGCCGCGTAATTGTAGTGGCTTGCGGAGCTCTTCGCAAGCAAAAAGCGTTCAACCCCTAATCATATTGCGAGCAGGGCAGCGACACAGTCCTGGTTAAGTGGCGTCAACAATCAATGCAGAAGCAGACTTTTATACGACACGCACCAAGTCTACTGAAGCAGTATAACTCAAGGCCGCCAGTCATCATCGAAACTGGGAATGCTTAGCTTTACATGTTGACGTTGACTCCTCCTTGCTATGTAAGCAAGGAGGAGCATTTTTCTGAAAAGCGAGAGTTTGCTCACTTGATTATCTACCAAATTAGTGTAGAAAAATCAGCTAAGAAGAAAACAAGTGCTGCTACCGGCATAAGCGCTATATACATGCGAATATCTAGAAGTTATGTGGTTTTGTGCTAATAGCCCAACTTGATATGCCTAAACTTACGCGACCACTCAACTTCGTTTGGCCCATAGTATGAGGGATCAAAATAGCCGTAATCTTCCAGTGTTCCTTTTGGATCAAAAGCAGGTAAAGTCGGCACAATGTCTCCCAGATCAACTTCAGCAGCACTCAGTGATGGCGGATATTTTTGAGCTTCAGCCACAGCAACAGCTACATCCGGTTTTAGCATAAAATTACAAAACTGTTCGCACGCATCCATAGGGCTTCCACTAATTACGAACAGATATTCCTCGAAAGCTGGCGTCCCAGGGAAATCATAATAACCTATATCGTAACCTTGATCCTGTAGTGCGCGAACACGACCGGACCACGAATCGGTTACGTAGGCCTCACCACTACCTAGCATATCCATGAGCTGGGCCCCAGAAGTAAAGTATTTATTGAGCAACTTACGGTGCTCACGGACCTCATCCCACACCACCTCCATATCTTCGATGCCATTAGGATCTTGACCTGTCTGAACTGCGCCATAATATACTCGTGTCTTCCAGTCTGACCAACCTGTAATCTTTCCTTTATACTTTTGATCGAGGAGAATATTTGCTCCTTTCTCCTTGACTTCATCATCGCTTATATACTTCCTGTTGTAGGCAATCCCCTGTGCTCCGTAGTCGAATGGTACGGCTGACAGCTTTCCATCAGAATATTTCCTCAGCCTACTGACAAGGCGCGGGATTACAAGATCAAGACGAGGGATATTTTCTTCATCGAGCTCAGCGCCCAAACCTAAATCGACAAATCTATTGTATTGAAAAAGCTGCGACAGATGACCGATATTATATTTATCCAGATTAGAGCTTGCTCGTATCTTTGACAAAAAGTCGTCTACAGTAGAAAAACTACCTTCAGTGACATCAATGCCGGATGTTTCAATAAACGGCAAAACCCCATTCTCATGAATTGCCTCCTGTACAACACCGCCCCAGCTGTAAAAATAAATCTGGTCAGGTGACTTGGTTGCAGCGCGGCTCATCTTAAAACTCGCTGGTGCAGTAAAAACACCAGCAGCGGCTGCAGCCATACCGATTCCTTTTATAAATGTGCGCCGATCAATATCATCATTGCGATAGCGTTCCCAAAGCTTTTCGTAGTCTATTTCGTGTGACATTATTTTATCTCCTGCATGTCAGCTTAATATAAACGTTGCGCTGTATATGTAGTGCAACGCATACGCAAAGATTACATATCATTACATGTAACCTTACGCATCTCTTATAAGAGTAGAACGGCGAGCCAGTGCTACGCCAAGTAACGGCACAAAGACAGTAATAATAATCATGACTGTAGCCAATGCGTTAATCTCGGGGCTAATTGATGTCCTTAACATAGAAAATATTTTAGTTGGTACTGTCTCCATTGTGCCAGGTCTCCAGAATAAGCTTCCAGTTATATCATCAAATGAAATAGCAAAACTAAAAAGCATGCCCGCAAGAACTGCTGGTCGTATCAAAGGTAAAGTTATCGAAAAAAAAGTCTGTAACCGCGTTGCGCCTAGGGTTCTCGCTGCATATTCAAACTCTGATCGCAATACAACTAGCCGTGCTTGAACTATCAGAATAACAAATGGTAGTGTAAATGTGACATGACCCAGAAACAACAATAAAAAACTACGTTGCACGGATATTTGTTGTAAAAAAATTAGCAAACCAACCGCTAAAACAACCTCAGGCAACAGAATAGGCGCGACGAGTATGGTAGAAATAGCGCGCTTGCCAGGAAAGTCATAGCGCACCATTCCTAAAGCCGCAAGAACTCCGCAAGTTGTCGAAACAATGCTAGTCAGACTAGCCAACAGCAATGAAGTTTTAAGTGCTTGTATTATTCGGACATTGCGAAAGAGTTGGATGTACCATTGCAGAGATATATCCTCTATTGGGAAAATACTAAACATGCTGGAGCTAAAGGAAAGCAGGATAACCAGCACGACAGGAAGAAACATAAACGTGTATACCAGCACTGTCACATATCCGGCTATGCGCGAAGTCATGTTTTTTTTCATTTCTATCTAAAGCTCTTAGCTAACTGATCCACGCCAAGATAACGAGTGTAAACTGTTACTAATACTCCCAGGAGAATCAGCAATACTACAGAAAGCGCGGCACCCATCGGAAAGTTTAGCTGTTTGACAATCGTCGCATATACAAGATTTGCGAACATAAGATCGTCTGGACCACCGAGTATCAGCGGTGTAATATAATTCCCCGATGCTAATACGAAACATAATAAACATCCTGCCCCCAAACCCGGCAAAGACAAAGGAAATGTCACTTCTTTAAAAGCTTGTCTCCAATTACAGCCCAGTGATTTAGCCGCGTCGATCATATCTTTATCTATAGCGTTCAGACTTACATATATGTTCAATATCATGAACGGCAAAAGGTACTGCACAAGACCAAGGACTACTGCAAATCGGCTGTAGAGTAAGTGCAAGGGGTCGTCAATTACCCCGATATAAAGTAATAATGTGTTCACGATCCCCTCTGAACCAAGAACGCTCATCCACGACATAGTGCGAATGATGTAACTAATCCAAAATGGCACAATCAAAAGTAGAAGCAAAAAGTCCTTGTGTCGCGTGTGTGAGAACGCAACAAAATGTGCAGGGACGTAACCCGCTATAGCGCATACTATTGTTGTAATAAACGCGACTCCAAAGGTATTAACTAGTACATCGCGGTAGAATGGATCACCAAATATTAGCTTCCAGTTATCCAAATAAAAACCTATCTCTTCAGTACCGATTGCTGTACGTAGCCAAAATGAATATACGACGATGAAACAGGCTGGTATCACCAAAAAGAAAGTTATGATTGCCAATGCAGGGGATAACAACAGCCATGGTCTACTTTCTTTCCACGCTATCGATCTGACACTAGCTAGAATACTCATTCTTACACGCTTGCCGTTATCAAGATGTTTTGAAAAACTAAATCAACCTTGCAGTCTTCGACCTCTTTATAAAACCACACTTTAGTACCGCATATTTTCTTGAATCAATCTCTAAAGTACTAAAAAACAAATTTAGTAACCAGACACATATATGAAGATTCATGAGCACCTGCCGATCTTTAGTTATCGCAGTCATCATCTTTATCCCATTTAATAGCCCTCGACCCAAACTCAACATACCTGCTTGCTTCATCGTCTTCTGCTTCATCCTGGTATATCTTGCCGGATATCTCCTGTAATTTATCGAATACACTGCTATCACCGCGCTCTTTTAATTAAAGCTTCTAACCGCTTACTAGCGCTTCTGTATGCCTCGCCACACCGAATAGGGGCCGTGACTCTCCATGAAGGGCACAGCCGTTAACTTTCTTTTCCCTCGAATAACCAGGAGGGAGTATCAATTAGTCGCTGAATAGCTGCCTCCATTTGAAAAGATTTCCCTGTTATCTGTTCCATGTTTTATAACTCTTTTTCATATTCCGTTAACCATCGAAATGGCAAAGAAAATCTCGAATCTATTAGCTGAAAGACGATGTATGTGCCAACGCTAGCCCTTCGCCGTCTCCCATCATTGAAACTATTCGGACAATACATGTCCATAAAAACCTCTGGGGTGACCCCCCGCTTGTGGAGATCGGTCTTGCACTGCTGTGAAATCACGGTGCGAGATGCTTTGGCTATCATGAGATAGTCGGGACTCGTGCGCACCGCCACACAAATTATTCGCGGGGCACATGTGAGCGTTTCCCGTGTTTCCACAGAATAAGATCGCGGATTTTGACTAAGTTAGTAACGTCAGTCGCGCGAATTTGCTGGAGTTCTCTAGAGTGAGTTGCCATGAGCAAGCCCCGGGGAAAACACTTATGTTCGCTATAATCCTTTTAACTAGCGACTAGTATTCCACTTCCTCTGATTACTCGAGACTATTCATATCGAGTCAATACTTATATTATACATTAGTATTATGTATTTTGAGCACTAATATGCTATTGAAATGATTAGATATGTGCCGTTTCTAGTTCTAGCCTGTATCCCGTCAAGCGTGTAAATTCACTGCTGCCACCGCTGTCTCCTGATTCGGCATTCAGGCTGCTTGGTTGAGTTGATTGGACGTGTCATCGTCAGGTGAAGTGATCGTCTCTGCGTTACTGTGTTTGGCCATGTAGCAGCACTCCGCCTGCCATTCGTCGGATTGTTCGAATACAACGGCACCGACCAGTCGCTGGAACACGGCGCCGTTGGGGAATACCACGACGTCACTGCGGCGTTTGATTTCCTTATTCACGCGCTAACAGCGGGTTGGCGGAAGCAATCTTCGACCAGAGTGTTGTTGGGAAAGCGGTATGCGCCAGTACCGCATCCTCGGCGTCGTTCATCACCGTGGCACCCGGGCGAAGCGCGTCGTTCAGAGGCTTCTCTGGCGCAATGCTTCGAACAGGACGACGCCGGTGGCGACGGATACGTTCAGGCTTTCCATGTCGTTATGCATGGGAATGGCGGCCAGCAGATCACAGGTGGTGCGTGTGCGTTCGCGCAGGCCGCGTGCCTCGCCACCGAGCACCACGATGAGCGGGCCGGTCAGGTCGGTTGCGTGCAGGGAGCGCTCGGCCTCTCCCGCCAGGCCGACGGCCCAGAAGCCCTCCGCCTGCAGACGCTTGATGGCGCGCGCCAGGTTGGTGACGGGCACGAACGGCACCCGTTCGGCAGCGCCGGCGGCCACCTTGTGCACGGCGGGTGTCAGGCCGACGGCGCGTTTGCGCGGTGCGATGACGGCACTGACGCCTGCCGCGGCGGCGCTGCGCAGACAGGCGCCGAGGTTGTGCGGATCCTGCACTTGATCCAGCGCCAGCACCCACGGCTGTTTCTGTCCGGCCAGCAGTGCGGGCAGGTCCGACTCCCGGTAATCCGGTGCAACCGCCGCGGCCAGCTGTGCCACGCAGCCCTGGTGGCGCACGTCAGGCAGCATGGCGTCGAGATCGGCCATTGCGGCCTGCCGGATTTCTATGCCAAGCCGGTCGGCCAGCGCGCGCAGATCGGCGACGCGCTTGTCGTCCCGGTGCGCCGCAAGCCACACCGCAGTCACCGCTCGCCTCCGCTGCAGCGCAGCGGTGACTGCGTGAAAGCCGCCGATGGCGTGATCGTCGCTGCGCTCGCCCATGGTTCAGTGCCCGCCCTTCCTGCGGGCACCGCGCTTGCGCGTGGCGTGCTTGCCTTTGTGTTTGCTCTTGCTCCTGTCCCTATCCTTGTCTGTGCCCTTGTCTTTGCTCTTGCTTTTGCTCTTTTTCCCGCGCTTGTTCTTGTTCTCATCGACCAGATCGAAATCGATCTTGCGCTCTTCCAGGTCGACCCGTGCCACCCGCACGCGGACCGCGTCGGCAAGCTGGTGCACCGTGCCGGAACGTTCGCCGCGCAGGCACTGCGAGACGTCGTCGAAGTGATAGTAGTCGTTGTGCAGATGCGACACATGCACCAGGCCGGTGGCCTGTATGCCCTGCAGTTCGACGAACAGGCCGAATGACGTCACGCCGACAATGGTGCCGTCGAATTCCTCACCGAGAGAGTCGTTCAGGTATTCGCACTTGAGCCAGTCGTCGACGTCGCGCGCGGCGTCGTCGGCGCGCTGTTCGGCGGTGGAGCACTGCACGCCGAGGGTTTCCAGCGCCGGCACGTCGTAGGCAAAGCTGCCGGCACGACCACCCGCCAGCAGATGCTTGACGGCGCGATGCACGAGCAGATCGGGATAACGACGGATGGGCGAAGTGAAATGCAGATAGTGCGTCAGCGCGAGGCCGAAATGGCCCTCGTTGTGCGGCGTATACTGGGCGCGCTGCATGCTGCGCAGCAGCACCATCTGGATCATGTCGAAGTCGCCGCGCTGTCGCGCCGCCTGCAACACCCGGTCGTAATCAGCGGCCTTGGGCTCGTCGCCGCCGCCCAGCGACAGGCCGCGTTCGGCGAGAAATGCGCGCACATCGGTGAGCGCATCGGTTTCGGGCTCGGCATGCACGCGATACAGTGCCGGTATGCGCTTGCGCTCGAGCCGCCGGGCGGTCGCCACGTTGGCGATGATCATGCACTCCTCGATCATGCGGTGGGCGACATTGCGCTGCTCCGGCACGACACGCTCGATCTTGCGCTGCTCGTTGAACACGATCTGCGTGGCCGTGGTCTCGAACTCGATGGCACCGCGCTGGCGCCGGGCCGCGGCCAGCGCCTCGTACACCGCGTGCAGATCACGCAGCGGCTTCGCCAGTGCCGCGTGGCGGGACGGCATGTTGTCCGGCATCTCCAGCCAGTCGGCGACCTGCTCGTAGCGCAGGCGCGCGTGAGAGCGGATCACGGCCGCGTGGAAGCGGCTGCTCTGCAGCTGCCCGCTGCGGTCGATGACCATGTCGCAGACCAGCGCCAGCCGGTCGACATCCGGATTCAGCGAACACAGGCCGTTGGACAGCGCCTCCGGCAGCATGGGCACGACGTGATCGGGAAAATAGACGGAAGTGCCGCGGCGCAGCGCCTCCTCGTCCAGCGCGGAGCCGGGCTGCACGTAATGGGAAACGTCGGCGATTGCCACCCACAGGCGCCAGCCCTTGCGAGTCCGGCGGGCATACACCGCGTCATCGAAATCGCGCGCATCGGCACCGTCGATGGTGACCAGCGGCAGGTCGCGCAGATCCTCGCGCCCGGCCCGGTCCGCCGCGCGCACGCTGTCGCCCAGGTCATCGGCCTCCTCCAGCGCCTCGTCCGGCCATTCGAACGGAATGCCGTGGGAGCGCAGCGCGATGTCGATCTCCATGCCGGGCGCCATGTGCTCGCCCAGGATCTCGACCACTTCGCCCACCGCCTGTGTGCGCCGGGACGGCGGATCGATGATGCGCACGGTGACGATCTGATCACTCTCGGCGCCGTTGCGATACTCCTCCGGCACGCGAATATCCTGCGTGATGCGGGCATTGTCCGGCTCGACGTGACACATGCCGCGATCCACCACAAAACGCCCGACAATACTGGTATTGGCGTGTTCCAGCACCTCGGCGATGCGCCCTTCGCGCCGGCCGCGGTGATCGTGGCCGACGATGTGCACCACCACGCGATCGCCGTGCATGACGCGGCGCATCTGACGCGGACTCAGAAAGACATCCTCCGCCGTGCGGTCCTCGGGAATGAGAAAGCCGAAACCGTCCCGATGCCCCTGCACGCGGCCGCGCACCAGCCCCATGCGCGCAATCGGCCCGAGCGCACCGCGCCGGTTCTCCAGCAACTGACCGTCGCGCAGCATGGCGCGCAGACGATGATCCAGCGCCTGCCGGGCCGAATCGCCCGGCAGATCATACAGCGCTGCCAGATCGGCACGCGTCATGGGCTGGCGCGAATCCTCCAGATCCTGCAGGATCAAACGCCGACTCGGCACCGGATCGGCATACTGCGCCTGTTCGCGCTGATAATCGGGATCGCGCCCGCGCCAGTCGCCGGGTGATCGTCTGGATTGCTTCAACAATATGCTCCCAAAGGTCACAAGATACCTGAAACAACCCGATTCCATCGACCCGAAATTGCCGGGCATTGACAACACCGCGCCCCGAGGGTAGATTGCGCGGTTCCCGGCCGAGGTGGCGGAATTGGTAGACGCGCTAGCTTCAGGTGCTAGTGTCCTAACGGACGTGGAGGTTCAAGTCCTCTCCTCGGCACCACTCCCGATTCGTGACAGATACAGCATTGGTTATGCACGCCGATCACGGAGTGCCTCTTGCCACTCCCACGTACGCTTCGCCTCCTTCGCCCCGGCACCCTCTGCGACTAAACCAGTTCTACAACAACGTGAAGAACAAAAGACATTCACCGGTACCGCAGTAGAAATAGCACCCGCGCTCATGTCGAGCCGCATCAACACTGCTTAACGGCAATGGCCTTCCACAACGGGCCACGAACCCATACCCGGAGCAGCTGAACGTGACGGCGACATGTTCTACTTGGTCGTCGCATCCAACCCATCCAGCAAACCCGTTCTGGCAAGACGCTGGGCCACCTGCCCATTGGGCCCCATCCAGTAACTGTCTTTCGCATCCAGAATGCGCCTTGCTGTATTGCTCATATGCTGAAAGGCAACCGTGCGCGCCGTGTGCGGGTCACGAGCAACAATTGCGTCACGAATCGACTGATGCTCCCGGCAGACCTGATTGGCCAGTTTGGAAACTGTAGCCTCGTTGCCTCGAGTCACCCGTATGGCGTCTTCAAGTGCGCGTGTGAGCATCCTCAACAAGGCAGGATAATTCGGGTTATTCGTCGCATGCGCGATGGCGAGATGAAATGACAGATCTTCCCTGACGCCGTCCCCACCGGCAGCAACCGCGCTGTCCATCCGTTCCAGTGCCTGCTCTATTGCGCTCAACTGCTCTTGAGTATGGCGTGACGCAGCAAGGGCCGCCATTTCCGCCTCGATGCCCTGACGCAATTCAAGAACATGAATGACAGCCTGAACCGGATCTTCGTGATTTTCGTTCAACCGGAAGGTCTCGTATGTCGAAGGGGGAAGAACCACAGTCCCGCTTCCCTGCCGAGTCTCGACCAACCTTTCCGAATTGAGACGCGCAATCGCCTCCCTGATTACAGTTCGGCTGACCCCATACTCCGCCGTCATGAATTTTTCTGTAGGCAAGCGAGCATTGACCGGGTAGATTCCACTACGAATCTTTTCCTGCAGAATCGAGGTCACCTTGTCCGTCAGTGTCAAAGCTGCCTGCCTGTTCTCCCCACGGTCTGATAGTTTTTGCATGATTGTCACGGCTCGCAGAGATCCATAATGGCGGGTCATCATACATGATGACGGCTTTGACAAAGTCGTACTATGTATTTATATTATACATTATCAGCAAGATGTGTGCGAGAGAGGAGCTCATGCCAGCACAACGACGCAACGCCTTTCTGTGCCGGCGCTTCACACCAAACACAGAAGTCTCTATCCAGGAGCGATACGACGTCGCGATCAATGAACACGATTCCATCCTCACACCCGAAGAAATAGCAATACGTGCGAAAGGCCATGAAATCCTTTTCGTATCAGCGACAGAACGAATCACCACGGATCTGATTACAGCTCTCTCCCCTTCCCTGCAGGCCATTGCCACGCTTTCCGTCGGCTTCGACCACATAGATACAGAGACTGCGCAGGACTACGGTATACACGTCCTGAATACACCGGATGTCCTGAGCGATGCCTGCGCTGAAATTGCCTTGATGCTGATTCTCAACGCCTGCCGCAGAGGTTACGAGGCGGACAGGCTCGTACGCTCCGGAGACTGGCAGGGCTGGGCCCCAACCCAACTTCTGGGCAAGGGGCTGACCGGGCAGCGGTTGGGCATTTTCGGCATGGGCCGGATTGGGCGCTGCATTGCCCATCGCGCGCGCAATTTCGGCGTCTCGATCCATTATCACAACCGGCGTCGCCTCGACACAACACAGGAAGAGGGTGCGACATACCACGACACGCTCGAATCCCTGATACAGCAGAGTGATATTTTCGTCATTTCTGTGCCGGGGGCGCCACACCTCCAGGGCATGATCGACGAACACAGGTTATCTCTGCTGCCCTCCGGGGCCGTGCTCATCAACATATCGCGCGGAGATCTTGTGGACGACGAAGCTCTCCTAGCGGCGCTCGACAGCGGTTCCGTCGCTGCAGCCGGACTGGATGTATTCGCCGGCGAACCCAATGTGCATCCCGGCTACAGCAAAAATGAACGCGTTTTTCTCACTCCGCATATCGGCAGCGCCACCGAGGAAACCCGCGATGCCATGGGTGCATTGCTGGTTGAAGGCCTCGATGCCATCCATCGAGGTGACAGACCGGCAAATCAGGTTGTCTAGTGCTACCGGACGGAATCATTTTTCGTCTCCAGCCGTGCGCTCCATCATTCGGTGCGGGGAATGTGGGTGATGCCCATGCCGAAGGGCCGGAAGAAGGACATGAACTGTTCGAGAATCCGAGCAGAAAACCCGACAGTACCGGGTCACGCCACAAAGGCGCCCGCAAATGGAGACACCTCGAAGTCAAGGTTGTCCCTGCCGGGCTGCCATCGCTGCTCCGAAAGCAATCGTTCGAAAATCCCCGAATAAAATTTTCGCAACTTCTCGTCCCTATCCGTCAAGATAGTTGTCGCCTGATGATGTCAGAGGACAACCATGCCCCGATATTCAGAGGAACGTAAACAGGCCGTGCTTCAGAAGATGGCACCACCACAGAACATGACTGTACCG
>Ga0079226_10000107_pt1 | contig 51513 bp, 48 predicted proteins | sample Poulit2014_FD_76345 | JGI IMG/M metagenome (GOLD analysis project Ga0079226, IMG submission 76345) | Agricultural soil microbial communities from Georgia to study Nitrogen management - Poultry litter 2014 | ecosystem: Environmental > Terrestrial > Soil > Agricultural land | place: USA: Georgia...
ATAAAAATGAGATTTTAAATATAATGCAAAATGAGTTTACATGGTCTAATGATAGAAAATTATTTTATGAAAATGAATTAAATAATGAGATTTTAGTAGCTACAACAGTGAATGATTAATACTCGAGGAGTAATTAGTTATGATTATCGAAAATCTAAAAATATTACCTGCTTTGCGTAACATAAATCGCCTAGAAAAAAATACTTTCAAGTCCTTTTGAAAGGTATGTATTATTGTGCTAGAGTGCCTATGTATATTATTGCTCAAATTGTGGGAGTAATTTTAGATGATATAATTGTTTGAATAGATATATTGCTCACTTTTATAAAACAACTGACGCTACTACTAAATTAGGAGACTTTGCTATAATTCCTGCGATTAGAAGTCCAATTGTTGTTGGATTATTGATCTCAAGTATTAGTTTATCACTAGAGATCCTACTGAATATGCAATAAACCCTGCTCGTGACTAAGTCCACGTATAGCTCACTTTATTTTACCTATTCTTAATAAAGGAAGTTCTGATTGGTCATACAGTGGGATACCTATTATAAGCACTATTCTTGGAGCTATATTAGTGGATTTATTTTATAAACAATTTTATTTAGATACAAATTCGATTATGTTTTGGGTCTTTTTAGCGCTCACATTTGGATTATTTGTAGTAGCTCAAATAAAATTAGCTAAATAACAAAACATAACACAGGAGGAAATTTGAATGACTGAAAAATTTATTTTATCTATTGATCAAGGTACTACAAGTTCACGAGCTATTCTTTTTGATAAGCAAGGAACGATAAGATATAGTGAGCAACAAGAATTTAAACAATACTTCCCTCACCCAGGATGGGTTGAACATGATGCAAATGATATATGGAGCTCTGTTTTAAGTGTTATTGCTGGGATTTTATCAAAGCAAAGTATAGAACCTTATCAAATAGCAGGGATTGGGATAACAAACCAACGAGAAACAACAGTTGTTTGGGATAAAAGCACTGGTGAACCTATCTATAATGCAATTGTATGGCAGTCTCGTCAATCTACAGATATTTGTAATGAATTAATTGAACAAGGCTACAATGATTTATTTAGAGATAAAACAGGTCTTTTAATCGATTCTTATTTTTCTGGTACTAAAGTAAAATGGATTTTAGATAATGTTGAAGGCGCCCGTAAAAAAGCTGAAAATAATGAGCTTATTTTTGGTACTATTGATACATGGTTAATTTGGAAGTTATCAGGAGGAAAAGCTCACTTAACTGATTACACGAATGCTTCTAGAACTCTTATGTATAATATATATGACTTAAAATGGGACGATGAACTTTTAGATATCTTAACTATCCCAAAATCTATGTTACCCGAAGTTAAGCCTTCTTCTCATATTTTTACTGAAACTGATAGTAATCTATTTTTTGGACAATCAGTACCGATTGCTGGTGTTGCTGGTGATCAACAAGCTGCCTTATTTGGACAAGCTTGTTTTGAAGAAGGGATGGTTAAAAACACATATGGTACTGGTTGCTTTATGTTAATGAATACTGGTGAAAAACCAGTTAAATCAAAAAATGGTTTAATAACCACGATTGCTTGTGGTATAGATGGAAAAGTGACTTATGCACTTGAAGGAAGTATTTTTGTTGCAGGGTCGTCAATTCAATGGCTTAGAGATGGTTTAAGAATGTTTAGATACTCACCTGAAAGTGAAGAATATGCAAAACGAGTTGAATCAACTGATGGGGTCTATGTTGTTCCTGCTTTTGTTGGATTAGGTGCACCTTATTGGGATAGTGAAGTTAGAGGTGCCGTTTTTGGATTAACACGTGGCACAACGAAAGAACATTTTATTAGAGCTACTCTAGAATCTCTTGCTTATCAAACCAAAGATGTGTTAGATGCAATGGAAAAAGATTCAAATATTGGTTTGAAAAGATTAAGAGTTGACGGAGGAGCAGTTAGTAATAACCTTCTAATGCAATTCCAAAGTGATTTACTACAAGTTCCTGTCGACAGATCGAAAATTAATGAAACAACGGCACTTGGAGCCGCTTATTTAGCTGGTTTAGCTATTGGTTTTTGGAAAGATCATTCTGAAATATCATCTTATTGGAAAAAAGATAAAGTATTTGAACCAACAATGGATATCAGTACACGTAATAAATTATATAAAGGTTGGCAAAAAGCCATTGAAGCGACGATGGTTTTCAAATAAATTTAAAACAACCTAGCTTATTAGTGATAAATAAGCTAGGTTGTTTTATATCATTTACTTTGTACTTTCATTTGGAATTTTGAAAATAAATGTTGTTCCTTCGTTTACTTTACTTTTTACAGAAATCGTTCCTTGATGTGCAGAAACAATATGTTTAGTTATTGCTAAACCTAATCCTGTTCCCTTTTTCTCATTTGTTCTAGTTCTAGATTTGTCAGCTTTATAAAATCGTTCGAAGATAAATGATAAATCTTCTTTTGGAATACCTGATCCATTATCTGTTATTTCAACATGTAATTGTTTTTCAGTGTTATTCACTTTCACGTTTACATATCCACCTGCATCTGTATGACTAATAGCGTTGTCTATTAGATTTGTAAACACTTGTTCAATTCTATCAGCATCAAATAATGCAATTGGATGATTTATTTCTTCAATTAAATTAAGCGTAATTTTTTGTTCTTCAGAAATACCAATGAATTTACGATATATTTTTTCAATAAAGATATTTATTTCTATTTCTTCTTTGTGTAATTCAATATGTCCCGCTTCCATTCTTCCTATATCTAATAATTCATTAACTAAACGACTCATTCTAAGTGATTCATCATGAATTATTTGTGCAAGTTCATTTTTTTCTTCTTTAGAATTAGCTATATCATCAACAATAGCTTCACTATAACCTTGCATTAAAGCGATTGGTGTTCTTAATTCATGGGACACATTAGCGATGAAATCTTTTCTCAATTTATCAAGCTGCCTTTCTTCAGTCATATCACGCATAACTGCAACAGCTCCTCTGACAAAGCTTTGATCATATAATGGTGTCATTATCATTACCCAATCTCGACCTTGTAGACTAATTTCATAAACCGCTTCTTTTTCACCTTGAATTACTTTTTGAAGTAGTTGGTTTAAGACTTCGGGTAATTGTTTATTTTTTTCTTCAATATTCATATTACTTTCAAAGTAAAGATCTTGTAAAAACTGTTCAGAAGGCGGATTAGTCACTAACATATCACCATGTCGATTTAAAGTAATGACACCATCTGCCATTGAATTTACAATACTTGATAATTGTTCTTTTTCTTGATTTAATGCATTAATATGGAATTTTAATTGTCTACCCATTCGATTAAATGCTATCGCTAATTCACCAATCTCGTCATGAGTTAAGATAGGTACTTTTGTATTAAACTCCCCACGTGCTAATTCAAATGCTGCTTCACGCATTTTGATTAGTGGTGATGTGATTCGAGTCGATAAAAAGAAAGCAAAAATAATCGTTAAAACAATGGCTATCCCTGCAGCAACAAAAATTATTTTAGTTGTTTGAGCTTTAGTTTGATTAACCACATCTAATGTTTGGTAAACGACAACACCTGCATTCTTATTTTTTACCGGTGTTGCAACAACCATAATTTCAGCTTCATCTTCAAATAAAGTTTCTCGCTCTTTAAGATTCTTTTTTGAAGAAATGACTTTTTGTAAATTAGGGTTTTGATTAGGCAACAAACGTCCTAATTCTCCTAACTTAGGATTTGTTGTTTTTGATTCCCACAATTCTCCATCTTCGAAATAAACAATCACTTTTGTAGAAGATTCTTTAACAATTTCAGTTAAATTCATGATTGTTTCTTTATTGTCATTATCTTCAATAACTGTGCTTATTTTAGCGGCTGATTGCATCATATTATTTTCAGCTTCTTGAATATGAAAATTTTCAAAGAATTGCAATAGTAAAACTGTTAAAATAAACAAAACAAAAGAAACTAGTAATAATATTGTTATTACTGGTTTACCTACTACACTACGCCAAAACATTATTCATCATCAACTTCTAATTTGTATCCTACACCCCAAACAGTAACAATCATTTGAGCAGCTTCTTTAGATACATTTGTTAATTTTTCTCTTAAACGTTTTACATGCGTATCTACAGTTCTTAAATCGCCAAAAAATTCATATTGCCAAACTTCTTTTAATAAATCTTCACGTTTGAAGACTTTATCTGGTGATTGTGCTAAAAACACAAGTAATTCATATTCTTTAGGTGTTAAACTAATTTCTACATCTTTTGACGTTACGCGGTAAGCATCTAAATCAATTGTTAAATCAGGAAATACAATTAAATTACTCGCTTGATTATGACTTCCATCATTAACATTATAAGTACGACGTAATACAGCCTTCACTCTAAGCACGACTTCACGTGGACTAAATGGTTTAACGATATAATCATCTGCACCTACTTCAAATCCTTGCACACGATTGGATTCTTCGCCTTTAGCAGTCAACATAATAACAGGTGTGTTTTTCTCTTTACGTAATTCTTCACACATTTGAATGCCGTCCATAACAGGCATCATAACATCTAGTAATATAACATCATAGTCTTTCTTTAATGCTTTTTCTAAAGCAACTTCACCATTTTCTGCTTCTTCAACAATAAATTCATCTCTTTCTAAATACATCCGAATTAGACGTCTAATTCTTTCTTCATCATCAACAACTAAAACTGTTTTTGTTTCATCCATTTATGTGTCCTCCCTTAAACTCGCTATTTTTAGTATAAACGATATCAGCATAAATGTATAAGAAAAAACATGACATAGTTAAGATATGTCATGTTTTCATTTTATTCTTATGCATATGAATGTAAACCAGCAAGTACTAAGTTTACAACAATTATGTTAAACATGATAATTACAAAACCGATTACTGCAAGCCATGCTGATTTCTCACCATGCCAACCTCTTGATAATCGTAAGTGAAGGTATGCAGCATAAAAGAACCACGTGATTAATGCCCACACTTCTTTTGGATCCCATCCCCAGAATCTATCCCAGGCTATTTGAGCCCAAATAGATGCAAAGATTAATCCACCTAAAGTAAACACTGGGAATCCTATTGCTACTGCACGATAAGTAACTTCATCAACTAGATCTGTATTTACATTTCTTAAGAATGGTTGAATCCAGGCACTCACACGTTTGCGTAAGATTAATCTAGCAACTAAATACAATGCGCCTCCAACTACAAATGACCAAATCACACTGTTAAATTTACGTCCAGAGTCAGCTCCTTGCATCCAAGATGGCGTACTGAATAATGGATCCATTCTACCTTCAGTTAATACTTCTGGCATTTTTTCTTTTTGCACTCCAGCAATTGGAGGCATATGATATTCGGCTACTAATACTTGTTCTTGTCCTTGAATGTTTTCAATATACTCAAATTCTACTTCATAATTAGTTAAACTAAATGTACTTGAAGCTATAACAAACCCAAAGACTAAGAAAATACTGAACATAATAATTTCTAACCATATCGTTTTTTTATTTCTTACTGTCTGATCTATTGTTGCAATTAAATAAATTAAACCTGCTACAAAACTAATCGCTAAAATTCCTTGAGCAAGCGATACTGTTGTAACATGAATATATAACCACGGACTTTGAAGCGATGGAACAAGTGGTGATATATCGGTTGGGAACATACTCGCATAAGCAAGTATCATTAACGCGATGGGTAAGGCAAATAATCCTAAAATATCTAATTTGTAAATAAAGTACAGTATAATAAATGCAAATACGATACTCATTCCTAAGAATGTTACAAATTCAAACATATTACTAACTGGAGCGTGCCCACTCGCTATCCAACGTAATATGAAATACACGATATGTGTAACAAGACCAATAATTGTAAATGTTATTCCAATTTTTCCGTAGTTTCTTTTTTTCGCTTTAGATTCTACGTTTTTATCTCTTACTGTTGCGCCAAAAAATAATGTAGCTATTAAATAAAGCACAATCGAAATAACGTAAAATGTGGTTATACTCGTACTCATCAAATTCGACAATTGAAACACTCCTTTAAAAAAATTTACTTGTCTATTTCTTGTTGATCTTCAACCATAGTAATACTTGTTCCTTCAATTGCTTTTTCTAAATCTTTTTTAATCCCAAACCAATTTTTATTTGTATGAGCTGCCATTAATAAATTACCTTTATTTGGATTTAACCAAATACGTCTATGTTGCCAGTACATACCTTGGGTAACACCAATCATAAAGATAGCTGCTCCGATTATAAATAATGGTATAGTATAATCTCTTCTTACTGTAATTCCACTTACATAAAGTGTCTCTGGCATCTTATTCATAACTAATTGATACTCGTTTTCACCTGTTGGATCTATATTTTGTCCAATACCTAGGAAACTAAGTTCACCTTCGTCACTTTCTGGAGGGAATACGCTAAATACAAAAGCTGGGTTTCTTGGATATTTTGTCTTTGTAATTGGTTGACCATCTTCTAATGCATAATCAGGGTAAAATTGTTCCATTTGAACTCTTAAACCATCGGCTAATTCATAAGTTTCTTCTGGATTTCTTAAATCAACTTCAATACTATCTATCACTTCTTGATTCTCGTCATTTGCTTTAACAACATCAAAATACATTGTTTTAAATTCATTTTCCTGATATCCAGATTGATATAAAGTATATCCGTCAAACTTTACCGGATGATTCATCATAAGTTTATCTGTTTTAACTACTTCTAATTCATCAGCCGCACCTACAACAGCATCTTCTTTAACTTTTGAAATTTTAACTTCTGTTGTATAGCCCTTGTGAACTTCTCCTGCTTTTTCAAGTGCATCTTTAAATCGAGGATCGTCTTTATCATAAACTTCTAAAGTAAATTTTTTATTCTCGATATAATATTCATTATCTGTTCCTGGAATGATTATCTCTTCACCTTCACGAACCCAAACATAATCATCTAAATATAATAAAGGTGTCATTCTTAGTAGTGCAGCTAATAGTATAATAATTAGACCTATATGGTTAACATAAGGACCCCAACGAGAAAATCTACCTTTTTCTGCTAAAACATGCCCGTCTTCTTCAACAATTTTATAGCGTTGATTTTTTAATGATTCAACAACCTTTTGTTTTTCTTCTTCCGAGATATTTTCACTTTTACTATATAAACGTTGTCTTGTTAAGAAAGTATTATGACGTTTTGGCTTTTGCATTTTTAATGCTCTACGTAATGGAATAAATCTATCTAAACTACAAATAACCAATGAAATTCCAATTAAGGCAATAACTATCAAATACCACCACGAACTATACATTTCATGAAAACCTAATTGATAATAAATCTTCCCGGCAATTCCATAATAGTCCTCATAAAATACTGCTGGATCTCTATTTGGTGCATCAGCAGGTATGTACATCGCCTGAGGAAATATTGTTCCAATTCCACTTGCAAGTAAAGCGATAACTATCAACCAAATTCCTACTTTTACAGATGAAAAAAACGTCCATACTTTATCGACAATTCTGCGATTATAAGTTTGTGATCTTCTAGCACTTCCATCATATCGCATGTTTAATAATTTTTGATTATCATTACCCTCAATATGTTGGTTTCCTTCAACAGGTTTACCGCATGCTTCACAGAGCACTGTTCCTTCAGGGTTAATATGACCACATTCACATTTTATTTTATCCAATTTTAATCCCTCACAATTTATTACTCAGGTTGTATTTCTTTTAAGTGCGTTTCAATTCTATCTAAGGTTAAACCACCGATGACAATATCATTTATAATACCATCAGGATCTATAAATACAGTACTTGGAAGAGGACCAATTCCATAAAGTTCCATCACTTCTTCTCTACTGTCATGTGGTACTGGGAATGTTAAACCGAATTCTTTAATAAATTGTTCGGCTTTTAATTTACTTTGATCTAGATTAACTGCAACAATTTCTACGCCCTTTTCTTTGTATTCTGGATATAAAGATTCCATATATGGCATTTCATCTCTACATGGTGGACACCAAGTACCCCAGAAATTTAGCATAACGCCTTTTCCTTTTAGTTCACTTAAATTAATTTTTTCTTCATCATTAAACTTATTAATTTGCGTTAATTCAAAATTTGGTGCTTCATCACCTATATCATGACTTGTGTCTTTCTCACCTGATAAATTAGTAATAAGTGCATATGCTAAAGCTGCTCCTAATATTAGTAAAATGGAAGCTCTATATATATATCGATTTCTCATTTTGTTTTTTTTCTTTTCTCTCACCTTATCTAATCCCAAAACCTTCACTCCTATAAAATAATACCCTTAATAAATTTTTGTTTACTCGAGATTTTGTTCTGCCAAGTCTTTTAATTCTTTAACTTCATTAAATGTTAATTTTCGATATTGACCTGGTTGTAATCCTTTAAGTGTTATAAAGCTGTATTTTTCCCGTTCTAATTTAGCAACAGGAAAACCTATTCCTTCCATCATTCTGTGTATGTGTCTGTTTTTTCCTTCTTTTAATGTAATTTCAAGTATCATAACGTTTTTCTTTTTATCAACTGATAGAACACGATAATTAACAGCTGTTAAATGATCACCTTCATCATAAACACCTGTTTTTAACTGTTCTAACTGTTTCGTTGTTGGGATACCTTCTAATCGGGCGACATAAGTTTTCTCTATCTCATAACGTGGATGCATTAATAAATTTGCAAATTCTCCATCATTTGTTAATAGTAGTGCACCTGAAGTATTGTAATCTAAACGACCTATTGGAAATATGCGTTCTTCAATTGTTGGCATTAAATCAGTAACCACTTCACGATCTTTATCGTCGCTTAAACTTGAAATAACACCGTGTGGTTTATATAAAAGATAATAAACTAACTTTTCTTTATCTAAAGGGACACCGTCCACAGAAACTTCATCTTTTGGCGATACTTTAGTACCTAGTTCAGTTATTGTTTCTTGATTTACTTGAACACGACCTTCTATAATCAATTCTTCTGCTTTTCTTCGAGAAGTTAGGCCACTTTGAGCAATAATTTTTTGAACTCTTTCTAATGTATCAGACATTCTATCAACACCTTATCTTATTTAGTTTTAGTAGTAACAATCACTACGTAGTATATCAATCTAAAGCGTTAATCGTCCAACTTAATGGCTGATTTCCACAATATTTACTCATATAATGTATCTATAAATATATTTTAAAGATTTGAAGTATAAATATTTTTTATTTCTCATCAAAAAACAAGTCCGCTTCTTGTTCTATTGCTACTTCATTAATGTTTTCGGGTAATTCTGGTAATTCTTCTAGTGAACTTAAGCCGAAAAACGTTAAAAAATCAATAGATGTTCCAAATAATACAGGTTTACCTACAGTATTTTTTCTTCCTTTTTCTTCAATCAATGACCGTGCAATTAAAGTTTGCACAGCACGATCACTATTTACTCCACGAATATCTTCTATTTCTACTCGAGTAATTGGTTGATTATATGCAATAATAGCTAATGTTTCTAAAGCTGCTTGTGACAACTTTGTTTGACTAGGAGTTTCTAACATTTTTTGATAGTAAATATTATGTTCTGGTTTTGTTGTCAAATAGTAATTCTTCTGAGATTTTGCCAACTTTATACCACGATTAGCATGTTCGTAGTCAAATCTGAGTTCTTCTATTAAATAATCAACATCTGCTTGAGATATTTCTATAACATCACTTATTTGCTTAGCAGTCATTCCTTCATGACCAGAAGAAAACAATAATCCTTCAACAACTGCTTTTAATTTAGGTTCATTCATTTTGTTTCCTCCAGTAAACTAATATATATTTCACTGAATTGTTCATTTTGATGACATTTTATAACATTATTTTTCATTAGCTCTAATATAGCTAAAAAAGTCGTTACGATAGAAATTTTATCAGGGAATTGAAATAATTCGTGAAATTTAACTGGTGATTTATGACGATTTAAATATGTCTTTATATATTCTATACTTTCATTAATTGATATTTCACTATGATTAATTTTGGTATCTAATGGTTGATACCATTTTTTTCTTTGAAAAACTGTCTCTAGTGCTGACACCATATCAAAAATTGATACATCACCTCTCTTAATTGGAGGATCACTCAATATGTCTTTAAATGATATTGGTGTTCTTGTAAAAACTTGAGTTTCTTCAAGTTCTTTGTCTTCTAACTGATTAGCAACTTCCTTATATTTACGATATTCAATTAAACGTTCGATTAATTCTTCTCGAGGGTCTTCTGTATAATCATCCTCAGTTTCCATCTCTTTTTTAGGTAATAACATATCACTCTTTATCGCAAGAAGAGTTGCTGCCATAACTAAATATTCACTCGCTATATCTAATTGAATATTTTTCATTTTTTGAATAAATTGTAAATATTGATCAGTAATTTCTGTCATCGGAATATCATAAATATCAATTTCTAATTGTTTAATTAGATGAAGTAATAAATCTAGCGGCCCTTCAAATACATCTGTCTTTACTTCGTAAACTTGAGTCATCATTTACTCCTTTTAAATAGACTGTGTTGAAATAATCTCTATTTAATATTAGCATAAAACACATAATTTTATGTATAAAAAAGTTAAAACCAGACCTTTTAAGGCCTGGTTTCAATTAACTTATCTAAATAGTCATCATCTACACATTTATTAATTAATTCATCAGTATATTCGTTTGAACAAATTTTATAATCTTTTTTGTACATTAAACAAATTTGTTTAATCATTTTACGAGCATATCCTTTATTTCTAAAAGATGGATTAACAGATATATGCTCAATTGTTGCTATCATATCATCTGTTACTTTCACTCCTATTGCTCCTATAAAGTCATTTGCTTCTTTTAATAAGTAAAGATGACAATTTTCATCATTTGTGTAAGCTTTCATTGTTTCTTGTAGATTTTTTACATCTCTTTCATTTGGCATAAATGATAATAAGCCCATTGCTATCTTTTCTTGATTATTTTTAAAACGTATAAGCATAAAAACTCCTCTTTATCTTCTAAGTCGACTATTATTTATTGTTATTTTAATAAACTTTAAATTAAATAACCATCTGACTTTTGATTTTTTGTTTTAAATGGAATTAAATTAATAACCGTTATCCATAAGTTAAATAAAAATAAAAATATTATTACCTTTGATTTAACTACAAATAATAATGTTCCAATTAATCCTGTTAAAAACAAGCTAAACAAAGGACCCATCTTTGTAATAAATGAATATTATCTCTTAGTAAAATGTAGCTTTCTCTCACTTTGTGTATATGCATGAAATATCATTAATAAAAATATTTTAACATGCATATTTTTATAAGTAAATGAACAAACCCTTTACCAATCCCTAAATAAATAGTAACTCGATCAGCTTTAAGGAAAATTGCTCCTAAAAGATGACCGAGTTCATGAATAAACAAACTTATAGGTAAGGTTTATTCAGTTATTTTCACTTCTTTCATAACATCACCATTTGACATTGCTTTTGCATGTTCAATACCTGATGTTACTTTACCAAAAACAGTATGAACGCCATCTAAATGTGGTTGAGGTTCATGGACAATAAAGAATTGTGAACTTCCTGTATCTTTACCTGCGTGAGCCATTGAAAGTGATCCTTCTTCATGTTTATGAGGATTTCCTTCCGTTTCACATTTAATAGTTTTACCGCTTCCACCTGTTCCAGTTCCATTAGGACAACCGCCCTGACTAACAAATCCAGGAATAACACGGTGGAAAGTTAAACCATCATAAAAATTATCATTAACTAAATCTACAAAGTTTTTTACTGTATTTGGTGCTTCTTCTTCGTATAATTCAAATTCTATTTTATTTCCGTTCTCTAATTCAAAATAACCTTTTTGCATATTTATGTCTCCCTACTATTAATTTATATTTTAATACTACGCTATTTTAGTCATAAGTAAAAGTAAAATACTCATTTTAAATAAGATAAGTCATTTTTTATAATATCTTCATTAGTTTCTCTTTTAATCACTAATTGAGATTTTTTATTTTCAACAAAGACAACTGCCGGTTTAGCAAAACGATTATAATTACTTGCCATAGAATAGCCGTAAGCTCCTGTTGAAAACATTGCTAGTAAATCACCTGGCTTAGATTTAGGTAATTCTAAATCCCAAATCAACATATCTCCTGATTCACAACATTTACCTGCAATAGAAACAACTTCTTTTGATTCATCATGAACTCGGTTTGCTAATACTGCTTCATATTTTGCATCATATAAGGCTGGACGAATATTATCATTCATACCACCATCAACTGATATATACTTTCTTACTCCTTCTATTGTTTTTTGCGACCCAATTTCATAAAGAGATATCCCTGCTTCACCAACGATTGAACGACCTGGTTCTATCCAAATTTCAGGTAAAGGTATACCAATTTTTTCGACTGCATTTTTTGTCGCTTTGACAATATCTTCAACATAACAATTATATGGGATTGGTTTATCTTCTTTTGTATATCTTATGCCAAAACCACCACCAAAGTTCATTACTTCTGGGATAAAATGATCACTTTTATACCATGTTTCTATCAAATTAAATAGGGCATCTACTGCTAATAAAAAACTTTCACTTGAAAAAATTTGTGAACCTATGTGACTATGAACGCCTTTTAATTTGATATTTTTATGATTCTTTAGTTGTTTAAATGCTTCATCAGCTTGATTGTTTTGTAAGTTAAAGCCAAATTTAGAATCTTCGTTACCAGTCATGATAAATTTATGCGTTTCTGATTCTATTCCTGGTGTGATTCTGATTAATGCATCTATTTCTTTGTTTTTCGCTGTTAATACTTCTTCTAATAAAGTTATTTCATCAAAGTTATCTATTATAATACAACCAATATTTGCATCAATTGCCGCTTCTATTTCGCGACGATTTTTATTGTTTCCATGAAAATGAATTTTCTCAGGTGGAAAGCCTGCTTTTAAAGCAGTATAAAGCTCTCCTTCTGAAACAATATCCAAACTTAAATTTTCTTCATTAATAACTTCTAAAATTGCTATTGAAGAAAATGCCTTACTAGCATAAGCTACTTGTGCCTTGACACCTGCTTTTTTAAATGCATCAACATACATTCGCGCATTTCTTCTAACAAGTTCAATATCATAAACATATAATGGTGTACCATATTCTTTAGCAATATCTACTGTATCTACACCAGCTATTGTTAAATGATTTTTTTCATTAACCTGATGTGGGTGATTTAAATTAATCATGCTAACCTCCAAATTAGTCTCTGAGACTTTAACTTATTATTTATTAATGGTTTGAAAAATCAAAGGTAATTTATTAACTTTTTCATTTGAGATAACAATACTTTTATATAATCTTGCTTTTATTTCTTCAATATTTTCTGTATCTGAATGAATTTCTAATATTGATTCACCTGATTCGATGAAGTCGCCGACTTTTTTATGTAAAACAATTCCGACACCTAAGTTTATAATCGATTCTTTTTGTTCTCGACCAGCACCGAGTGTCATAGCAATTTTCCCTAATTCATTTGCCATGATTTTTTTTAGATAACCTGAATTGTGTGCTTTTAAGTCAAAAGTGTATTTAGCTTGTAACAATCTAGTTTGGTCATTTATTACTGTTTCATCACCTGATTGGTTTTTTATAAACGATTTAAATTTAGCTAACGCTTTACCATTATTTAAGTTTGTTTCAAGTAATTTCCGGGCTTCTTTTAACGTCTTAGTTTTTTCTGCTAAATAAACCATTTGACTACCTAAATTAAGACAAAGTTCTGTTAAATCACTAGGACCTTTACCTTGGAGAGTTAAAATAGCTTCTTTTATTTCTAAAGAATTACCAATTGCGAAACCTAAGGGTTCTTCCATATTTGAAATAGTGGCCATAGTTTGAATACCTAAATCATTTCCTATTTTGACCATTGTCTCAGCTAATTCTTTTGCACTTGCCAAGTCTTGCATAAATGCCCCTCTACCAGTTTTTACATCTAAAACAAGACGATCAGCACCAGAAGCAATTTTTTTACTCATAATTGAACTAGCGATTAACGGGATTGAATTCACAGTTGCTGTAACGTCTCTTAAACTATATAATAACTTATCTGCTGGTGCAAGATCAGCAGTTTGTCCAATAACTGCTATATGAGATTCGTTAACAAGATCTACAAATCTTTTATTTGAAATTTCTACATTAAATCCAGGAATTGATTCTAATTTATCAAGCGTCCCACCTGTATGCCCTAGTCCTCTTCCACTCATTTTTGCAACTGATACACCTACTGATGCTACAAGTGGTGCAAGAACGATAGTTGTTGTATCACCTACACCTCCTGTTGAATGTTTATCTACTTTAATTCCTGAAATATCGCTTAAATCAATTCGTTCACCACTATTGACCATTGCCATAGTTAACGCCGAACTCTCTTCAATAGTCATTCCATTAAAATAAATAGTCATTAATAATGCACTCATTTGGTAATCAGGAATTTTTTTATTGACGTAATTTTCAATGATAAAGTTTATTTCATTTGTTGATAGTTTATACCCATCTCTTTTTTTTTCTATTAAATCATACATCCGCATGATGTTCACCTCATTTAATTATCGACAGAAAACTTGTTCCATATTTTGCAGGTTGAACATTAAAGTTATCTGCTATCGTTGCCCCTACATCTGCAAAAGTGTTTCTTTTTTTCATTTTATGACCGCGCTTTATTTGATTATGATAGACAAATAAAGGGACATACTCGCGCGTATGATCTGTTCCTTTAAACGTTGGATCATTTCCATGATCTGCTGTAATGATTAATAAATCGTCATTTTTTAATAATTGCAATGTTTCATTGAGTTGTCGATCAAATTTCTCCAGTGCTTTTCCATACCCGAAAGGATCTCTACGGTGACCATATAAAGCATCAAAATCTACTAAGTTTAAAAAACAAAGCCCCGTAAAATCTTTCTTTAACATATTTTCTAATTTCTTCATACCGTCATCATTACTTATAGTTCGATAACTTTCTGTTATTCCTTCTCCATCATATATATCTTCAATTTTTCCTAAACCAATTACATCTAATCCATTGTTTTTTAAATAATTTAATACTGTCTTATCAAAAGGTTTAAGTGCATAATCGTGTCGATTACTTGTACGGGTAAAGTGATTGTTCTCACCTACAAAAGGTCTGGCAATCACTCTACCTACTTTCCATTTATCTTTCAAAGTTAATTTGCGAGCAGTTTCACATATCTCATAAAGTTCTTCCAAAGGAATGACATCTTCATGAGCAGCAATTTGTAAAACAGAGTCTGCTGAAGTATAAACGATGATTGAACCTGACTTTACATGTTCTTCACCAAGCTCGGCAATTATTTCTGTGCCAGATGCTACTTTATTCCCGATAACTTTTCTTCCCGTTTGTTTTTCAAGCTCTTTAATGAGCTCTATTGGGAAGCCGTTTGGAAAAACTTGAAAAGGTTTTTTAATATTTAATCCCATTAATTCCCAATGGCCTGTCATCGTATCTTTTCCATTCGAAGCTTCTTGCATTTTTGTAACGTATGCTTTAGGTGTTTTTGTTTTATTTACGCCTTTAATCGGCGCGATATGAGCGAGACCAAACGATTCTAATTGCGGTAAATTTATTCCATTCATCACTTCAGCTATATGCCCTAAAGTGTGTGCTCCTTGATCCCCATAATCAACTGCATCTGGGGCTTCACCTATTCCTACTGAATCAAGCACAATTAAAAATATTCGTTTACATTGTTTCATATAAACCTCCTATGAAATTATGCACGTGGATGAAATTGATCATAAATATCTTTTAATCTTAATTTTGTCACGTGTGTGTAAATTTGAGTTGTTGAAATATCTGCATGTCCTAACATCTCTTGAACTGCCCTTAAATCTGCACCATTTTCTAATAAATGAGTCGCAAACGAATGCCTCAACATGTGTGGAGTGATGTTTTTAGTCAATCCAACATCAAGTGCTATTTTCTTTAATATCTTCCAAAATCCCTGTCTTGATAAAGGACGACCGTGATGGTTAACAAATAGGTGTAATTCTTTTTGATTTTTTTTAATCAATTCTGGTCTTGCTTCATATATATACTTCTCGACTGTTTCTGAAGCAATATCCCCTAAAGGAATTATTCTTTCTTTTTCCCCTTTACCAAGGCATCTTACAAAACCCATTGTTAAATGAACATCGGAAACTTTCAGTGCAATCATTTCTGAAACTCTAATACCTGTTGCATACATTAATTCAATCATAGCTTTATTTCTTAAGCTGAGAGCATCAGATACTTTTAAATTTAATAAGAGTTCTATTTCTTCTGTTGAAATTATTTCTGGCAATATTTGTGTTTTCTTTGGCGTGTCAATATGTAGTGTAGCATCATGATCTGTTATTTTTTCTCTAATTAATTGTTGATGGAAACTTCTTAATGTTGATGTCATTCTCGTAATGCTTGCAGTTGATTTACCATTATCATTTAAATGGTGTAAAAACTTCAATATGTGACTTCGTTCAACATCATTCCATTTTTTTACATTTGTTTTATTAGTTAGAAAATCTATATATACAATTAAATCTCTTTCATATGATATGAGTGTATTTTTAGCTAGCCCTCTTTCTATTCTTAAATAATGTAAGAATTCTTCTAATGATTCAGTAAGCATTGCAATACCTCTTTTCTTTCAATATACTCATTTTATCATTAATCTGATAAAATAAAAAACCTTTCTTAATTTTAGAAAGGTTTAAGTTATTATATTTAATTTTTGGCTTGGTTTTGACATTCTTTACAAATACCATGAAAAGTCAAACGATGGTCTTTTACTTCAAAATTCCACTCATCTTCAACTATTTTCTCTACATCAGTTAATAAATCTTCAATTATTTCTTCAACAGATCCACATTCCATACAAACTAAATGATGATGGAAGTGATCAATGCCTTCTTTTCTTAAATCGTAACGAGAAACACCATCGCCAAAATTTATTTTATCTACAACTTGTAACTCTGACAAAAGTTCAAGTGTTCTATATACAGTAGCAAGCCCTATTTCTGGTGCTTTTTCTTTAACAAGCAAAAATACTTCTTCAGCACTTAAATGGTCTTCTTCTCTTTCTAAAAGCACTGTTAATGTAGCTTCTCGTTGCGGAGTAAGCTTGTATCCTTTAGAATGAAGTTGTTTTTTTATTCTATCTATACGTTGCTTCACATTCGTTCGCCTCCATCTTACCTATAATTATAAGCAGACCTTAATAGGCTGTCAAAGAATAATCATTTTAATCTAGACACCTAAATTAATTATTATTTAGATTGATTATTATTTATCTCTTTTAATTGTAAGTACTGAATTGCATAAATTGTTTTCGCATCATATATCCATTGATTTTTAATTGCTTGATTAATTTCATCTGGTAATAATTTATGTACTTCTACAAATTCGTCTTCATCTCCTAAAACTGGATTCTTAAGTCGAGTTAATTGATCAGTATAATAGATATGAATAATTTCATTTGCAAATCCAGGTGATGTATAAAATGACGTTAAGTATATTAATTCGTTTGTTGTGTAACCTGTTTCTTCTTCAAGTTCTCTTAGAGCTGTTACTTCTGGTTGTTCATTTTTTTCTATTTTTCCAGCTGGTATTTCCAAAATATTTAATTCCAAAGGTTTTCTATATTGTTCTACTAAAACTAATTCATTATTTGGGGTGATGGCTATTATCGCAACAGCGCCTGGATGTGTCACTAACTCTCGTTTACTTGTTTTACCATTAGGCAAACGTACCTCATCTACTTGTAAATCTATAATTTTACCTTCAAAAATCTTATTAGTAGATAGTGTCTTTTCTTCAAATTTCTTCATAAATATTCTCCTTTTAAATTGAAGTTATCAGTGCTTATGATTACTATATAATTAAGGGGTGAGTTCGATTAAATATAATAAGGTAGGAAAGTCTGATATCTTTGTTTCTGAAATGACACTTGGTTGTATGAGTTTGGATAATGAAAACATAAAAAGCAATCAAATTATCGATTATGCACTAAATCAAGGAATCAATCATTTAGATACTGCTGATTTATATCAATTTGGATTAAATGAATCAATGATTGGTCAAGCAATTAAAAGTCGACGTAATGAGATTATTTTAAGCTCAAAAGTAGGCAATCAATTTGACTTTAATTCAAAGAAAGTCACTTGGAATCCAACAAGACAGCATATTATTAATGGTATAAAAGCAAGCTTATCTAGATTAAATACAGATTATTTAGACTTTTATTTACTACATGGTGGGACAATTGAAGATAATACTGAAGAAACAATTGATGCTTTTGAACATTTAAAAAAAGCTGGTTTGATTCGTGCTTATGGTATTTCTTCAATTAGACCTAATGTCATAAATCGATTTATTAAACTTTCTAATATTGATGTTGTCATGATGCAATATAGTCTGCTCGATAGACGACCAGAATATGCATTGCTTGATGAGTTAAACAAGCATCAGATTAGTGTATTTGCTCGAGGATCTCTTGCTAAGGGTATTCTTACTCATAATTCTAAAAAAAGAAACAATTTAGAACCTTATTTAACTTATAATCAAACTGAACTTAAATCAATTATTAATCAATTAGTTACAGAATTTGATCTATCATTACAAGAAATAGCTTTACGATTTACTTTAAAACACCCAGCTGTTGTTTCTAATGTTGTGGGGGTTAGTACACTTGAGCAATTAATAGAAAATCTTAATTCCATCGATGCTCAATTAACTGATTTTGATTATCAAAAAATTAAAAAGTTAACACATTTGAAAAATTATACTAAACATCTTTAAGTTAGTAAAAAATCCTAAGCCTCAAATAATAAGCTTAGGATTTTTCATTATTCTCCACTACATGATGTTTCATTTGCTTTAGTTGCGCCTGTTTTACCTTCTAAAAGATTACCACCTGTTGATTCAATCACATGATTTGTTACTTCTCGAGCAATTGTTCCAGAAACAAGTTGTAAAACATCATTAACTGTTGTTTGAATATCTTGAAACTCTTCTACAATTGGAATTGAATCAAGTTCTTTTTGCGCTTCATCTATTGTTTCTTCTACAATTTTAAGTGCTGATTGCTTTTCATAAGCTTGTAAATTAACTGCTTGCTTTTGTAATGTTTTTATTTTTGTAACTAATCTTTGAACTTTTTGATTTTCATTTATTTTTGCTTCTACTTGTTTAAATCTTTCTATCTCTTCAGTATTAGCCAACATTTCAGCAAGTTTTTTTGCTTCTGTTAATACTTCTTCTCTTGAATATATTTTCATATTTGTCCACCTCATTATAATTTTATTAAAATAGCTTGTTATTAAATCAAAATACCCTTAACTAGTATAATCTTTATTAGCATTTTATACAATGTATCTGCTATTTGCTTAAATTCTTATTAATAGGTTTAATTAAAAAATGGATGGTCTTTATTAATCATGATACGATCTATCTTAATTGCTTTACCTGTTTTTTTATCTAATTCTATAATGCAACCATTTAACTGATTACTTCCTTTAGTATCTACTTCAAATCTTGCTGGTAATCCATCTAAAAAGCGATTAATTATTGTTTCTTTTTCTACACCTAAAATACTATCATATGGACCTGTCATACCAACATCTGTAATAAACGCTGTTCCGTTAGGTAAAATTCGTTCGTCTGCAGTTTGTGTGTGTGTATGCGTACCTACAACTGCTGAAACTCTTCCATCTAAATACCAGCCCATTGCTTGTTTTTCACTCGTTGCTTCTGCATGAAAATCCACAAAAATAATCGATGTTCTTTTTGCGGCTAAGTCAATTAATTCATCTGCTTTTTTAAAAGGACAATCTGTTGCTGGTAAAAAAGTTCTGCCTTGTAAATTAATAACAGCAACTTCTATTCCATTTATATTTAAAAATGTCATACCTTTGCCAGGATTTTCACTAGGAAAATTTGCTGGTCTTATCATGTGAGGTGCATCATCAATAAATTCGAATATGTCACGCTTAGCCCATGTATGATTGCCTAATGTAATGACTTGAGCACCTAAGTTTAAAAATTGCTTATAAATTTTTTCAGTAATACCTTTTCCACTTGCTGCATTTTCACCATTAATAATGGTTACTTGAGGCTTATATTTATCTTTTAATTTAGGTACGTAATCGGCTACCATATCTCTTCCTGGTGAACCTACAACATCACCTATAAATAATATTTTCATTTTTATCCACCTTATTCAAAATTATAGAAAAAGAAGCGGGATTAGCCGCTTCTTTTTATTTTGCATATTCAACTGATCGTGTTTCTCGAATTACTGTCACTTTTATATGACCTGGATATTCAAGTTCACCTTCAATTCGTTTACGAATATCTCTTGCAATATGAATCGCTGATGCATCATCGATTTCTTCTGGTTTAACCATAATTCTTACTTCTCTACCAGCTTGAATTGCATAAGATTTTTCAACTCCTGTAAATGAATCAGAAATTTCTTCTAATTTCTCAAGACGTTTGATATAGTTTTCTAAAGTTTCACTTCTTGCTCCTGGTCTTGCTGCCGATAAAGCATCTGCAGCAGCAACTAAAGTTGAAATAATAGATGTAGATTCTTCATCACCATGATGTGAAGCAATTGCATTTATCACAGTATCATGTTCTTTATATTTAATAGCTAATTCTTTACCTATTTCAACATGACTACCTTCTACTTCATGATCTATTGCTTTACCAATATCATGAAGTAAACCAGCACGTCTTGCTAATACTTCATCTTCACCTAATTCAGCTGCCATAAGTCCTGATAAATAAGCCACTTCCATTGAATGTTTCAATACATTCTGGCCATAACTTGTACGATATTTCAATCGACCTAAAATTTTAATTAAGTCAGGATGGAGTCCATGTACACCAATTTCAAACGTTGTTTCTTCTCCAATTTCACGGATATATCCATCGACATCTTTTCTCGCTTTATCAACCATTTCCTCAATACGAGCTGGATGGATACGTCCATCCTGAACGAGTTTTTCTAAAGCTAATCGAGCTACCACACGTCTAATTGGATCAAATCCTGATAGGATAACTGCTTCAGGTGTATCATCAATGATTAAGTCTATACCTGTCAATGTTTCAAGTGTTCGAATATTTCGTCCTTCTCGACCAATAATACGACCTTTCATTTCATCATTAGGTAAGTTTACAACTGAGACTGTTGTTTCTGCAACATGATCTGCTGCACAACGTTGTAACGCAAGTGATAAGATGTTTTTAGCTTTTTTATCAGCTTCTTCTTTCACTTGATTTTCTGACTCTTTAATCATTACTGCAGATTCTTGAACAAGTTCTCCTTCAAGCTTGTCTAAAATAACTTGTTTTGCTTGTTCAGAAGTATAACCAGAAATTCGTTCTAGTTCATTCTTCTGTTCAGTAATCATTTTATCCACTTTGCTTTCCATTTCTTCAATTTGTTGTTGTTTCTCTATAAGTGATTCTTCACGGTTTTCTAAAGACAATTCACGCTTTTCTAATAAGACACTTTTTCTATCAAGGTTCTCTTCTTTTGTTACTAAACGTTCTTCTTGTTTTTGAGTTTCTGTACGACGTTCACGTAATTCTTCTTCAACTTGCTGTCGAAATACATGAGCCTCTTCTTTAGATTCTAAAAGAGCTTCTTTTTTCGCAGATTCTGCATTTCTTTTTGCCTCATCAACTATTTGTGTAGCTAAATTTTCAGCACTTGAAATTTTCGCTTCTGCTATGGATTTTCTAATAAGATATCCAACAACAACACCGACGATTAGGACTAACACAAGCAAAATGGAGAGTATTAAAGGATTTTCCAAAGTATTCACCTCCATTGCTATAACATTTTACAGAACTTTATTGTCGGCATAACATATTAAAAACATTTAAAATTGCATAAGCATATTACTTTTATACAATCTAATTGTATTGTACCAATAACTAATCTTAAAGAAAACCTTTTTATCTCTTTTTTTAGTTTTTTTTATTTTTAACGTTAATTTCAAAAAAATTCTATGATCATTTGATCATAGAATTTTTCATTACTCTTTAGACTCAACTGCTTTAGCTGTTTCAGCTTCTTTAAGTTTAACATTTTCAGCTTCTACTCTTTTTTCTTCTGCAATGATGTCATCGTGCGTTTCATCTAATTTGTAGTAATCTCTAATTGCTTGATATACCGTATCACGCACATCTTCATTTTCTAACAAGAATTGCTTAGCATTTTCACGTCCTTGACCGAGTCTTTCACCTTCATAAGAGTACCAAGCGCCACTCTTTTCAATAACATCTAATTCAGAACCCATATCTAAAATTTCACCTTCAAGTGAAATACCTTCACCGTACATAATATCTACAATTGCTTGTTTAAATGGTGGTGCTACCTTATTTTTAACAATTTTAATTCTTGTTTTATTTCCCACTATATCTGTCCCTTGTTTAATTGCTTCTGCACGTCGAACTTCTACACGAATTGACGAATAGAACTTAAGTGCTCGACCGCCAGGTGTTGTTTCAGGACTACCAAACATTACTCCAACTTTTTCACGAATTTGGTTAATAAAAATAGCAATACTGTTTGATTTATTAATTGCTCCTGATAGTTTACGTAAAGCTTGAGACATTAATCTTGCTTGAAGACCAATATGAGAATCTCCCATTTCACCTTCAATTTCAGCACTTGGTACTAAGGCAGCAACAGAGTCTACTACGATAATATCAACTGCTCCACTTCTAACTAATGCTTCTGCTATTTCTAGAGCTTGTTCACCAGTATCAGGTTGTGATAATAATAATTCATCAATATTAACGCCTAGGGCTTTTGCATAGTTGGGATCTAGTGCGTGCTCAGCATCAATAAATGCAGCTTGACCACCTGCTTTTTGTGCTTGTGCAATTGCATGTAAAGCTACTGTTGTTTTACCTGATGATTCAGGTCCATAAATTTCTATAACTCTTCCTTTAGGATATCCACCTATCCCTAGTGCTATATCTACACCTAGAGAACCACTTGAAATTGTATCTAATTTACGTTGTGCATCTTCACCAAGCTTCATAATTGAACCTTTACCAAATTGCTTTTCTATCTTTCTTAGTGCTTCATCTAAAGCTCTATCTCTTTGACTCATTATAACGACCTCCTGTATTTAACTACTTCAATCATAACCTTTTTTATTATAAATCTCAAACAATATGCGAATGTATGTTTCCATTTTTGCTTCACTTTACATTCTATATTTCAAATACAGCTAATTTAAAGAGATTTAAACTAAGTTTTAACTCAGTTTATACTAATTTTTTTGTTAATAAATTATAAATTAGTTCAAAACCTTTCATCATAGTTAGATGACGTATATCTTCTCGTTCTCCTAAGAACTTAAATTCATGTACTTCTTCTAAACCATTAATATAAATACCGATAAAAACAGTTCCTACCGGTTTGTTTTCAACTGGTTCTGGTCCAGCAATACCTGTAAAACTGATTCCTATATTAGCGTCTAATTTATGTGCTACATTTCTAGCTAATGTTCTTGCACATGCATCACTAATTGTTCCTTCAGATTTAATAAGCTGAGCAGGAACATTTAATAAGTTTATTTTTACAGAAGAATCATAGCAAACAACACCACCTCGACAAACTTTACTTGCTCCTGAGACAGAAATTAAATTCTCTATAAACTTTCCACCTGTTAAACTTTCTGCACTAGCTAACCACAATCCTGCTTTTTCTAATTCATATTTAACTTTTTCTTGAAGTGTATCTGTATCTTCTCCGTAATAGTATTCTCCTACTTTTTCCAACACTTTACTTTTTGTTTCTTCGAGTAAATTTTGTGCTTTATTTACTGAATCTGCTTTAGCCGTCAGTCTTATCGTAACACCATTTTTTTCAGCTAATGGAGCAATTGTTGGGTTTTCTTGACTTTTAATTAAATCTTGTAAATCATGTTCGACTCTTGATTCTCCAACACCAAAAAATCTTAAAACACGTGATTGAATGACTGTTTTACCATTTCTTTTCTCTAGATATGGCAAGACAGTATCCTTTGTCATTTGTTTCATCTCTTTAGGAACTCCAGGTAAAAATATCCAAATTCTACCTTGATACTCAATAATCATTCCTGGTGCCATACCATATTTATTCATAATTATTTTCTCTGTATTTTCAAAAACACGTGCCTGTCTTTCGTTATTAGGTGTCATAATCAGTCCACGTTTTTTATAGTGGGCTTTTATTTTTATTAATGATGGTTCATGTGAAATTATTTTGTCATCATAAATCACTTGAAAAGCTTCTCGCGTTAAATCATCAGATGTAGGACCTAACCCACCTGAAACAATGATAATATTTGAACGTTCATGCGCTTTTTTAAATATTGATTCCACGCGTTTTATATTGTCACCTACCACCGAATGATAAAATGTATTCACACCCGATAATGCTAATTGTTGAGATATCCATTGTGCATTTGTATTAGCTATTTGTCCTAATAAAAGTTCCGTACCTACAGCTATGATTTCAGCATTGTATTCATTTTTCATTTTGAATCCCTCATAACATTCCAATTTTTAATAAAGTAATCTATACCTGACCAAACTGTAAAAATAAGAGCAACATACAACATAATTATGTCTACAGGAATATTTGTATAAGAAAATGGGAAGTTATTTAACATTAACAATATGACAGCTAAAATTTGTGAAACTGTCTTTAATTTACCCATACTACTCGCTGCCAAAACAACGCCTTCTCCTGAAGCGACTAGACGAAATCCTGTAATCGCGAACTCTCTACTAATTATGACAATAATAATCCATGCTGGAGCAATTTGTAATTCAATTAGCATAATGAAAGCTGCTGAAACTAATAGTTTATCAGCCAATGGATCAAGAAACTTCCCCATATTAGTAATTAAATTATATTTTCGTGCTATGTAACCATCTAACCAATCTGTAATTGACGCAATAATAAATATAATACTACCAACTAATTGAGTTATTGGTAATACATTATTTCCTATAGCAATTTCACCCCAATTAAAATCAATTGATAATACAATTAAAAATAATGGAATTAAAAAAATTCTTGATATTGTAATCTTATTTGGTAAATTCATTTTTAAACTCCTTACTGTTTAAATTTATTAAATAAAAATACTCCTTTTAGCAAGGAGTATTTTACCACGCTATTTACTTTAAATTAATCCATAACTTCTGATGGACGCTTTCTGTTGGATCAACTGGAAATTCAATTTTTGTACCATTCACTTCTATTGATACATCACTAGCATAACCAACATTTAAATAAATTTTATCTTGACCTGAGAAATCAAATTCATTTTCTGTAGTATTACTTGTAAACATATCTGCATAATAAACTTCATCATCTTCATCTTTAACATCTAAATAAGTATCGCTTGAGGTTTCTATTTTTAATATAACTTCGTCACCTACATCTGATAATTCAATTGTTGATTCAGGAGCTGTTCCTGTTCCTGTTTCAATAACTTTTATATTAGAAGGCTTTTTCTTTTCATCTGACGTTTTATTCTCTCCAGTTTCAGATTCTTCTTTTTCATCATTTTTATGAACTACAACATCATCTGTTCCATCATTATTAATCGTTTCACCTTCTGAACCAGACTTTGATTGTTGTGAATAAATGATAGCAACTATTAAAATAGATATAATTAATAATATCACAATAATAATTGGTAAATTAGAAAATATCGATGCCACTGTATTATTTGATTTATTTGATCGATTCATTCTTGAATACCTAACCGGTGGTTGTGATGGAATCTCTTCATTTACTTTAAAGTTTGCCAAAATCATTTCTGGATCTAAATCAACTGCTTGGGCATATTGTTTTACAAATGCTTTTGCATAAAACTGACCTGGTAAAGCACCAAAATCATTTTCTTCAATTGATATAAGGTACCTTTTTTGTATTTTTGTTTGTTCTTGTATTTCATCTAAAGTTAAACCTTTTCCTTCTCTAGCTTGCTTTAATAATATACCTATATCCATTTTTTAGCACCATCCATTTAGAAATCAAACATAGAAAATCCTTCATTTTCATTAAATTGATTACCTTCAATTGTTTCATAAGTAATTTCTTCATCTTTGTCACGTCGTATTTCAATTATATAATCAAAATCATCTAGTGAATATTCTGTCGCTTGAACAAATATATCTGGATGTTCAATAACTTTTGTTGCAGGTAATTGCATAATTTCTCGAATTAATTGCCAATGTTTGTCACTCGCTCGTCTTTGGGATACAACTCCATCAATAATATAAATATAATCTTCTCCATATTCACCATCAACTAACTGGCTTCGAATTGTTTGCTTAAGCAGTGTACTCGAAACAAACAACCATTTTTTATTAGCACTAACACTCCCCGCAACAATTGCTTCAGTTTTTCCTACACGAGGCATACCTCTTACGCCGATTAACTTGTGCCCTTTACTTTTAAATATTTCTGACATGAAATCTACTAAGATACCAAATTCCTCTCTAACAAACTTAACTGTTTTTCGATTTTTGGCATCTAGATGGATATACTTACCATGTCTGACCGCTAATCGATCTGTAATTTTAGGCAATCTTAATTTCATAATTTTTATTGTATCTACTCTTTCTAAAATCGTTTGTAAACGTGTTATATTCTCATCATCCTTAGATAAAATTAACATACCTCGTTTTGAATTTTCGATACTATTTATCATAATAATATTTATCGATAACATACCTAATAATGAAGATACATCACCAAGTAATCCAGGACGATTGTTTTGGAGTTCATATTCAAAGTACCATTCTGTCTTTTCCAATTGTAATCCTCCTATACAACAATCTTTCTTCAATTTTATCTAAAGATAGTTTGAATTGCAATTTAATCTGATTTTTATTAATCACCAACCACCAGTAACTTTAATTATGTCACCTTGAATATAGCTTGCCTTTTCACTCATTAAAAAACTAACAGCATTAGCAACATCTTTTGGTAGTCCAATACGATTAAGTGGGATTTCTGAAACAATATTTGAAATGTCTTCTTCTGTTAAATGACGATTCATCTTAGTATTAATAAAACCAGGACTTATTCCATTTACTAAAACACCACTCGGTCCGACTTCTTTTGCTAATGCTTTAACAAAACTATTTTGTGCTCCTTTGACCGATGAGTAAACAACTTCATTACTTGCTCCAACCTCGCCCCAAATAGAAGTAATAAAAATTATTTTACCATATTGCTTTCGAATCATTGGTTGTAAAAAATGTTGTGTTATTTTCCATGGAGCTTTCACATGTAATGAAAGCATATAATCCATCATTTCCTCTGTCGTTTCTTGAAATAAATTATTATCTGCTAAACCACTAACAAAAATAATCGAATGAACTGGATAAACTATTTGACTGAGCATATTTTGTATTTCTTGTTTAGAAGTTAAGTTGGCTTGATACACACCCAATACTGTTTCAGATGGTAGACTATTTGTTAACTCTTTAATCTTTTCTTTATTTGTATGATAATGTAGAAGTAAAGAATAGCCATCATTTGCTAATTCTTGAACAATTTTTCTACCAATATCACCACTTGCTCCAATAATTAAAACATTATCATTCACTTTAACCACTTTCTTTCAAGATTATATTAAATCATTTTACATCTATTTAATTTTGGTCGTCTTCAAATAAGTCAACTTCCTCAATAAGTACAACACGTGGTTTGGTTCCTTCTGATGGCCCTACAACTCCACGATCTTCCATAGCATCAATTAGTCGAGCTGCCCGGTTATAACCTATACGAAATCTTCTTTGTAACATAGATATACTTGCACTTTGCATTTCTACAACGAGCTTAACAGCATCTAAATATATTTCATCATCTACTTCTTCTTCAATTTCTGATGGAGTTTCAGGGATCATTTCTTCTTGATAAGAAGCTTTTTGTTGTCCGATACAATGTTCAACAACTTTTTCAACTTCCTCATCAGATAAAAATGCTCCTTGAATTCTTAACGGTTTTGACATGCCAACAGGAATATATAACATATCTCCTCGTCCTAATAATTTTTCAGCTCCACCAGTATCTAATATTGTTCTAGAATCTATCTGTGAGGAAACACTAAATGCAATTCGAGAAGGTATATTTGCTTTTATTACTCCTGTTATGACATCCACTGATGGTCTTTGTGTTGCAATAATTAAGTGAATCCCTGCAGCACGCGCCATTTGTGCAAGTCGAGTAATTGCGTCTTCTACTTCACTCGAAGCTACCATCATTAAGTCTGCAAGTTCATCAACTATAACTACTATATAAGGCAAATATGCTTCTTTACTTTCGTTATGTTCATTTTCTTTTTTTAAATACTCATTGTATCCTTCTAAATTTCTTGTTCCTGTTTCTGAGAATAAATCGTATCGCCTTTCCATTTCAGTAACTACTTTTTTTAATGCAATAGAAGCTTGTTTAGGATCAGTTACTACAGGTGTAAGTAAATGTGGAATACCATTATAAACATTTAATTCTACTTTTTTAGGATCAATCATCATCATTTTTACTTCATTTGGTTTTGCACGCATTAAAATTGAAGTAATTATACCATTGATACAAACACTTTTACCACTACCTGTAGCACCCGCAATTAACATATGCGGCATTTTATTTAATTCTCCTACAACAGCATTTCCAGAAATATCTCTACCTAATCCAAATAAAAGCTTTTTAGGTAATTTGCTAGATGGTTCAATGACTTCTTTTAATGACACCATAGCTACTTCTGTATTAGGAACTTCAATACCAACTGCTGCCTTGCCTGGAATAGGTGCTTCTATTCTAATGTCTTGAGCTGCAAGAGCAAGAGCAAGGTCATCATGTAAGTTAACAATTCTACTTACCTTTACTCCAGCTTCGGGATTAATTTCATACTTAGTAACAGCCGGTCCAACATGAACATTAGAAACAGTTGCCTTTACACCAAAACTTTTAAACGTTTCTTCTAATACTTTAACAGTATTTTTTATAACCGATTTTTCTTGTTGCTGATTATTAGTAACCGGGTTATTTAATAGCGTCATTGGTGGTAATTTATAATCTGTATTTTCTGATTCAGCTTGAATAACTGTATCTATTTCAATCGCTTCTTCTTGTTCTACTTCTTGTTCTTGTTCATCTTCCATAGGCAGTGTTAATTGTTCACTATTTTCTTCATCGTAGGCATAATATACAGCCGGTTCGGTTTTTTTCTTTGTATTTTTCTGATTATCCAATTTTTCTTGTGCTTGCTCGATTTGTTTTGGTTTTTTCTGTTTTTTCTTTTCTAAATAAAACGTTTTTGTTTTTGTAATTAATAACAAAAATGACTCATAAAACTTCTTAAATAAATCTCCTAAAGATAACTCTGTAATTATTAATATTCCGATTACTAACATAAAATATCCAATTATCTTTGCACCAATACCCGTAAACAAATAAAATGTTAACGTCAGTAATAGGGCACCGATCATACCTCCAGCTGTTAACGTGCCACGCACTGTGCCATTAATGTAACTTACAAAATTCTCCCTAGTTAAACTAATAATATTTTGATTTGAATTTTGAATTAATTCTGTTTCTAATAAATAAATATGAGTTAATAATAAACCACCTAAAAGTAATATCAATAAACCCACTTTATTTTTTGTAACAAATTTAGGGTATTGCTTTTTGATTATTAAATATAAACCTAGTATAAACAAAATAATTGAACCAATAAAATACCACATACCTAGGAAAAATCTAAGTATATATTCTAATATTGAAGGAATAAATCCATCACTAAAAAAGTTTGCTCAACTACTAAAAATAGCAAATAATATAAATAATAATCCTATAATTTCAAGTTGAAAACCTTTCTTAACTTTTCTACGTTTTTTTCTAGTTGACTTTCGTGTTGATTTTTTTACCAATAAAAACGATCCTTTCTCAACAATCTATTAACTTTTTTAGAAGATGCATCTTTGAGTATACCATATAACAGATAACAAATTCTGTAAGAACATAAAAATCACCTTTAAAATTAGATTTTAAAGGTGATTTTTTATTTGCTTATTTAACTAAGTTTTGTTCAACTAATGATTGAGCAATTTGCACGGTATTCCAAGCCGCTCCTTTGATTAAATTGTCTGATACAATCCAAAGATGGAATCCTTTATCATTATCTAAATCCTTACGAACTCTTCCGACAAATACTTCTTTCTTATCTGCTGAACTTAGTGGTGTTGGATATGTCTGAGTATTTGGATCATCTTCAAGAATTATCCCATCACCAGAAGCAATGATTTGTTTAAATTCATCAACAGAAACACCTGATTTATCTATTTCTACATAGACACTTTCAGCGTGCGATGTAAAGATTGGTAACCTAACACATGTAGCTGCTACTTCTAATGTCTCATCGTTCATGATTTTCTTTGTTTCATTAATCATTTTCATTTCTTCTTTTGTATAACCATTCTCTTCAAAAACATCTATTTGAGGAAGTGCGTTAAACGCAATTGGGAAATGTCTTTTATCACTCCCAGCCGGAAGAACTTCTGCTGTCATTTCTTCTCCATTTAAAAATTGTTTTGTTTGATTAACCATTTCTTCTTGGGCAGCAAGTCCTGCGCCAGAAACAGCTTGATAAGTTGAAACGATAATTTTATTTAAACCTAGGTTTTTTTGAACAGGTTTTAATGCGGCAACCATTTGAATTGTTGAACAATTCGGATTTGCAATTAAACCTGAATTATTTTTCAAGTGATCAGCATTTACTTCTGGAACCACTAATGGTACACCCTTATCCATTCTAAATGCACTTGTATTATCAATTGCAATTGCACCACTTTTAATCGCAGCAGGAACTAGGGCTTCTGAAACAGACCCACCAGCTGAAAAGAAAGCTATATCTACATCTTCAAAGCTTGATTCAGTTGCCTCCTCTACGACTAATTCTTTCCCGTTAACCTTAACTTTACTACCCGCTGAACGTTTAGAAGAAAGCAGCTTTATATTATCAATTGAAAATGGATTTTCTTCAATAAATGTAATAATATTTTGACCAACAGCTCCTGTAGCTCCTACGATAGCAATGTTATAACTTTTAGCATTTGACATATTATTGACTCCTCCAAAATAACAGAATATTTTAACTCATTAATTTAAGTCTATAATACCATACTTTCTCTAAAAACGTAATATGCGGAACATAACTTTAGGGTGCAACAAGCGCAAGTGCTTGTGAGCCTAAAAATAATTCGTTACTAATCTCTTTAATTGATGTATGATCAACTGCATTTATATCTAAAACAATATCATCTAAACTACGATGCTTTCCTAATAATAGTTCATTCCGACCGTTTCGCATCATACGACTACTTGTGTTTTCTAAACTTAACATAATTTGTCCCTTAAGCTGTTCTTGGCTATTTTTTAATTCTTTATCTGTTATTCCTTTAGCTACAAGACTTTCAAGTGTAGATTCGATTGTCGATTTTAAGGCTGGTAAACTTTTATTTCCCGTACCTGCATAAATTGTTAATAAGCCCGTATCAAGATAACTCGAATGATGTGAAAATACTGAGTAAGCCAATCCTTTTTTCTCTCTAACTTCTTGAAATAATCGAGAACTCATACTACCACCTAAGACATTATTCAAAACAGCCAAGCTAGAATATCTCTCATCTTTAATTGATATACCTTCGTAACCAAAACATAAATGAGCTTGTTCTGTGTCTTTAGATCTAGTTAATTCTTGAGCTAAGAATGAAGGTTTTTCAATTTTATTGGGCTCATTTGAATTGTCAAATTGATTAAACTGTTTTTCAATTACTTTAATAAAATCAGCATCTACATTTCCTGCTACTGAAACAACGACATTAGCCGGATTATAATATTTCTTTTTATACTCAAATAAATCCTCACGCGTGAAGGATTGCAAATGATTGTCAGTTCCTAAGATAGGATAACCTAAAGCATGATTACCATATGCAGCTTTAGATAATAAATCATGAACAATATCATCTGGTGCATCTTCATACATTTTTATTTCTTCAGATACTACTTTCTTTTCTTTTTCTAATTCTACTTCATCAAAAGTTGAATTGAAAAACATGTCTGATAATACTTCGAGAGCATGTTCTTTATGCGTATCGATAACACGTGCGTAATAACATGTATATTCTCTTGATGTAAAAGCATTTACTTGACCACCTATTGAATCAAATGCTTCAGCTATATCTTGTGCTGATCTTGTGTGCGTTCCTTTAAACATCATGTGTTCAATTAAATGTGATATACCATTATTTTTATCAGTTTCATTTCTTGATCCAGTTAAAATCCACACGCCAATCGTAACAGATCTAACAGATGGAATATTTTCTAAAATGACACGTAGTCCATTTTCACTTGTATGTTTTTCAATCATTATACTTCCTCCTTAAAATACCGAAGATATCTTTTAATTTAATAAATCCTCATGCTATCATATCAGAATATCACTGGTAATGGAAAATAAATGTAACTTACTCTAATTAACAAAAAAAAAGAAACTGGACATCCAGCTTCTTTTGACATTATTTATTTGAAGACTCTTTTTCAGCTTCTTCTTTTAATGCTTGTTTGCGTGATAAGTTAACACGACCTTGGCGATCAATTTCAATTACTTTAACCATTACTTCATCACCAATTTTTAATACATCTTCAACTTTTTCGGTACGTTTATCTTGTAATTCTGAGATATGCACTAATCCATCTTTACCTTTAAATATCTCTACAAATGCACCAAATTTTTCAATTCGCTTAACTTCACCTAAATAAATTTCGCCAACTTTTGCTTCACGAACTAAATCTTCAATTATTTGTTTCGCATCATCAATTTTATCAGATTCCGTAGAAGATATATACACATTACCATCTTGTTCTATATCTATTTTCACACCTGTTTCATCAATGATTTTATTAATTTGTTTTCTACTTGGTCCGATAACTGTACGAATTTTATCTGGATCAATTTGCATTGAAATAATTTTCGGTGCATATTTTGACAATTCTTCTTTAGGTGTATTAATAACATCAACCATCGATTTTAAAATTGCTAATCGACCAATTTTAGCTTGTTCTAAAGATTCTTTAAGTATATTACGATTTAAACCATCAATTTTAATATCCATTTGAAGAGCTGTAATTCCTTTTTCAGTTCCTGCTACTTTAAAATCCATATCTCCTAAAGCATCTTCTAACCCTTGAATATCAGAAAGTACTGAATAGTTTTCACCTGTTTTTATTAATCCCATTGCTATACCTGCAACTGGTGCCTTAATAGGTACACCTGCATCCATCATTGAAAGTGTGCCTGCACAAATACTTGCTTGAGATGAAGAACCATTAGATTCAAGTACTTCAGAAACAACTCGTATTGTATAAGGAAACTCTTCTTCAGAAGGTAGTACTTTTTCTAAAGCTCTTTCTCCTAATGCTCCATGACCAATTTCACGTCTTCCTGGCCCACGAATTGGACCTGTTTCTCCAACACTATATTGTGGGAAGTTGTAGTGATGCATAAATCGCTTTGTTTCTTCTAAATCAATACCATCAAGGAATTGATTTTCACTTAAAGATCCTAATGTACAAACACTCAAAGCTTGAGTTTGTCCACGTGTAAATAATCCTGAACCATGTGTACGTGGTAAAATATCAGTGCGAGAAGCAAGATCTCTAATTTCATCTATTCTTCGTCCATCTGGACGGATTTTTTCATCTGTAATTAAATAACGGACACCATCTTTGACTAAATTATCTAAAGTTACTTTAACATGAACCATTGTTTCTGTATCATCTTCATCATAACTACTAATAATATTGTCTTTAACAGATTCAATCGCTTCTTCACGAGCTTTTTTCTCTGTTACTTTAATTGCAGCTAAAATATCATCTTTTGCTTTGGCTTCTACTTCTTTTGCTATAGCCTCATCTAATTCAAAAACTTCTGGCACAAATTTTTCAACATCGAGTGCATTCACAATTTCTTCTTGGAATTCAACCAAACGCACGATCTCTTTATGACCAAACATGATTGCATCTAAAATGATATCTTCTGTTACCTCTTCAGCACCAGCTTCAACCATATTAACACCATCTTTAGTTCCAGCAACAGTTAATTCTAATTCGCTTTTTTCTTGTTGCTCTAACGATGGATTTACAACAAATTCACCATCAATTTGGCCGACATTAATACCTGCAATCGGACCATCAAATGGAATATCTGATATCGATAAGCTTATTGATGCACCAATCATTGCTGCTATCTCTGGTGAACAATCTTGCTCAACACTCATTACCGTTGTAATTACTTGAACTTCATTTCTAAAATCTTCTGGAAACAAAGGTCTAATTGGACGGTCAATTAAACGAGATGTTAAAACAGCATTCTCACTCGGTCTGCCTTCACGTTTGATAAATCCTCCTGGAATTTTTCCTACTGAATATAGACGCTCTTCATAATTGACTTGTAATGGGAAAAATGGTAAATCTTTAGGTTTTTTTGAGGCAGTTACTGCCGCTAGAACAGCAGTATCACCGTAGTAAACCATACAAGCACCATTTGCTTGTTTCGCCATTTCTCCAATTTCTACTCTAAATGGTTTGCCATTAATTTCTGTTTCAAACACATTTTTTTGGTTTATTTTCATTCTTAATAACCCCTATCTTTATTATAATACAATATAAAAAAAGCAGGATTTCTCCCGCTTTTCATTATTATCTACGTAAGCCTAATTTTTCAATTAAATTACGGTAACGAGCAACGTCTTTATTACGTAAATATTTAAGTAAATTACGACGCTGACCTACCATTGTTAATAAACCACGACGTGAATGGTGATCACGTGTATGAATACGTAAATGTTCATTTAAATTGTTAATGTCTTCAGTTAGTACAGCGATTTGTACTTCTGGAGAACCTGTGTCATTTTCATGTACTTTGTATTCGTTAATAATTTCTGCTTTACGTTCTGGTTTAATAGCCATATTTGGCCACCTCCTATTTTTTTAAATCACCTTTCCCCTAGCAATCGTCGGAGATTCGAACTGCCAAGCGAAGGTTACTCTATTATCATAAACTTTTTTAACTTTAAATGCAAGAGTTATATTTATTTATTAATTATTTTACGTATAGTAATTTCATCAGCTTTTAATTGGGCTTTTATTTCTTCAATCCCTGAAAATTTTTGTTCTTCTCTGATAAATTCTAACCTTTCTACTTTAATTGTTTCTCCATATATATCCTTATTAAAATCAAAAATATAAACTTCGATTTTTGGTTCAGACATGTCTTCTTTAAACGTAGGAACAAAACCTAAATTAGCCATCCCATAATATGTTTCATTACATAAAATTAATTTAACTGCGTAAACACCTTTTTTTGGTAGTAAGTATTCTTCATTTGTTTCTAGATTTGCAGTAGGAAAACCTATCAATCGACCACGTTTATCACCTGTAACAACAGTACCTTCATATGTAAATGGTCTACCTAATAAATATCCCGCTTCTTTTACTAAACCTTCAGCTAACAATTTTCTAATTTTAGTTGAACTTACTTTTGATTCATTAATTTCAACTTTACTCAGTGCTTCAAAAGTGAATCTGTTCTTTGCAAAGTTTTCGATATTAGTCATATTACCTTGTCCTTTATGACCAAAGCTAAAGTCAAATCCCGCAACTAAATGAATGATATTCAAACCTACTATAAAATGTTCAATAAATTCATCTGGTTTAACTTGTGATAATTCTTCATTAAATTTAATTACGAAAACTTGATCAACACCCATCTCATTTAAAAGCCTTTCTTTTTCTGTTTGTGGAGTGATATATTTCACAGTTTTATTAGGACTATTTAAAACAACAGATGGGTGAGGATGGAATGTTATAATACTGCATTTTTTATTATGTTTTTTTGCATAATCTAACGCCTGATTAATTACTGCTTGATGTCCTTTATGGATTCCATCAAAAAAACCTATTGCTGCAACTGATTCAGGTAAATTTATTTTCTTTAGATCATGTGGATATGTTAAATATTTTGTTTCCATTATATTAGTCACCTTCAATTCTCGATTCATTAAAGACTCTTAATGCTCTGATTTGTTGTTCATTTTCAGGATCAACATGATAAATAGCTAGTAATTCGTTTTGATACATTACTTTATATGGTTTACCTTTAACAAATTTTTTATTTTTAGGTAATGCTAACTTTTGGCCAAATAAAATCAGTCTTTTCGTTTCTTCATCTACTAAATAGGTGTCTAAATGATTTAGGGCTCGACTGGTAGGTAGTATCAATTTTTGATATTCTTCATTTTTAACTATAGCTTTTATTTCAGAAAATGTAAACGTTTCACTCTCTTTAAATGAATCACTTTCTATTCTTTTTAAGTGAGACATATGAGCAGGATAACCCAATGCTGCTCCAATATCTACACAAAGCGTTCTAATATAAGTTCCTTTAGAACATGATATTTTTAAGTTAATACTATTTGAATGTTCGTCTAAGGAAAGTAATTCAAGGTCATGAATAATAACTTCTCTTATAGGTCTTTCAACTTCAATATTTTCTCTTGCATACTCATAGAGTCGTTTTCCTTTTACACGAACCGCTGAATACATTGGTGGTACCTGCTTTATTACTCCTGTAAAATCATTTAAAGTTTTTTTAATTGTTTCTTCTTTAGGAAAATCAGTTACATCTACTTGATTAAGTATTTGACCAGTCGCATCTTCAGTATCGGTTGTAGATCCTAGTGCAAGCTTTGCAACATATACTTTTTTTAAATCTGATAAATAAGGAATGATTTTTGTTGCTCCGCCTATACATATTGGTAGTACACCTTCTACTTCTGGATCTAGTGTTCCTGTATGACCAATTTTTCTTGTTTTTAAAATTTTTCTAAGCTTAAAAACACAATCATGTGAGGTTAACCCTTTAGGTTTCCATAATGGTAATATTCCATTCATTTTTTAGCCCCCAAACAGTTTTATAAACTAATTTAGCATGAAAAATCTGACCTACTTTATAAGCAAGTCAGATCTTCAAATAGTTATTCTTCTAAATTACGTAACAATGCATCAATACGATTACCATATTCGTGAGCTACGTCATATTCAAAATTGATTTCTGGTACTTTTCTTAATCGAATTCTTCGTCCAATTTCTGAACGTATAAATCCTGTTGCCTTATTTAAGCCTAACAAAGATTCATCACGTTCATTTTCATCACCTAAAACTGAAAAGAAAACTTTAGCTTGTTGAAGGTCACCTGTTACTTCAACATCTGTGATTGTTAAAAAACCAATTCTTGGATCTTTAATTTTGTTATTTACAATATCACTAATTTCTTTTTTCATCTGTTCTGCTACACGATTCGCTCGAATATTACTCATTAATATTCACCTCTTAACCTTAGTTTAAAACAGTTAGAAGACTTATTCAACTATCATAATCTCTCAATGTCTGTTAAAGTTCTTTCTAGTTCTGGAAAAGAATCGATTGTTTCAAAAACTTTTTGCATCATTTTTTCAGCATGAACATACTCATTAGAAACTATTGCAATACCTAACTTTGTTCTTTGCCATAAATTCTGATAATCAAGTTCAGTAATTGAAACATTATATTCTTTTTGTATTTTTGATATTAAACGTTTTAAGACAGATCTTTTTTGCTTTAGTGAATGTCCTTCATAAAGTTTACATTCTACTTCTGCATAAATAATCATGTACGCTCAATTTCCTCCATAACGAAAGCTTCTATTATATCGCCTGTTTTAATATTATTGTAATCTTTAATCGTTATCCCACATTCATAATTTTTTTCAACTTGACGAACATCATCTTTAAAACGTTTTAATGCTGCTAATTCACCTTCAAATAACACAACACCATCACGTATAACTCTAATGCTTGAATTACGTGTAATTTTACCATCCGTTACGTAACTTCCAGCTATTGTTCCTACTTTAGATACTTTAAATGTTTCACGTACTTCTGCTTGTCCTATAACTTTTTCTTCATATTCTGGATCTAATAAACCTTTCATTGCTGATTCCATTTCTTCAATAGCTTTATAAATAACACGGTGTAATCTAATATCAACTTTTTCATTTTCTGCTGTTTTTTGTGCATTTAAATCAGGTCTTACATTAAAACCAATAATCAATGCATTCGATGCTGATGCAAGTTGAACGTCAGATTCATTAATTGCTCCTACACCTTTATGAATAATATTAATTTGGACTGTATCAACTTCAATTTTCTTTAATGATGCTGCAAGTGCTTCAGCTGAACCTTGAACGTCAGCTTTAATAATGACGTTTAGATCTTTAATTTCACCTTGTTTTATTTGTTCAAATAAGTCTTCTAAACTAACTTTATTTTGAGGACCTCTACTAGCAACTTGATGACGCTTTTGTCTTGCTTCACCTATTTGTCTCGCTTGTTTTTCATCTTTAAAGACTAAGAATTGATCACCTGCTTCTGGTACACCACTTAGTCCTGTAATTTCTACTGGTGTTGATGGTCCAACTTTTTGTACACGTTCACCCAAATCACTTACCATTGCTCTTACGCGTCCATAAGTGTTTCCTACCACAATTGAATCACCAACATTCAGCGTTCCATCTTGAACAAGTAAACTAGCGACAGAACCTCTACCTTTATCAAGTCTAGCATCAATCACAGTACCATACGCTACTTGATTTGGATTAGCCTTTAATTCTTGTACTTCAGCAACAAGTAAGATCATTTCTAACAAATCATCAATACCTTCACGTTTAATTGCTGAAATAGGAACGAAGATTGTGTCGCCACCCCAATCTTCTGACACTAAACCATACTCAGTTAATTCTTGCATAACACGATCAGGATTAGCCGCTTCTTTATCCATTTTATTTACTGCAACAATAATTGGAACTTCAGCTGCTTTAGCATGATTAATCGCTTCTACTGTTTGTGGCATAACACCATCATCTGCAGCAACGACAAGGATTGCTATATCAGTTACTTGTGCTCCTCTTGAACGCATGCTTGTAAATGCTTCGTGTCCAGGTGTATCTAAAAATGTGACTTTTTTCCCATCACTTTCAACTTGGTATGCTCCAATGTGTTGAGTAATACCACCTGCTTCACCTGCCGTTACTTTTGTATGACGAATTGAATCTAATGTTGTTGTTTTACCATGATCAACATGTCCCATAATAGTTACAACTGCTGGACGTTCAATTAAATCTTTTTCCTGACTAACTGGACGATAAATATCAAACTCTGTTTCTTCAACAATTTCTTGCTTTTCAACAGTATAATTATAGTCTGAGGCAATTAATTCTATTGCTTCATCATCTAAATCTTCATTTTTAGTAGCCATAACACCTAAAAACATTAATTTTTTAATAATTTCTGAAACATCTTTACCTAACTCATTAGATAGTTCTTCAACAGTTAGTGTATCCTCATAAACAATATGATTTTCATTTTTTTCTTGTACTGGCTCTTCAACAGTTTCCTGTTCTGTTGCAGCTGTATTATCTACAACATCTGTTTCTTCTTCATCATTTAAATTAAATTTTTCTTTTACTTTGTTTTGAACTTCTTCATTAATTGTTGACATATGATTTGTAATATCTTCACCCATATCTGTTAATAGATCAACAACTTCTTTACTTGTTTTTTCAATTTCTCTTGCAAATTCATAAATTCTTTTTTTATTCATACGTTCACCCCCGAGATATTTTACGAAAGTAGTGTGCGAAATTTCTTAGCAAAACCGTCATCTATTATCGCGATAGCTACCCTGTTAGACTTTCCAATAGCTTGACCTAATGTCTCACGGTCATCTACCAATTTAAAGTCTACTTCGTAAGTCGTACATTTATTAATTATTTTTTTCTTTGTTTGTTCACTTATATCACTTGCTATTAAAACAATTTTAGCATGTTTATTTTGAATATTTTTAATAATCAATTCTTCGCCTAGTATACATTTTCTAGCACGATAGGCTAAACCTAATAAATTCAAATATGGCTTAGTCATTTTCTTCACTTACTAACGTTAATAAGTCGTCGTATACATCTGAATTAACTTTCATTTTAAAAGCTTGTGCTAAGCTGTTTTCTTCTTTAGCTTGTAAGAATATCTTTTTATCATACGTTAAATAAGCACCTCGACCATTTAATTTGCCAGTAGGATCAATTATAACATCATTCTCTTTTGTTTTTACTAATCGTATTAACTCTTCTTTAGGTTTTAATTCCTTAGTTACTAAACATTTTCTTAATGGTACTTTACGTTGTTTAGCCATTTGAGTTCCCCCAATTAATCCAATAAATTATCTTCAATATCATTTTCTTTTGTTTCTGTTTCATCATTTATAGGATTTATTTCAATTCCTTCTGCTCTAGCAGCTGATTCACTTTTTATGTCTATTTTCCAACCCGTTAACTTAGCTGCTAAACGGGCATTTTGACCACGTTTACCAATAGCTAAAGATAATTGATAGTCTGGAACAATTACAATAGTAGAATTATTTTCTTCATCTACAATGACATCAATTACTTTAGATGGACTAAGTGCATTTGATACATAAACAACAGGGTCTTCAGACCATTCGACAATGTCGATTTTTTCACCATTTAATTCATCAACCACCGCTTGTACACGCTGGCCTTTGGGACCAACACATGAACCCACTGGATCGATATCTTCATCTTCTGCATAAACAGATATTTTTGATCTATCGCCCGCTTCTCTTGAAATAGATTTAACCTCAACTGTCCCATCATAAATTTCTGGTACTTCCATTTCAAATAAACGTTTTAACAAACCAGGATGAGCTCTTGAAATTAAAATTTGTGGACCTTTACTTGTGTTCTCAACTTTGGTCACATAAACTTTAATACGATTATGTACTTCATAGCTTTCTGTACTAATTTGTTCTTGTTCTGAAAGTTTAGCTTCGATTTTCCCTAAATCAACATAAACATAATTAGAATCCACTCTCTGAATAATACCAGTCATGACATCTTCTTCACGATCTTCGTATTCAGAGAATATTACTCCACGTTCAGCTTCTCTTACTCTTTGAGTAACAACTTGTTTAGCAGCTTGTGCTGCAATCCTACCAAAGTCTTTTGGGGTAACTTCAATTTCTACCACATCATCAACATTAAGCGCTAAATTAATTTCATGAGCTTCTTCAAGTGTGATTTCTTCGAGTTCATTTTCAAGTTCGTCAACTACAACTTTCCTTGCATAAACTTTCATTGTTCCTTCTTCTTCATTTAATTCAACCCTTACATTTCCACTTGAGTTGAAATTCTTTTTATAAGCTGATATTAATGCGGCTTCTAAAGCTTCTAATAGAACAGTTTTATCAATGCCTTTTTCTTTTTCAAGAAATGTTAACGCATCAAATAATTCATTGCTCAAAATAATTCCTCCTTAAAAAGTTACGGCAAGTCTTGCTTTAGCAATTTTTTCATAAGGAATACTAACTTGCTTGACTCTTGTTTTAATTTTATATTCAATTGTTACTTGATTATTTTCAAAACTTTTCAGTATACCTTCATATTCTTTTGAACCATCTATTGGAGCATATAAAGAAACATGAATGTTGTGGTCAATATGATTTTCGATATCTTCTTTTGTTTTTAATGGTCTTTCTGCTCCGGGTGAAGATACCTCTAAGTAATAAGCTCCTTTAATTAAATCAATTTCATCTAATTGATCACTTAAAAGTTCAGATGCTATACTACATTCTGTTAAATCTATCCCACCATCTTTATCTAAATAAACACGTAAAAACCAATCAGAACCTTCTTTTATATATTCTATATCGACAAGTTCAAGATTTCTTTCTGATAAAATAGGTTGGATGAGTTCAGTTACTGAATCAATTATTTTTTTACTCATTTATTTTCCTCCCTGTCAATAATCGTTATTTTATCTTTCAACATAAAACCCTTGCCAAAAACTGGGGCAAGGGATAAATTTGAATCTTTGTTTTTAATATCACATAAAATAAGTTTTCATAGTCAAGCACTTTTATAATTGTATATCATATAAATTATAACACATTTAGGCTTTTATTTCAATTAGTTTAAAATAGTGATAATTGGTTCTCCTCTTGCATGCCTTCCAAACATCCATGATTATCTAAATACTCTAAAACAGTTTTAGATATCTTACTTCTTATTCGTAAATCTTCTTTAGATAAAAATTCACCATCTTCTCTTGCTTCAACAATTTTTAATGCAGCATTTGTTCCTAAGCCATCTACAACATCAAATGGAGGTAGCAACGAATTTTCTTGAACGATAAATTCACTAGCTTTTGATTTATAAAGGTCTACTTTTTCGAATTTAAATCCACGTTCATACATTTCTAGAGATACTTCTAAAACAGTTAATAGATTTTTTTCCTTAGGTGTAGCTTCGTTACCTTGTGCTTTAATTGCTCCTATTCGTGTCCTTAATGCTTCTGGACCTTTAACCATCGTATCTAATTCAAAATCACTTGCGCGAATAGAAAAATAAGCTGCATAAAAATAAATTGGATAATGTACTTTAAAATAAGCTATTCGAACTGCCATTAAAACATATGCTGCGGCATGAGCTTTAGGGAACATATATTTAATTTTTTTACACGATTCTATATACCAATTTTGTACACCGTTTCGCTTCATCTCTTCAATCCATTCATCTTGCAATCCTCGTCCCTTACGCACAGATTCCATTATTTTAAAGGCAAGAGAAGCTTCTAATCCTTGTTGCATTAGGTAGACCATAATATCATCACGACAACCAATCACATCAGTTAAATCACATGTACCATTATTTATAAGTTCTTGTGCATTACCTAGCCAAACGTCAGTTCCATGAGATAAACCTGAGATAACGACTAACTCTGAAAATGTACTTGGTTTCGTTTCTTCTAGCATTTGTCTTACAAACGATGTTCCAAATTCCGGTACACCTAAAGTTCCTGTTTTACAGTCAATTTGCTTTTCAGTAACGCCCAGAGATTTTGTACTTGAAAATATTTGCATCACATCTGGATCGTCTAGTGGAATTGTTGTCGGATCAATACCACTTAAATCTTGTAACATTCTTAAAACTGTTGGATCGTCATGTCCTAGGATATCTAATTTTAATAAATTATCTTCGATTGAATGGAAATCAAAATGAGTTGTCATCCATTCACTCTTTCTATCATCAGCTGGATACTGAATTGGTGTAAAATCATAGATATCTTTATCAGTTGGAACAACAATTATTCCCCCTGGGTGCTGACCCGTTGAACGTTTAACTCCAGTACATCCTTGAACTAGTCGATCAATTTCTGCACCTTTCATGTGCAATGATTTATCTGATGCATAACCTTTTACGTAACCATATGCAGTTCGTTCTGCTATCGTACCAATTGTTCCTGCTCGATACACAAAGTCTTCACCAAATAATTCCTTTGTATAGTTATGTGCACGAGCTTGATATTCCCCAGAAAAATTCAAATCAATATCAGGAACTTTATCACCTTTAAATCCTAAGAATGTTTCAAAAGGTATATCTTGTCCTTCTTTAGCCAACTCTTCATTACATTTTGGACATTTTTTATCTGGTAAATCAAAACCACTTGCATATGAACCATCAGTATAAAACTCATTATAATGACATGAGGTACATATATAGTGTGCTGGTAATGGATTTACTTCGGTTATCTCCGTCATTGTCGCTACTAATGATGAACCTACTGATCCACGAGACCCTACTAAATACCCGTCATCTAAAGATTGCTTTACTAATTTATGAGAAATTAAATAAATAACAGCAAAGCCATGTCCGATAATGCTGTCTAATTCTTTTTTAATACGTTCTGTAACAATTTCTTGTAAATCTTCTCCGTAAATACTTTTAGCAGTATTATAAGTTAGTTCTTTAATTTCATTATCGGCACCTTCAATACTTGGTGTAAATAGATCTTGTTGCACAGGAGATATCGCTTTTATCTTTTCATTAATTAGATGACTATTATCAATTACTATTTCTTTCGCTTTTTCTTTTCCTAAAAATGAAAAAGACTCTAACATCTCGTTAGTCGTACGGAAAGGTGTATCTGGTAATGTTTGACGGTTTAAAGGATTTCCTTTTTGCGAAGCAATTAATATTTCTCTATAAAGCTTCTCGTGATTATCAATATAATGTACATTACCAGTTGCAATCACTGGTTTTTCTAATCTTTCGCCTAATTCAACAATATTTTTTAGTATCTCCAGTAATTGAGCTTCATTTTTTATCATACTATTTTCAATTAAACCACTATAATTCGCTGGTGGTTGAACTTCAAAATAATCGTATATTTCTGCTACTTCTTCAGCTTCGTCAATTGACTTTTGCATGACTGTTTCAAATATCTCACCCTGGTTACAGCTTGAACCAATTAATAAACCTTCTCTATGTTTTTCTAAAACAGATCGAGGAATTCGTGGAACACGGTAAAAGTATTTTATATGAGAATATGAAACGAGTTTGTATAAATTTTTTAATCCTATTTCATTTTGAACTAAAATAGTACAATGAGAAGGTCTCGCATGCTGATAGCTATCTCCATAACCTACATGAGCATTTAAATCTTTATGGTTAAGTAAGTTTTCTTCTTCAACTAATGCAACTAGTTTCCAAAATAAATAAGCCGTTGCTTCAGCATCATAAATTGCTCTATGATGTTGTGTTGATTCGACATCTAGCTTTTTACATAGTGTATTTAGTCGGTGATTACCTAAATTAGGAAATAAAAAGCGAGCTAACTCTAATGTGTCAATTACGGGGTTTTCTACTTTTGGATAATTAATTTTTTTATAACCTTGATTTAAAAAGCCAATATCAAAAGTAGCATTATGAGCGACTAAACAATCATTTCCTACCCATTTATGAAATTCTTTTAACACCTCATCGATTTCGGGTGCATCAATTAACATATCATCTGTTATACCTGTAATATCAATGATTACTTCTGGTAGTTTACGGTGAGGATTGGCAAAAGATTCAAATCGATCAACAATTTCACCATCAACCATTCTTACACCTGCTAATTCTATAATCGTATCGTATACAGATGATAGACCTGTGGTCTCCACATCAAAAACAACATAAGTTCCTTTTTTTAAAGAAAAATCTGTTACATTGTAGGCAATCGGTACACCATCATCTACTAGATTTGCTTCTAATCCGTATAAAATTTTAATATCATGATCTTTTCCTGCTCGATATGCTTCAGGATATGCTTGAACATTTCCATGATCAGTTATTGCAATAGCTTCATGCCCCCAATGAGCTGCTTGTTCAATCAGACGAGTTGGCGATACAACAGCATCAAGTTGACTCATTGTAGTATGTGCATGTAATTCAATTCTTTTTTCATCTGCTGTATCTTTTCTACGAGCAACAGATATTTCTTGTATATCATTAGCCATCATTGTTAATTCATTTGAAAAAGTATCTGTTTGTATACGACCACGTGCTTTAATCCACATACCTTCTTTAACATTATTAAACATTAAAGCATCTTCATCATTTCTAGAAAACATTTTAATTTCTAAGGAATCTGTATAATCTGTTGCTTTAATAATTAATAAACTACGTTTAGAACGTAATAGTCGTACATCAACACTAAATATGTAACCCTGGACAGTTACTCTATTTTCTTCTTCAAGAATTTCTTCCATAAATATGGGTTCGTCTTGGATACGATTACCAATTTCAAAACGATTATTTGTTCCTTGAGGTTTAGTTAATTCACGCTTTTCTTTTTCTTCATAAGTTTTCTGAGCAATTTGACGATCTTCTTGAATTGTTTGTTTTTTAAAGTTTTCAATATCCACTTTTTCAGTCGTTACTTCAACTTCTAAGTTAAAATTGTCTAAACCTAATGTTTTAAAGTGTGTTTTAAAAGGCTTTTCAATTCGTTTAAATAAAGCAGCCGCTTCTGCACTATTTCGTGCTGTCAAGACTATTTTATTATCAACAATTTTTGGACGTTGAGTATGCAATAAATCAATATATGCAGGTGATAAATTGTTAGTTGACCTTGTAAAGGCTAACCAATGTTCAATAATCATTTCATCTGCACACTTATTATTTTCACAATTTAATTTTATATTTATATGTGCAATTTCTTTGAATGATTCTTGTAATTTTGACAATAAAATTTGATAAACATCTAAAGGTAACACTTCTTTTACTTTTAAATGGAATACCCATAATTTTTCTTGTTTATAAACTTCTAATTTTTCTATTTCTGCATCAAAAAAATATGATTTCTTGATATCTTCAGACATTTCAATTTGTTCTAATAAAAGATTCATTCTTTCTTTTTTAGATAATGACATTTAACCCCTCCTTAAACATGCTAATAAAAACAAGGCTTTTATAGTCACCTACACCAGCCTTGTTCTCTAAGTTATATTTACATAAATAGTCTTTGAATATCATTCCATGTTACAACAAGCATTAGCAATATGAGTAATGCAAAACCTATAAAATGAACAAATCCTTCTTTTTGAGGGCTCACTGGTTTTCCACGAACTGCTTCAATAGCTACAAATAGCAATCTTCCACCGTCTAAAGCAGGAAGTGGAACTAAATTAATAATTCCTAAATTAACACTTAACATCGCTGTCCACATTAAGAAGTTCATAAAGCCAGTTTTTACTATTTGATCTGTTGCGTCATAAATTCCAACAGGTCCTGACAACATTTCAATTGATAATTGACCCGTAATTAACATCATTAAATTTGTAATAATCATTTTTGTAGTATCAAGCGTTTGAGTAAATCCATATTTTAACGTTTTGAAGAATGATTTCTCATATTCTACCTCAAATAAAACGCCAATCTGACCTCTAGTTACACCATTTTCTTCTATTTTATTATGTGTTACTTTAATATTCTCTATTGTATTATCACGCGAAATTTCAAAAGTAATTTCTTCATTGGGTCGGTCGATTATATAAGCTGAAACATCACTAAATTCTTTTACTTCATTATTATCAACGCTAAGAATTTCATCGTTGGCTTGTAAACCAGCAGTTGCTGCTGGAGTATCTGGTTGAACTTCTCCTATAACTGCTTGATCAACTGGAACACCTTGGATAAATCCTAAGATAATAAAAATTAAAATAGCTAGGATAAAATTCATCATTGGCCCAGCAAATAGTTGCATCGCTCTTTGACCAACTGTTTTTGAAGCGAATTGACGATCATACGGAGCGATTTGTGTTTTTTGTTCATCCATAATAAAGAATGCTTTTTCATCTACTTTAAATGTTAACTTTTCTTCTTCAACACCTATTTCATAACCTTCAATTATTAGTTCATGATCTAAATCAACTTTCTCAACTTCAACTACCCGCGCATTAGGGTATTTGTCTTTATTGTTTACGATAATTTTGTTTACCTTACCTTGATCATTAAACTCTAAACCAATATGATGTCCTGGTTTAATTTCTATAATTTCAGGATCATCTCCAGCTACCCGTACATAACCTCCAGCTGGAATGAGTCTTATTGTATATAATGTTTCATTCTTAACAAATGAAAATATCTTAGGACCAAAACCGATAGCAAATTCTCTTGCCAGCATGCCTGCACGTTTAGCAAAAATTAAATGTCCCCACTCGTGGACGAAAACAAGTAACCCGAACATTAAAATAAATGCGATAACTGTATTCATATTGAAACACTCCTTTAATCGGGTTATTTACCGACTTCCATTAAACAAATTGAATAATTGATAAGACTAGTAATACAAAAATCAAACTATCTAATCGATCTAAAACGCCACCATGGCCGGGAAATAGTTTTCCAGCATCTTTAATATTATAATGTCTTTTAAATGCTGAAGCTACTAGATCACCAACTTGACCAACAATAGAGATTAATAAGGCATATAATATTACTGTAAATAAAGAAAATTCAAATGGATATATTAGTTGGAATATCACACCCACTATAATTGCCATAATTAATCCGCCAACTGCACCACCTATTGTTTTATTTGGACTAATCTCTGGCCATAGCTTCTTTTTTCCTAAAGCTCTACCAAAGAAATAAGCACCTGAATCTGTTGACCAAATAACAAACAATATGAATAAAAGATAATTTAGCCCCGCTAAACGAATATCTATTAAATAATTAAAACTAAGACCAATATACATAACAGATATTAATAAAAACCCTGCATCATTAAAAGTGAATTTATTTTTTGTAAACACTGTTAAACTAAGTAAAAACAAACCAAAAACTAACAATATATCAGTTTTATTTAAAAAAAGTGCTCCTATTTTAATGCTTTCAACAGGAAATATCAATGCAATAATAAATAAAATACTAAACAATAAATAAATATTTGTCTCTTTTGGATTATACATTCTTATTAATTCAAATAAACCAACTAGCGCAAGTAAGAATGAGACAAGTATAAAAGGAAAACTACCGTATATAATAATCGGTAATACTATAATTAATCCAATAATAGCTGTGATAATTCTTGTTTTCATATTATTTCCACCTTATATACCACCGTAACGACGTTTACGTGTATGATAATCTACTAATGCTTTTTTAAAGTGTTCTTCATTAAAATCTGGCCATAACACATCAGTAAACCATAACTCTGTATATGCTAACTGCTAAAGTAAAAAATTACTTAATCTAATTTCTCCACTTGTTCTTATTAATAAATCTGGTTCACAAATACTTTTTGTATATAAATAAGATGAAAATATATCTTCATCAATTTTTTCAATATCTAATTTTCCTTGATTAACTTGAGTTGAAATCTCTTTTACAGCTTCAACTATTTCATGACGACTTCCATAATTTAATGCAAAGTTTAATATTAATCCATCATTATTTTTTGTTTCTTCTTTTGCATGAATAATGGCTTTACGTGTGTGATCTGGTAGTTGGTTAAATTCTCCAATAGTTTCTATTTTTACGTTTTTTTCAATCATTTCTGGTAAATATATATGCATACATTCTTTTGGTAATTTCATTAAAAAATCTACTTCAGATTTTGGTCTTCGCCAATTTTCAGTAGAAAATGCATACAACGTTAATATTTTCACTCCAGCTTCAGTAGCTGCTATGACAATGTCTCTAACAACATCCATGCCTTCTTTATGACCGGCTACACGAGGTAAACCTCTTTGTTTAGCCCAACGCCCATTTCCATCCATAATAATAGCAACATGATCTGGTACATTATCAGGTATTTTTGTTATTGATTTCTTCTTCCTTCTAAAAAAAGGCCACCTTATAGACATTGTTTGTCCTCCAAAACATCTAGATATTATATTCATCAATTAATCTATTGATAATTATAATATAAATACATACTACATATCTAGTTATATCTATTTTTTATCCAAACTAAATTAAAGCCCCCTTATAATTTAAGAGGGCTTTAACATTAAACTTCCATTATTTCAGCATCTTTTGTTTCTGCTAATTCATCGATCTTTTTAATGAATGAGTCTGTTTCACTTTGGACTTTATCTTGATTTGTATGGAATTCATCTTCTGTTAAAACAGAGTCTTTTTCAAGTTTTTTCAACTCATCATTTGCATCTCGTCGTACATTTCTAATTTGAACTTTTGCTTCTTCAGCATATTTACTAACTACTTTAGTTAAATCTCTTCTTCTTTCTTCGGTTAATGCAGGTACACTTAAACGAATCAAGTTACCATCACTTGACGGTGATAAGCCTAAATCAGCTTTTTGAATTGCTTTTTCTATTTCATTTATTGCTGTTTTGTCAAAAGGTGTTACTACTAATAATCTAGCTTCTGGAGCACCTACCTGAGCAAGTTGATTAAGTGGTGTTGGTGCACCATAGTAATCTACAAAGATATTATCTAAGAGGCTTGGATTTGCTCTTCCAGCTCTTACAGTAGATAAATTTTTAGAAAATGCTTGTACTGCTGCATCCATTTTTTCTTTTAATTCACTCATGACTTCATTAGTCATACTATTTCCCCCTAATTATCGTTCCTAAGTCTTCGCCTTCAACAACGCGTTTAATGTTTCCTTCTTCAGTAATTGAAAATACTATTAGTGGTATATCATTATCCATGCAAAGTGATGATGCTGTAGAATCCATAACTTCCAAACCACCATTGAGCATGTCCATAAATGATAATTCTTCATATTTAACTGCATCTTTATTAGTTTTCGGATCTGCAGAATAGACACCATCGACATTATTTTTAGCCATTAAAATAACTTCTGCCTCTATTTCAGCTGCTCTAAGTGCAGCTGTAGTATCTGTTGAGAAGTAAGGATTTCCTGTTCCTGCAGCAAAAATAACAACACGCTTTTTCTCTAAGTGTCTAATTGCTTTTCGACGAATATATGGCTCTGCTACTTGTCGCATTTCAATAGATGTTTGCACTCGTGTAGGAATGCCCATTGACTCTAAACTATCTTGTAAAGCTAATGAGTTCATAACCGTTGCTAGCATTCCCATATAGTCTGCATTCGCACGGTCCATTCCCATTTCACTTCCTACTTTTCCACGCCAAATATTGCCTCCACCTACAACAATACCAATTTCGACACCTAATTCAGCTATTTCTTTAACTTGTCTTGCAATAGATTGAATTATTTCTGGTTCAATCCCAAATCCTTGTTCTCCACTTAGAGCTTCACCGCTAAGTTTTAATACAATTCTACGGTAATTTGTAGTTGTCATAGAAACCCCCAAAGAAATTTTTTATTATTTGTATCTTTTTAGAAATAGGGAACACTAAGTGTCCCCTATTCATTTGTTACTTATTTTTCATTTGGCTCATAACTTCATCAGCAAAGTTTTCTTCACGCTTTTCAATACCTTCGCCAACTTCATAACGAACAAATGAATTAACTGTAGCATTTGCATTTGATACAAATTGCTTAACTTTTAAATCAGGGTCTTTTACAAAGTCTTGTTCTAATAGACAAATATCTTCAAAGAATTTACCAAGACGACCTTCAACCATTTTCTCAACTATTTTTTCAGGTTTACCTTCGTTTAAAGCTTGTGTTTTCAGTACTTCTTTTTCACGGTTTACTTCATCTTCTGCAACATCTTCTCTTGAAATATAACTCGGATTAACAGCTGCAATATGCATAGCAACATCTTTAGCCACTTCTTCATCTGTAGTTCCATCAAGTACAACTAAAGCACCAATACGACCACCCATGTGAGTGTATGTTCCAAATACTGCATCATCAGATTTAGTGTTAACTACAAAACGACGTAAT
>Ga0079226_10000108_pt1 | contig 51486 bp, 46 predicted proteins | sample Poulit2014_FD_76345 | JGI IMG/M metagenome (GOLD analysis project Ga0079226, IMG submission 76345) | Agricultural soil microbial communities from Georgia to study Nitrogen management - Poultry litter 2014 | ecosystem: Environmental > Terrestrial > Soil > Agricultural land | place: USA: Georgia...
ACTGCTAAAGCTATCAACACTAAAGCACCCACAATACGTTGTTTGAGCTTGTTTTCTGTTGCTGACATAAGCAGCCTACCCTATCACTGAACTATAAGTATGAATGTATAAGACTCACTACTAGACCACAGATTATGCTCATGCACAATCTTTACAGACTGATCAATTGTATGCGTTTACTGTGTTTGAGTGTTCAGCCACTTGAGCGCTTCAGCCACGGTAAAGAAAGAGCCAAAGATGATTATTTGGTCATCTGCTGTGGCTGCAGCGCACTGAGTTTCTATGGCTTGTGCAATACTCTCACAAGCAACGACTTTGCCGTTACGCTGTTGCAGCACCTGTACTAAATGCTCTTTTTTATAACTGCGCGGCGAAGGCAGCGTGGCCACTGCCCAACTATCAATCTGAGCTTCGATAGGCTGCACAATCCCTGTTAAATCTTTATCATCCAACACTCCAAGCACCGCCAAACGACGCCCCTTAACAGCTCTATGGTGTAGACGCTGCGCAAGGTACTCTGCGGCATGGGGGTTATGGGCGACATCAAGTAACAATTGCACTGTGCGACCTTGCCAGCTCACTTCAAGCTTTTGCAAACGCCCCGGCATTTGCGCCGCCAGCAAAGCACTGCGCAGCGCCTGCGGCTGCCAAGGCAGACCCAGTGCAGCATACACCTGCAAAGCTAAGGCAGCGTTTTCAATGGGCAAATCCAACAGAGGGATATTCTGCAGTTGAACGGGTTCGCCCTGCTGATTAAGGCCACGCCAATGCCAGTCATGTTCGGTGAGTGCCAAATCAAAATCACGGCCACGCAATAACAAAGGTACTGTTAACAGCGCTGCCTGAGTAAGCAGCTTCTCAGGCGGGTCTAAATCACCACAAACAGCTGTCCGCCCAGAGCGAAAAATGCCTGACTTTTCATAAGCCACTGCATTGCGGGTAGCACCGAGCCAGTCGTGGTGATCAAGGCCGATATTGGTCACCACGGCAATATCAGCATCAATAATATTCACCGCGTCTAAACGACCACCTAAACCCACTTCGAGAATCAGCACATCTAAATGAGCTTGGGCAAACAGCCAGAACGCCGCCAAAGTTCCCATTTCAAAGTAAGTTAAACTGACCTCACCACGTGCTTGCTCAACCTGACTAAAAGCCTCACACAGTTGTTGGTCAGTGGCCTCTTGGCCATTAATACGCACCCGTTCGTTATAGCGTAACAGGTGCGGGGAACTGTATAAGCCAACCCGCAAGCCTTGTTGCGCCACTAAACTGGCCAATAAAGCACAGCTCGAGCCTTTGCCGTTGGTACCGGTGACAGTGACCACTTGATCAGCTAAAACAGGTAGCTTTAAGCGCTTAGCAACGTCTTGCACCCGCGCCAAGCCCATATCAATTTCACTGGGATGCAACTTTTCTAAATAGTGCAACCATTGCTCAAGAGTGCGTGTGCTCATAGCTTATGCTTTAGCTGCGTGTGCAGAGTCCGCTTTAGCGTCAACTGCTGGGTTTTCAGCGCTGCTTTGTTCTGCCGCATCGGCTTCGGCAGGCTCCACTTCAGCCACAGGAATGGTTGGGACATTCATCAATTGACGGAGGATACTGGCGATGCGCGGACGCAACTCAGTGCGCGGGATAATCATATCGATTGCACCGTGCTCCAGTAAAAATTCACTGCGCTGAAAGCCTTCCGGAAGTTTTTCACGCACTGTTTGCTCAATTACCCGAGGACCGGCAAAGCCCACTAAAGCTTTAGGCTCAGCAACAATCACATCACCGAGCATGGCTAAACTGGCGGAGACACCACCATAAACTGGATCCGTTAAGACCGAAATAAACGGAATACCCTCTTCCCGTAGACGGGCCAGTACCGCTGAGGTTTTAGCCATCTGCATTAAAGAAATCAATGCTTCCTGCATGCGTGCACCGCCGGACGCTGAAAAGCAAATCAGCGGGCAGCGTTGTTCAAGGGCCACATTAGCAGCCTGCACAAAACGCTCACCGACCACAGCACCCATGGAACCACCCATAAAGGCAAACTCAAAAGCTGCCGCCACCACAGGCATACCTTCTAAGGTACCGCTTAAGGCGATCAACGCATCTTTTTCACCGGTGTGTTTTTGTGCATCAGCCAAGCGGTCACGGTAGCGCTTACTGTCACGAAAACGAATGCGATCGACTGGCTCCAAGTCTGCGGCAATCTCTTCGCGGCCTTCCTCATCTAGGAAAATATCTAAACGGGTGCGGGCACTGATCCGCATGTGATGGTTACACTTTGGACATACTTCTAAGTCTTTTTCTAATTCAGGCTTGTATAAAACCGACTCGCAAGATGGACACTTATGCCATAGCCCCTCAGGTACTGAGCTTTTCTTCGTCTCAGAACGCATAATCGAAGGAATGAGTTTATCAACCAACCAGTTATTCATCTGCTGTCTACTCCGCCTAGAAGCCCAGTATTTCACACTGTGCCCCATAAAATAATTAATTAAGGATTAGTTTACAGACGGCATCTCATCACAAGCCGTCACATCGCCGTGCATTCTCAATTTGCACAGCATATAAGAATTTACGCATTTTATCTGCGTCTTTAAGACCTTTGGACGCCTCAACACCACCACTGACATCCACTGCCCAAGGCTCAACCTGCTGCATGGCTTGGGTGACATTATCCGCATTTAAACCTCCGGCGAGGATTAGCGGTTTGGCTAAATTTTCTGGTATTTGCGCCCAATCAAAACGTTCACCAGTACCACCATGGAGGCCTGGCACCCAAGCATCCAGCAAAATTCCGGCTGCCTTGGTGTATTGCGCAGCCAACTGAGCAATATCAACCCCAGGCTGCATGCGCAATGCTCGAAAATAAGGTCTAGCATAACTTTCGCAGTCCGCCGGTGACTCGTCGCCATGAAACTGCAAAATATCCAAAGGCAGCGCATCCAACACTGCATTGACTTCACCCGCAGCGGCGTTAACAAAAAGCCCCACGCTGGTCACAAAAGGCGGTAACGCAGCAATAATTTCCTGCGCCTGCGCAATACTGACTGCCCTTGGGCTTTTTTCATAAAACACTAAACCAATGGCATCAACGCCAGCCTGTGCTGCGCTCAGAGCATCTTCAACCCGAGTGATACCACATATTTTAGTTCGTATTCGCACAATAACTCCGCTTAACTCTCAGTGAAGGTGTCGCTTAGACCTGATAAAAAATGCGGCCCTAGATAACGCTCGGGCAATGCATACTGCGCAGGATAATCCACTTTAACCATATACAGTCCATAAGGCGCTGCGGTGACTCCACCTGCGCTGCGATCACGACCTTCGAGGACTGTTTGCGCCCAGCTAACTGGTCGCTCACCCGCACCTATCATCATCAACACACCGGCCAAGTTACGCACCATATGATGCAAAAAAGCGTCTGCACAGACATCAATCACGATCAACTTACCAAATTCAATAACCTCCAGGTTATGAATGGTGCGCACGGGGGATTTGGCCTGACAGCCTGCGGCACGAAAAGCGCTGAAATCGTGGGTGCCGAGCAGACAACGTGCAGCACTGCGCATTTTTTTAACATTTAAGGCTTTATGTGTCCAAGTCAACTCGTCAGCAAGCTGCGCCGGGCGTATTTCATCACTGTAAATGACATAACGGTAGCGGCGTGCCAGGGCACTAAAGCGCGCATGGAAGTCTAACGGCACAGCCTGCGCCCAAACCACGCTGATATCCTTGGGCAAGTAACGGTTAGCACCCATCACCCAAGAGCGCATTGGTCGTTCAATGGCAGTGTCAAAATGCACCACTTGGCCGCATGCATGCACCTTGCTGTCAGTGCGTCCGGCGCAACTTAGCCGCACCGGATGCCCTGCATTGACTTGCTGCAAAGCGGCCTCCAAGTGACCTTGAATACTCGGTGTGCCCTCCGGTTGCAACTGAAAGCCGTGGTAATTTGACCCTTTATACTCGACACCTAAAGCTATTCTTAAAACGCCAACGGCAGCCTCTACGGCTGCCGTTGGCGGTGTTTCATTCTGCATGGATTATCCTAACTGTTTGGCCAGCTGGCGCGCTTCATCCTGTTGCTCTGCAGTACCTTCTGCCAGCACTTCATCGAGAATATCCCGCGCGCCTTCAGCATCACCCATATCAATATAAGCTCGCGCCAAATCCAGTTTAGTCGCAGTTTCATCAGTCCCGGAAAGGAAACTAAAATCATCATCAATGCTATCTAAGCTTTCTAAGTCGCCCAAATCAGTCAAATCTGCTAGTGGCTCAGTTTCTGCTGGCGAGTCTGCTGCCAGTTGCCCAGCGCTGTCTTGCAACGCGCTATCTAGAGCAGTTTCAAGCTGGAGACTGTCGTCCAACGCTTCGGCACTTGGGCTTTCGGTAAGCGCATCCTGCTCAAGATTTAAATCATCCAGCTGTAAGCCAAACTCAGCCAAGTCATGTTTTGCTGTATCAGTTTCAAAAGCCTCAAAAGAAAATGCGTCATCCAAATCCCCTTCGGGCTGAGCATCTTGAATAGCTTCTTCTAAGTCACGGCTCAACTCATCTAAAGAGAGCTCATCTGCTGCGGTTTGTGTTGCCTCCGACTCTGTTTGCTCCATTGCCGCTAGATCTAAATCCAAAGATTCAAGATCCAAATCCAGTTCGTCTAAAGCATCCAGTGGTTTTTCCGTCGACACCTCATCCGCGGCGGTGGTGGTGGTGGTGGGCTCTGATAGATCCAAGTCCAGATCAAAGTCTAAGTCAAGCGCTGTTTCTTTATTTTCTTGCTCTGCTAACTCTGCCCCTGCCAGCTCTTCTAGCTCACCCAGGCCGTCTAAAGCGAGCGCATCAAGCTCAGCGCTTGCAGTTGCGGGCGGCTCTGGCTCTGCTGCCAATGCTGCATCATCTAAAAACGCTGACAATTCATCAAGCTCAGCATCCAGATCAGAACTATCGGCAAGAGTCTCAGTGATGTCGTCTAACTTGCTTTCATCTAAGTCTAACTCTAAATCCAAGTCCGCCAATTCTTCATCTAAAACAGGTGCCAGCACCTGCTCAGTGACAAACATTTCAGGGTAGCGCCCTTTTAACTGAGCAAGCTGTTGCTCTGCCCCACCCATTGCGCTGAGCTCTTCGATTTGTTTGCTAAAGTTGACCTGATCTTCCAAATCGGCATAAACCTCAAGCAGCTTATGGCGCAAGTCTACGCGCTCTGGCTCTGCTTCGAGGGCCTTATGCAGCACATCAGCAGCTTGATTGAGTCGACCAAAACCAATGTAACTGGCTGCTTCAGCTAAGGGATCGGTCTCCTCTGCTTTAATCTGGGTTTCCACCACAGGCTCTGTAGCGTCAAATCCAGCCAGTGGATCATCATCAGTTTCTTGCTCCGGCGCCATGCCTTGTAAGGCAGTTAAATCGGCAACTGGAGGGACTGAGTCAAGTTCAGCTGCCGCACCAGCAGGCGCATCAAACGGCGGAGTGTCCACTGACTCAGCGGCCTGCTGCTCGGCTTGTTTGCGCGCACGGCTGCGCGATAAGCTCAACAACAGAAGTAATAAAGCCAAGACAGCGGTACCACCGGTGGCGGCCAGCAGGGTTGGGTTATCTAATACTTTTTCAAGAAGTGTTTTATCTGCTGCGGCAGGCTCTGACGTTACAGCAAGCGGCTGCTCAGCTGGACTTGCAAGTTCTTCACCAGCTGACTCGACAACGGGCTCAGAAGTGGCTGCCATGCTCTCAGCGGTGTCATCGGCGGCGTTGCCGTCGCCACCAGCAGCAGCTTGAGCCTCGGCCGATAGCTGCAAGCCCTCTGGCGCAACCACTGCAGCTTCATCCATCTCCGCCAGCTCCGTTGATTCTGCAAGGGCAGCGGTATCAACAGACGCTTCGGTAGTGGACTCAGTGTCTTCTGTGGGCAGCTCGGCAAGCAGCTCATCAGCATTTTGTAACTGGGCGAGCTGGTTATCCTTAAGTTCAATTAGTCGCTGTAGTTTTTCCAGCTGGCTGCTGAGGTCTTCAACGCGACTTTGCAGCTCTTCTTTTTCCAAAATTGTGGAATCGAGAAACTCCTCACTGCGCGCCAGTTTATCTTGCAAGGCACGTATTTCAGCATCTGTGCCTTGATCTGCAGCTTGCTGGGACTGCCCTGTGGCATCAGACACCAACCTTAGGCTGTCTTTTTTTTCGATCGCAGCCGGTGTTGCCCCCGCCTCAGCCCGACGGGTGGCATCCAGTTGCCGCTCGGCTAGAGCTGGGCTGGTACCTGCCTTCCAATTTTGATTTTGTTGATTGACTTGCGCCACGGCCTGATTGTGGGTGCGCCTATTGATCGCTTGCGCATCAGGTAAGCGTAAGACTTGACCGCTTTTCATGCGGTTAATATTGCCGTTTACAAAAGCATTGGGGTTTAAGTCTTGAATAGCCAGCATGGCCTGATGAACCGACCCACTGCCTTTTACTCGGGAAGCTATATCCCACAAAGTATCGTTTTTTTGCACTCGATACTCACCACCCTGGGCTACCTGTGGTGTGCTGGCTGCTGGAGCACGTCTTGGTGGTACTTGACGGCGTGCTTGGCTACTGGGCTGGATAGTGGCTGCTGCTGGTGTTGCAGCAAGTTCAGGAGCATAAATAACTTGCTGGGGCGCGTACAAGGGCGGATCAAGCAATAGAGTGTATTCACGCAATAAGCGTCCATTTGGCCAAATCACTTCAACTAAAAAGTTTAAATAAGGCTCTTTTACCGGCTGCTTACTGGAGACACGGATAACATTTTTACCGCTGCTAGAAATCTCTGGAGTAAAGGTTAAGCCAGTGAGAAAAAACTGCCGATCAACCCCAGCCTTACTAAACTCTTCAGGGGATGCCAACCGGCTTTTCACTTCTGCGGAAGTTAAATCGCGCACTTCCAACAATGATATTTCAGCTTCAAGTGGCTGGTTTAAGGAGGACTTAACAGCTATATCACCCAAGCCGAGCGCATGAGCATAACTGGATGTAAAGGCTGTAACAGCGGCAACCGCTAACACCAACTTACGAACTTGAAGCATATAGAGTTATCCCTTTTTATACATTCCGGACATTCCGGAGGGTTTTAAATGCGCTGTAGTTTGACACTTAAAACTCTGCCTGAGTCAGCATTGTTTAACCAAGTATTGGCCTAGCAGCTAGCACCTAATGTCCATCTTAGACCGAGAGTATCTTTTATGACTAGAGTTTTATCAACAATCAATGACTTACTCAAACCATATTAGGTCCGTTTAATCTTATTATCAGACACACCGCACATTTTATAACTCTTAATTCAGTAATGCAGTCCCTTGTGTGCAGAAATACACTGTACTTCTGCGCACTTAGTCATCATTTATATTCAGCGCTCTAAGAGGATGCGCAACATTCTGCGTAGTGGCTCTGCCGCTCCCCACAACAATTGGTCACCCACGGTGTAGGCGCCTAAATAGTGTGAACCCATATTGAGCTTACGCAAGCGACCCACCGGCACATTTAAAGTACCTGTTACCGCAGTCGGGGTAAGTTCCTGAGTGGTGATTTCGCGCTCATTGGGAATCAACTTGACCCACGGGTTGTGCTGGCTAATCAATTCTTCAATATCAGCCATTGGCACATCTTTATTGAGTTTGATAGTCAAGGCCTGACTATGGCAGCGCATGGCACCGACCCGCACACAAATACCATCTATATTGATAGGGTTTTTATTGCGGCCTAACAACTTGTTGGTTTCTGCCTGGGCTTTCCACTCTTCACGGCTTTGCCCATTGGGCAGTGCACTGTCAATCCATGGAATTAAACTGCCGGCCAATGGCACACCAAAATGCTCAGTTGGGCAAGCATCGCTGCGCTGATATTCAGCCACTTTACGGTCAATCTCTAAAATAGCGCTGGCTGGGTCTTTTAACTCTTCTGCCACAGCGGCATGGATACCGCCCATTTGACGGATCAATTCACGCATGTTTTGTGCGCCTGAACCACTGGCGGCTTGGTAGGTCATGGCGCTCATCCATTCCACCACACCCGCTTCGAACAGCCCACCTAAAGCCATTAGCATCAGGCTGACGGTGCAGTTACCGCCCACATAATCTTTAACACCCGCGTCCAACGCGTGATCAATGCCGCGGCGGTTAACCGGATCGAGGACAATCACAGAGTGATCTTTCATACGCAGCGCTGAAGCAGCATCAATCCAGTACCCTTCCCAGCCGGCTTCACGCAACTTAGGGAACACCGCTTCGGTGTAGTCGCTGCCTTGGCAGGTTAAGATCACATCCAGCGTTTTCAGCTCATTGATATCATAAGCATCTTTCAATGCTGGAATGTCTTTACCAATCGCAGGTCCTTGCCCACCTACGTTAGAGGTAGTAAAGAATACCGGATCAATTAAATCAAAATCCTGTTCTTCGAGCATGCGCTGCATGAGCACTGAGCCCACCATGCCGCGCCAACCAATTAGACCTACACGTTTCATTACGACTACACCTACTGTTAGTTAATGTTTGCTACAGCTTAATTATACCATTTACAGCCCGCAGCAAACTTTTTCGAATTAAATGAGCTTACAGCTTTGCAAGCGCTGCGGCTACCGCATCACCCATTTCATCTGTGCCTACTTTGCGCATACCTTCGGAGTAAATATCTCCAGTGCGCAAGCCTTGATCCAGCACATCGCTGACAGCCTGTTCAATGGCATCCGCTGCCGCTTGCTGATTAAAGGTATAACGCAACATCATAGATACCGACAAGATTGTCGCCAGTGGATTCGCCAAATTTTGGCCGGCAATGTCCGGCGCCGAACCGTGCGACGGCTCATACATACCTTTGTTATTGGCGTCCAAGGATGCAGATGGCAGCATACCAATGGAACCGGTCAACATTGAAGCCTGATCCGATAAAATATCACCAAATAGGTTATCTGTGACAATCACATCAAACTGCTTGGGGGCACGGACCAATTGCATCGCCGCATTGTCCACATACTGATGGCTCAGCTCAACATCGGGGTAGTCTTTGGCCACCTCGTTGACCACTTCACGCCACAAACGGCTGGAGGCCAGCACGTTAGCTTTATCCACTGAGCAGACTTTCTTATTACGCAAACGGGCTAAATCAAAACCCACCTTAGCAATGCGGCGAATTTCGCTTTCGCTGTACGGCAAGGTGTCATAGGCCATGCGCTCACCGTTGTCTAAAGTCACGGTGTCACGGGGCGTACCAAAGTAAATACCACCGGTCAGTTCACGGACAATCAGAATATCTAAACCGGCAACCACTTCTGGCTTCAGGCTGGATGCTTCTGCCAGTTGTGGGTACAAAATTGCTGGGCGCAAATTACCAAACAAGCCCAGCTCGGAGCGGATTTTTAACAAGCCACGCTCAGGGCGAATTGCCACATCGATGTTGTCCCACTTCGGGCCACCAACGGCACCAAGCAGCACCGCGTCGACTTCACGGGCCAGCGCTAAGGTTTCATCGGCTAAGGGCACGCCATGTTTATCAATGGCTGCGCCACCGAGCTCACCGTCTAACAATTCTAAATCAAGACTAAATTTATCATTGGCCACTTGTAAAACTTTAACCGCCTCACGGATGATTTCTGGACCAATACCGTCACCGGGTAACACTAAAATCTTTTTCGACATGTTCGATACTCGGCGCTGCCGTGCAGTCACACAACAGCGCTGTTAGTTAAATTTAAAATGCGTCAAACAACCATGGGTTAGCTTGCTTATAGCTTGCTTCAAAGGCACGAATTTCATCGGCATCTTGTAAAGTTAAGCCAATATCATCCAAGCCATTGAGCAAACAGTGCTTACGGAAAGCATCCACCTCAAAGGCGTACTGCACACCATCAGGACGGGTTACAGTTTGTGCTTCAAGATCAATGGTCAACTGATAACCTTCATTGGCTTCAGTTTGCGCAAACAGCTCATTGACTTCATCAGCGGTTAAGATAATGGGCAACAGGCCATTTTTAAAGCTGTTGTTGTAGAAAATATCGGCAAAACTGGGCGCAATAATCGCCCGAAAACCGTATTCTTCTAAAGCCCATGGCGCGTGCTCACGGCTTGAGCCGCAACCAAAGTTTTCTTGCGCCAGCAACACACTGGCACCCTGATAACGGGGTTGATTGAGGACAAACTCGGGATTAATTGGACGTTTGCTGTTGTCCATACCGGGCTGGCCTTCATCTAAATAGCGCCACTCATCAAATAAATTCTCACCGAAACCTGTGCGCTCGATGGATTTCAAAAACTGCTTGGGAATAATCTGGTCTGTGTCCACGTTGGCGCGATCCAACGGAGCAACTAAACCTTGGTGTTGAGTAAAGGCTTTCATGCTTATGCTCCCTCATTCATTAATTCACGCACATCGACAAAGTGACCTTTGACCGCTGCTGCAGCGGCCATTGCCGGGCTGACCAAATGTGTGCGTCCGCCAGCACCTTGACGACCTTCAAAGTTACGGTTTGAGGTGGACGCACAGTGTTCACCGCTGCCCAGCTTATCGGGGTTCATGGCTAAACACATTGAGCAACCGGGTTCGCGCCACTCAAAACCTGCTTCGATAAAGATCTTATCCAAGCCTTCTTCTTCCGCTTGTTGCTTGACCAAGCCTGAGCCTGGAACAACCATGGCTTGAATCACATTGCTGGCCACTTTACGGCCTTTAGCCACTGCGGCTGCTGCACGCAAATCTTCAATCCGTGAATTGGTGCAAGACCCAATAAAGATGCGATCCAACTTAATATCAGTAATCGCTTGATTAGGCTTCAGCCCCATGTACTGCAAAGCGCGGGTGATGGAGTCGCGCTTAACCGGATCAGTTTCTTTAGCAGGGTCCGGCACATTGGCGTCCACTGGCAACACCATTTCAGGTGAAGTACCCCAGCTGACTTGCGGGATAATATCTTCAGCGCGCATCTCCACCACAGTATCAAAGTGGGCATCCTCATCTGAGACCAAGTTCTGCCACACTTCTACAGCAGCATCCCAATCGGCACCCTTGGGCGCATAAGGACGGTCTTTTACATAATCAATGGTTTTCTGATCCACCGCCACCATACCCACTCGGGCACCCGCCTCGATGGACATGTTACACACCGTCATCCGCCCTTCCATGGACAACTCGCGAATCGCACTGCCAGCAAATTCAACGGCATGGCCATTACCACCGGCAGTACCGATCTTGCCAATAATTGCTAAAACGATATCTTTCGCTGTAACGCCTGCAGGAATCTTACCTTCCACGCGCACTTGCATGTTTTTCATTTTCTTAGCCACTAAACACTGGGTGGCCAACACATGCTCAACTTCTGAAGTACCAATGCCATGGGCCAAGGCACCGAAGGCACCATGGGTAGATGTATGGGAATCACCACAAACCACGGTCATGCCCGGCAAAGTGGCGCCCTGCTCAGGGCCAATCACATGCACAATACCTTGGCGAATATCATTCATTGGGAACTGCAAGATACCGTATTCATTGCAGTTATCATCCAAGGTTTGCACTTGAATGCGCGAGACGTCATCGGCAATGGCTGCAATGCCACCGGCACGCTCTTTTGTAGTGGTGGGCACGTTGTGGTCCGGCGTGGCAATATTACTGTCAATGCGCCACGGCTTACGGCCAGCCAAACGTAGGCCAGCAAAAGCTTGCGGCGAGGTGACTTCATGTAAAATATGGCGGTCGATGTAAATCAACGAAGAACCGTCATCGCGACGTTTAACTTCGTGCATCTCCCACAATTTGTCGTATAGGGTTTTTCCAGCCATTAGACCGTCCTCATCAATGTTTAGCGCAGCGGTCACACACCTACTGCTTATAAAACCATCCTAAGATGCTCAATCAAATAACTCAAATCGATATTTTTTATCCAATAGATTCCATACAGGAATAGCAGTACAGTATTGCTATTCAGTTAAAACAGGTGCCCGAGCTATGGATCTTGCCAACTTACAAACATTTATTGCCATTGCCGAGCAACAGAGCTTTTCATTGGCAGGGGAGCGCTTGCATGTCACTCAGCCAGCAATCAGTAAACGACTTGCCAGCCTAGAAGAGCAGCTAGGGGTGCGCTTATTTGACCGTATTGGTCGCACCATTCGCCTAACTGAAGCAGGTCAAGCGCTGCTGCCCCGCGCCTACCGCATCGTCAATGAACTGGAGGATGCACGTCGCTCACTAAGTAACTTAAGTGGTGCAGTCACAGGTCGTTTAAGTTTAGCTACCAGTCATCACATTGGTTTACGTCGTTTACCACCGTTATTGCGCGCCTTTACCAAAAACTATCCTGAAGTGATGCTGGATATTCGTTTTTTAGACTCTGAAGTGGCTTATGCGGATATCTTACATGGCCGCTGTGAACTGGCGATTATTACCTTATCGCCCCACTGTGAAACTCCACTTAAGGCGGTTAAAGTCTGGCACGATGAACTGGTGTTTGTGGCTGCCCCCGATCACCCTCTGGCCCAGCATAAAAGCATCAGTTTGACGGACCTGTGCCATTACCCGGCTGTTTTTCCAGGCAGTCACACCTTTACCCGTAAAATTGCCTTGCAGCTGTTTGATCAAGCCGGCCTAAGCCCTGAGATCAGCATGAGCACCAACTATATGGAAACCATTAAAATGATGGTGTCCATTGGCTTGGCGTGGAGCGTTTTACCGCAGAGCATGCTCGATGCCAGCGTGGTGCGCTTACCCGTACCTGAGGCGACTTTAAGCCGTGACTTGGGCTATATTTTGCACACCGAGCGCACTCTGTCCAATGCTGCACAAGCCTTTATGGCCATGTTAAACAACACGGTATAGTACGCCAAAGTGCTTATGAAATTTTAGGCAGAACGCTCAAACACTGCTGAACCCTCTGCCACTTGCTCGAAGGTTAGATTAAACAAGCGATCAATTTCGGTGCAATCAGTGACCCGACGCAGTTGACTAAACAAGTGCTGTGCTTCTGGATAATTGCGGGTTAACAAACCGAGCCATTGTTTTAAGCGCCCCGGCGCACTGCGGGGTGTTTGATGCAAGCGCACCCGCCGCCAAAATTCACGTAACACAGGCTGCAATTGCTGCCAAGTTTTCAGCTGATAGTCCACACCCTCCCGTGCTGCGGCAATTTGTTGGGCCAAATCAGGCCGTGACACCAAACCACGGCCCAGCATCACATCTTCCACACCACTGACTTCACGGCAACGGTACCAATCTTCAAGCGACCAAATATCACCATTGGCATAAACAGGAATACTCACCACATCCTGTACTTTAGCCACCCACTCCCAATGCGCCGGCGGTTTATAGCCATCGGCCTTAGTGCGCGCATGCACCACTATTTGCGCAGAACCCCCCGCCGCTAAAGCTTGCGCGGATTCCATGGCGCCAGCTGGGCTGTCATAACCTAAGCGCATTTTAGTGGTCAAAGGTATATGGGCTGGCATTCCAGCTCGCACCGCTGCAACTATTTTAAACAGCACTTCGGGTTCACGCAGTAATATTGCGCCGCCATTGGAATTGTTGACGGTTTTCGCTGGGCAACCAAAATTTAAATCAATCACCGGCGCGCCTAATTCACAGGCCTTGGCAGCATTTTCAGCTAACGCCTGAGGATCAGAGCCTAATAATTGCACCCGCACGGGTGTACCTGCTGCAGTCACAGCGTCTTGTGCCAATTCGGGCGCCAAACGGTGGAAGCTGCGGCTGGGCAACAACTGATCAGTGACCCGCACAAACTCGGTAACGCACCAATCAATGCCACCTTGCTCAGTTAATAGATCCCGTAAAATATGATCCACCAAACCTTCCATAGGCGCTAAAGCTATTTGCACAGTCACTCACTCATTTTAAATTGAGCGTTTACGGTAAACGCTCAGCTAAGGTTGTTAAGGGGTAAAGTTTAAGTTAAGCAGCAATCGATCATTTGCTAGCTACTGAACAGGTACCTTAAGGTTTTTAGGCAACATGGCTGCGCCATAGCCTTCAATAAACTCAACTGGCATGCGCTTGGGGCGTCCAGTGGACAACTCAATGCAGACAAAAGTGGTTTTGGCACGCAATAAAGTCACCCCATCGGCAACCCGTTTCAATTGAAAGTAACGGTCCATGCGAATGCGTTGCTCAGAATGTGGAATCCAGGTGGCCATTTCGAGCGCTTCGCCTTCATAGCCTGCCGCCAAATAGTCGATCTCATGGCGCAGTACAGCCATACCGCGATCCAGTGCTTGATACTCGGCAAATCCCAGACCTAAATCAATGGAGTGCTGCCAAGCACACTCCTCCATCCACTGCACATAGACCGCGTTGTTAACGTGGTCAAATTCATCAATGTCTGCGGCACAGGCCCGTAAGGGTAAAATGTAAGGTGCTGGATAATCCCAACTCATGTAAAGGTTTCCAAATGCCCCGCTAAGGTGCAGGCTTCTCGGGCCAGTTCAGTGATTTGATCCCAAGCTTGAGCTTGCACAAGACTGGCCGGTGCAATCCAAGTGCCGCCGCAGCAGGCCACATTGGGCAAGCTTAAATAGCTGAGCAAATTATCCCGAGTCACGCCACCGGTTGGGCAAAAATTGATTCCAGTAAAAGGCCCTTTAAAACTATTGAGCATACGCACACTGGCGCCGCCATTGGCGGGAAATAATTTTAATGAGCGATAACCGTACTCCAAAGCGGCCAACACCTCTGACGGGGTCATCACCGCTGGTAAATAGGGCAGCTGTGCTTCTTGTGCTGCGGTGGCTAAGCGCTCAGTAAAGCCCGGGCTCACGGCAAATTGTGCCCCGGCATCAATGGCCTGAGCAAACTGCTCAGTGTGAATTACCGTTCCTGCACCAACGATCAGCTCCGGCACTGCCTGACGAATGGCTTGCAAGGCTTCTAAGGCCTGGGGGGTGCGCAAAGTCACCTCAATCACATTAAGCCCGCCCGCGCACAGCGCTTGCGCTAAAGGCACCGCGCATTCGACATCATCAATCACCAATACCCGTAAAACCGGATAGGCACGCCGTAAGATATGTTCCATGGTTAGCATTATTTAGTCCTCAAGGAGAAAGCTGGCGCCCTGATCGGCAGGACCAACCCATCGACGTTGTGCAGCAAACAACTGCAATCCATAACCCAGCGCTGCTTCTGGTGGTGTCGGCGCAGCACTGCGTTGCGCCAATTCTGCAGGCGCGACATGCACCTGCAAAAGATCCTGCTGTGCATCAATTTCAATTAAATCACCGTCCTGTAAACGGCTTAACGGCCCACCTTTCGCTGCTTCTGGAGTGAGATGGATTACCGCTAACACCTTACCTGAGGCACCGGACAAACGGCCATCAGTGACCAATGCTACTTTCTGCCCATTGGCCTGCAAGTTGGCTAACACCGGCATCAGCTTATGCAGCTCAGGCATACCATTGGCGGCAGGACCTGCAAAGCGCACCACCAGCACGAGATCACCCTGCAACTGACCGGCATCATAGGCTGCTATCACGCTGTCTTGGCAGTCGAAAACCCGTGCCGGCGCTTTAATCGCCCAATGCTGTTCAGCCACCGCTGAAGTTTTAACTATGGCACGGCCTAAATTGCCTGCCACCAAGTGTAAGCCACTGTGTACTGCAAAAGGCTCATGCACCGGACGTAAAATGCTGTCTGCTTGAGTGGCGCTAGGCACCTCACGCCACTCAAGTTGTCCCGCATGCAAATAGGGTTCACGGGCATAGGCCGTTAAACCTTCACCGCACACAGTAGCAACATCAGAGTGCATTAATCCGGCATTCAGCAGTTGCTTAAACAGCCAAGCCACACCACCGGCCGCATGGAACTGATTCACATCAGCCACGCCACTGGGATAAACATGGGCCAACAGCGGCACTGCTTTTGATAACTCAGCCAGATCCTCCCAACGCAACTCATAGCCCGCCGCCCGAGCAATAGCGGGTAAATGCAGACTGTGATTGGTGGAGCCTCCACTGGCCAACACAGCCACTGCCGCATTAACCAATGCTTTTGCATCAACTTGCTGCGCCAAAGGCAAGAAATGATTACCCTGCTGGGTGTTATCCACCAGTAAGCGCGCCGCTTCATCGGTTAACGCCTGACGCAACTCAGAGACCGGTGAAGCAAAAGCGCTGCCCGGTACATGCAAACCCATGGCTTCCAGCATCACTTGGTTGGTGTTGGCCGTGCCATAAAAAGTGCAGGTACCGGGCTCATGGTAGGCAGCCAGCTCAGCCTCTAGCAGTTCCTCGCGGCTGGCCAAGCCTGCCGCATAACGCTCACGGACTGCAGCTTTTTCTGGATTTGATAAACCCGAACTCATCGGCCCAGCCGGCACAAACACAGCAGGCAAATGGCCAAAATGCAATGCGCCGATTAACAAACCAGGCACAATTTTATCGCAAACCCCCAAATACAATGCACCATCAAACACTCCATGGGTCAGGCCTATGGCGGTGGCTTGGGCGATCAAATCCCGGGAAAAAAGCGAGAGGTGCATGCCCGGCGTGCCTTGAGTCACACCATCACACATGGCTGGCACCCCAGCGGCAAACTGCGCACTGCAGCCGAGCCGATATAAAGCTGCCTTTAGCTGGTCTGGGTAGCTTTTATAAGGTGCATGGGCGGACAACATATCGTTGTAGCTGGAAATGATCGCAATGTGAGAGGCACCACCTTGGCGCATAATTAAGCGCTGCTGATCCGGTTGAGCCGCCATTACATGAGCTAAATTAGAACACCCGTGAGCAGGATTGCGCGCCTGTTCAGCAGCTTGCAACGTCTGAGCCAAATAATCCGCACGGCGCTGTTTAGATCGCTCCTCGATTGCTTGGGTAATGCGTTCAACAACAGGGTGCAGCATGCCATCTCCTTCTTTTGTCACAGGGCAAACTTACTAAACTTCCATACATTAAGGCGCCCAATAGATATGCACAGGTGCCGGCGCATGCCAAAGCAAATGATAAATGGGTAATGCTTGGGTGGTGGGATCATTAGCTAAGACACGATCAATCATCAACTTTTTTCGCTCACCAAACACCAACAACCCTAACCAACGGGTGGCGCAAAGCATGGCCATATTCAATGACAAACGCACTTTAGGCTCATTGGGCGCCAAGCCCACCAATGCAGAAGGCGCTTCATTGAGCTGCAACGCTGGATTCAGGTGGGGCATCCCAGGAAACAACGAGGCGATATGCCCGTCGCCACCCATCCCTAACAATGTCGCGGCAAAGGGCGCATGCGCTTCCACCGCCCGCGCCCAGGCCTCACTGGATTCTTGAGCAGTGGCCGCCAGTCGCGGATCAATTACAGTGGCCTGTGGCAAAAAACCACTCAACATCTGTGCATTGCTGTGTTCGCTCTCACCGGCCACCCAGCGCTCATCGGTTGGGCTGATAGTAATTGACGACCAAGGCAAATCCACTTGACTCAATTGTTCCAGCAAAGCTTTAGGGGTATCGCCACCGGGCAATAACAGGCTGCTTTTATTTAGCGCGGCTAGGCTTTGTGATATATAAGTAACCAACTCTTGAGTCAGTGCATCGTTACATTCTTGCTGCGTAGTAAAACTATGCAATATAGCTTGTGACATGATTGACACCTCCAAACAGCATAAACCTAATGATATTTTTACCTTCTACGCAGCGGTGCATGACCATCACTGCTCACCACTAAAGTGCCTTTATTACGCTGGCGTTTAGCCGCTTTTTTCTGCACCCGCGCACCTTTCTTAGCGGCTGACTTTTTCTTTTTACGACCCGCCGCCTTGCCTGATGCCTTAACATTTTTAGGGCCCTGATAAGTACCCTTATGCTCTTTAATCACTCGACGTTCAAAGGACTGCTTAAGGTAACGCTCAATACTGGACATTAAATTCCAATCATTGTGACAAATTAAGCTGATCGCTAAACCTTCTTCACCGGCCCGCCCAGTTCGCCCTATGCGGTGCAAATATTCATCACCGGAGCGCGGCATGTCAAAGTTAATCACCAAGTCTAAACCATCAATATCTAGACCACGGGCAGCCACATCGGTTGCTACCAACACCCGCGAGCTGCCTTGACTGAATAATTCAAGGGCGCGTTTACGGTCCCTTTGATCTTTCTCACCGTGCAAGACAAAAGCATTCACATCTTGCGCCACCAAACGACCATACAAACGATCGGCTTGCACTCGAGTATTGGTAAACACGATGGCGCGGCGAAACGGCTCATTGCTCAACAACCAGTGCACCAAACGTTCTTTATGGAGCACATCATCGGCGGTAATAATTTGCTGGCGGGTGCTTTCATTAAGCTCTGCCACTTGATTGAGCATTAAGTGTTGCGGGTTGGTTAACACACTATTAACCATCTCACGCAGGGCATTCCCCCCGGTGGTCGCAGAAAACAACATGGTTTGCTGCCGTGCTGAACACTCATCCACTAAGCGCTGCATATCTTCAGCAAAACCCATATCCAACATGCGATCGGCTTCATCCAGAACCAGCACCTCAACCTCGTCCAGTTTTAAATGACCGGCATTGAGGTGTTCAATCAAGCGACCGGGAGTGGCAATCAACACGTCGGGATCTTTGCGCAGTAAAGCGCCCTGCTCTTTAAAATCTTCGCCGCCGGTAATAATCCCTGATTCTAAAAAGGTGTAGCGGGAAAAACGCTGCACCTCAGCTAAGGTTTGCCGCGCCAGTTCACGGGTGGGTAGTAAAATTAAAGAACGAATGGCCACCCGTGGTTTTTCTTCAGCCAGAAAACGGTTCAGCAAAGGCAAAACAAAAGCGGCGGTTTTACCACTGCCGGTGCGCGCCGTAACACGCAAATCATGCCCTTCCAGCGCTGCCGGAATAGCCGCTGCCTGTACCGGCGTTGGCTCAGTGAAATTTAATTCAGCCAGCGCTCTTAATAGACGCTCATGTAAGGCAAGTTCAGAAAACACGGGATACCTCAAGATCACAGATCATTATATGTAATGCCTCTAGCATCGACTCGAGGCTTATGTATTTGTATTGTACTTCAGTTTAAACGCCGAGATTGCTTAACTAACACCCGCCCACTATCAAACACCACTAAAACCACTGCAATCCAAATGGGTATATAGGTTAACCAGTCGCTGCTCGCAACCACTTCGCCCACCCAAAACAGGCTGAATAGAAACAATAAGACAGGTTCAACATAGCTTAGAATCCCCAGCAAGCCTAACGGCAACAAATGACTGGCTGCCAGCATAGCAGCAAAGGCTAATGCACTGAGCAGGCCCAAGCCAGGTAGCAAGTACCACAATTGCGGGGCTGTGGAAAATGCATCAGTGGGGGCAAAGTGAATGATCAAATAAATGGCCACCGGCGCCAACAACAGCATTTCTAAAAACAAACCGCTAAAAGCATCAAACGCCATCCAGCGACGCAGCATAAAATAGGGTGGATAACCCACTGCACAAATAAACGTCACCCAAGAAAAGCTCCCCACCACCCATAATTCATGGACGATGCCAACGGCAGCAAAAACCACTGCTTTACGTTGCAGGCTTCGCAAGTGTTCACTATAAAACAGCTTACCGGTTAACACTAAACTTAACGGCAGTAAAAAATAGCCCAAGGTTAAGTCCAGCATTTGTTCATTAATGGGTGCCCAAACAAATATCAACCACTGCACACCGAGCAAGGCTGCGGTGGTGATCAAAGCCAAAATAAGTAAAGGCTCACGAAACAGTCGAACCACAGCCTCTTTTAAGGCCGGTGCCCGTCCTGCCATCAGTAACAATAAAAATATTGCCGGCAAAGACCACAACACCCGTTGCGCAAAAACTTGCACACCATCCAGCGGTGCCAGGTACAAGGCATAACCCGGAACAATTGCGAACACACATGAAGCAAATACAGATAACGCCACGCCACGGCCTGATAACAGCATATAGAATCACCTTTTAAATTTTATAAGACACAATGCAAACAACGCCGGCAGTCGAGGCTGCTGACGTTACTTAATTGTTAATTTGGATATAGCGTATAGATTGATAGCTACGCTAAGGTATGCAGGCGCCTTGTGCGCCCCGTTCATTAGAATTTAATCTTTGTTACGTTCGAAAACTTTTACTTTCTTCTGCAGTGCAGCCTTGGCCAACATATAAGCCGAAACCGGTGCACTTAACATCAAAAACAAAGTAATTAACAGCTCATGAACATGTAAAGCTTTATCTTGATAGCTAAAAAATAACATTGAAGCTATTAACACACAACCCACACCTAGGGTGGTTGCCTTAGCCGGCCCGTGTAAACGCATATAAAAATCAGGAAAACGGTGCAAGCCGATTGAGCCAATCAGCGCAAATGCACTGCCGACCAATAAGAAAAACGCCACTGTATACTCAACCCAAACCGCCATAGGTTCACCTCAGCCTATTCAATGATGTCGCCGCGTAATAAATATTTGCACAACACCACAGTACTAAAAAAACCAAATAAAGCGATCAGCAAAGCCGCCTCAAAAAACAAACGACTGCCCAACAAAATTCCAAAAATAACCACCAGTGCTAAGCCATTAATGTATAAAGTATCCAGTGCCAGAATACGGTCTACCGCAACAGGCCCTCTCAACAACCGTGAAAAGTTCAGCAGCAAACTGACTCCAAACATCAGCATGCTCAAATAAAGTACTAAGTTGAGCATGCAAATGCCTCCTGCAATGGTTGCTCATAGCGTTGTTTAATTTCAGCAATTAACCCTTGTTCATCCACAGTGTGCAATGCGTGAATGATTAACACCCCTGCCTCTTTATCAATATCCACCGAAACCGTACCCGGTGCTAAGGAAATTGCACTGGCCAGTAAATAAATGGCCAACTCATGCTCTAAACTGTGCGGCACTGCAACCCGACGCGGCTGCAACGGAGCCATGGGCCCCAATGCTAAACGTGCCACTTGAAAGTTAGCGATAACAATGTCAATTAGCATGTGCCGAGCAAAAATCAGTGCGTGCTTCCAGCTCTGAATGCGCGGCAAACGCGGCCACCAAGTTACGGTTAAACGGGGAATAAGCAGCCCTAAGCAGCCGCCGAGCAGCCAATGCCCCACCGAGGTAAAATCATCCACCAGCAGCAGCCAAACAAATAACAGTGCCAAACTGCCAACCGGGTGCGAGAACCATTTTGAACGTTTCATAAGCCCTCCTTAAGCTGCATGGCATCCAAGTAACTTGCTACGTTGAGCACCTGCGCAGCGGCGGCATCCGTATAAGCAATAATGGGCTGCGCAAACACAACCAATAAAGGGCTGCTCAGCAATAACAAGGCTGTTACTGCAAAAGCCACTTTGTCCAAGGGCGCTCTACTTAAGTTTTTCTTGTGCCGCCAAAAGATTAAGCTGCCCGCGCGACTTAAGCCAATCACACCCACCAGTCCCGAGCCCAATAGCACTGGCCATAATGGCCAGCCTTGAGCACCAGCAGCCGACTGCAACAGTAACACCTTGCCGAAAAATCCAGAGAAAGGTGGCAAACCGCTGACCGCAATCGCAGCCAAAAAGAAGCTGGCGCCCAGCAGGTTCGGATTTAAAAGGCGTGGCCCCACTTTTAAACCGCTGGCCAAATCCCCACGCTGCTTGCCTATGATATCGGCCAACAAAAACAAACCCGCAATAATCCAGGTGCTGTGTATTAAATAAAACAATGTCGCGGAAATCGCAGTTTCTGAACCCAGCGCAATACCTGCCAACAAAGTGCCCACCGATACCAACACCAAATAGGCTAATAAACTGGTCAAACTGTTCGCAGCAAAAGCCCCTAAAATTGCCAGCACTACGGTGAGCAGTGCCAGTAACCAAAGTATTCCCGTGCCCAAGCCACTGGCCGCGCCTGCCTCGGCGCCAAACACCAGCGTACTAAAACGCAAAATAGCGTACAGGCCGATTTTGGTCATAATGGCAAACAGCGCAGCAACCGGTGCCGTTGCACTGGCATAAGCACGGGGCAACCAGAAGTACAAAGGGAAAAAAGCAGCTTTAAGCCCAAACACTATCATCAGCAGTGCCCCTGCTGCCTCCAGCAAATACAACTGATCCCCTTCTGCCTGGGCCACAAAGCGCGCCAAATCCACCATGTTTAAGGTGCCAGCCACTCCATAAAACACCCCTGCGGCAATTAAGAACAAACTGGAGCCAATTAAGTTCAACACCACATAATGCAAAGCCGCACGCAAGCGCGCCGCACCCAGTCCATGTAGCAACAGTGCATAAGAAGCAATCAGCAATATTTCGAAAAAGACAAACAGGTTAAACAAGTCACCGGTTAAAAATGCACCATTGATCCCTGCTAATTGAAACTGAATTAAGGCATGAAAATATCCACCGCGCTGGTCGTCACCACGCACCGCATAGAGAATCACAAAAACAGCCAGCACAGCGGTCACAACCAACAGCAATGCGCTTAAGCGATCTAACACTAAAGCAATCCCAAACGGCGCCGACCAATTACCCAATGCGTAAACGAAGATCTGCCCCGTGTTGGCAGCAAATAACAAGTAGCAGGTGCTGAGCAATAGCAACACAATGCTGCTGACACTGATAAAACGCACTTGTTTGATCGGGCTGCGCGCAGTTGTCATCAACAACGCACCACAAATCAAGGGCAGCAATACCGGCACTAACAACATATGATTCATCGCGCTGCTCCTGCACGTTTTTTCTTACTGTGCTTGCTCTGCGCCTGGCCTTGCTCTTTTATTTTGGGACTCTCCACCCCGTCCACATGATCGCTACCTAACTCGGTATGGGCACGTAAGGCTAAAATCAACACAAAAGCCGTCATCGCAAAACCTATCACAATGGCCGTCAACACCAATGCTTGTGGAACTGGATCAGCGTAACTGACAGCATCACTGAGCACCGCTGGTTTACCGGTGTGCAATCGTCCCATCATAAATAAAAACAAATTCACCGCGTAAGAAAACAAGGTTAAGCCCAAGGCAACACTAAACGTCCGTGCGCGCAACACTAAATAGACACCACTGAAAGTCAGCACCCCGATTGCGATCGCCACCAACAGTTCCATTACACGTCCTCCGGCAGTTTTACACTGTGCCCAACTCGGCCAAGCCCACTTAAAATCAATAAGGTTCCGCCCACCACAGTTAAATACACACCCAAGTCAAACAGCATCGCTGAAGCCACTTCAATCTCACCAATTAACGGCACATGAATATGCGCAAAAGCTGAGGTCAAGAATGGGAAGCCCAGCGGCAAGCTGGCGATTCCCGTCGCTGCCGCGATCAACACCCCCGCTGCAGCTAAGTCAGGCAGGCGTATACCCATGCGGGTTTGCACCCAGCGCTGCCCATAAGCGACCTGCAATAAAATCAACGCCACGGCGGTAATCAACCCAGCAATAAAGCCACCGCCGGGCTCATTATGACCGCGCAAGAAAATAAACACTGACACCAACAGCGCCAGCGGCAATATCAAACGCGCCAATACCCCGAGCATCAGTGGATAGAGCTCTGTTGACCAGGCGCGGCCTTGGCTATCAACGCGTGAACGCGGCAAGCTTAACCCCTGCAATAACGCAACTGTAGCTATTGCGGTAATGGCCAACACACTGATCTCACCTAAGGTGTCAAAACCACGGAAGTCCACCAAGATAACGTTCACCACGTTACTGCCACCACCGCCGCTGAGGCTGTTGGCTAAAAAGAAATCAGCAATGCTCTGATAAGGACGGGTTAACACGGCAAAGGCTAAGACCGACATTAAGCCACCGCAACTGGCGGCAATGATAAAATCCCGTAAGCGTATTAAACTGCTGCCTTCTAACGGGGCTTGTGCCGGCAGGAAAAACACCACCAATAGCATCAACAAAATGGTGACCACTTCGACAACCAGCTGGGTCAAGGCTAAATCTGGCGCAGAAAAGCGCGCAAACACCATAGCCACCACCAAACCCACCACGCTGAGCATCAGCAAAGCAGTAAAGCGCTGACGGTGAAAACCCATGGTGAGCAGCGCACTGCTGGCCATCACCAGCAAACCCAGTGCAGTCAACGGATCAACTGGGGTTAAGGCCAACTCACCGGTAATTTGTGTTAATGGCGCCAGCCACACAACTAAAGTGACAATCACTGCAATCAGCAACAAGCTGACATAACGCTGTAGCGAGCCATTCTCCAAGTAAGACAAAGCCCGCGAGGTGGCGCCGTACAAAAGCCGCACACTGCCCTCAAACATCACCCGCCCATTCACATCCGGCAAGCCGTCATACCAGCGGAATAAAAATGCCCGCTGTGAGTAGATAACGATCCCGCCTAACAAAGCAATAAAGCTCATTAACAGCGGCATATTAAATCCATGCCAGATGGCTAAGTCATACTGTGGTAAGGCATGCCCTAGGCTGGCTTCAGCAGCCACCGCCAATAACGGTCCTACTGTCCAGGCTGGCACTATCCCCACCAACAAACAGCAGAAAACCAATACTTCCACAGGGGTTTTCATATAGCGCGGCGGCTCCCGTGGTGGAAATTTTGGTAAATTAACCGGTGTGCCATTAAAAAACACATCATGGATAAAGCGCAACGAGTAAGCGACAGAAAACGCTGCAGCAATGGTGGCCATGGTCGGCAGCAACCAACTGAAACTGCCCAGCAAGTGTTGATGCAGGGTCTCAGAAAAGAACATTTCCTTACTGATAAAACCATTCAGTAATGGCACACCCGCCATGGCCGAGGATGCCACCATGGCCAGTAAGGCAGTGTGCGGCATGTATTTCCAGAGTCCATTGAGTCGCCGCATATCACGGCTGCCGGTTTCATGATCAATGATCCCTGCCGCCATAAACAAAGAAGCTTTAAAAGTGGCGTGGTTAATAATATGGAAGATAGCCGCCACTGGCGCTAAGTCTGAGTCCAAGCCAAACAACAAAGTGATCAAACCCAGATGACTGATGGTGGAGTACGCCAACAACCCTTTAAGGTCATGCTGAAATAACGCCGTCACCGCGCCCACTAATAAAGTGGTGAGCCCTGTAAACGTCACTAAATAAAACCACCAGTCTGTCCCCGACAGCAATGGATAGAGGCGCGCCAGTAAAAACACACCGGCTTTCACCATGGTTGCCGAGTGCAGGTATGCGGACACCGGAGTTGGCGCAGTCATCGCATGGGGCAACCAGAAATGGAAAGGAAACTGGGCTGACTTGGTAAACACGCCGAGCAGCACCAACACTAAAACCACTGGGTATAATGCATGGGCTCGCAGCAAGTCACCGGCTGCCAGCACATCCACCAACTCGTAGCTGCCGACAATCTGTCCGATTAGCAAAATGCCCGCCAATAATGCCAAGCCACCGCCACCGGTGATTGCCAGCGCCATCCGTGCACCTTGCCGAGCGGCAACCTGCCGACTCCAAAAACCTATTAATAGAAAGGAAGAAAGGCTGGTGAGCTCCCAAAACATCAGCATTAGCAATAAGTTGCTCGCTAGCACCAACCCCAGCATTGACCCCATAAAGAGCAACAAGCTGGTAAAGAAACGTGCGGCTCGCTCCTGCTCCGACAAATAATAACGGGCATAGAGAATAACCAATAAGCCAATTCCAAGAATCAGCAAAGCAAATAAATAACTTAAGCCATCTAAGGCAAAGCTTATATTGAGTCCCAGCTGACTGATCCAGGCATACTTAAAGCTGACCACCTCGCCCGCCAGCACCTGTGAGGATTGACTGAGCAGTAAGCCCAAGGCCAGCAAAGGCGCTGCGGCCGTGGCCAATGCTATCCAAGTACGGCCATGTCGCGCCGCTAAGAAAGGCAGTGCTGTAGCAAAAAAAGGCAAAAAAACTAAAGCGAGTAGGATCACAACTGCCTCCATGGCTGGGTGTCTGCCCCATCACAGACACCCTGCATCATACTTAATTTATTATTTACTTTAAGCTTAAGTTTCTTTGCATGGTAAAACATCAGCACTCTCTTTCCAATCACCGCTAGCCGAGCACACAATAAAAAAGCCCTGAGCAAGCAAGATCTCACTCAGGGCTTACGCAATATAAATATTGACTCGAGTTTATTTAGGGGACAACTCGACTTTGGCCGTTAACCGTAGTAATGCGCACCCGCTGACCGACCCGAAAGACTTGGTTGGGCTCCACGGCTTGTACATAAGCACGCAAGCCACCATTATCTTCACGAACCGTAATCTCCACACCTTGGGTACGCGTTACCCCTTCTTCAATAGCTGCACCGGCTAAACCACCAGCCACCGCACCAATCACCGCAGCCACCGCACTACCGCGGCCACCGCCCACAGTGCTGCCAGCAATGCCGCCCACCACTGTACCAGCACCAGCCCCAATAGGTGTTTTAGTCCCTTCAATACGCACCGGACGTAGTGATTCAATGGTGCCCATACGAACGGTTTGTACTTTACGTGCATCTGCCCTTGAGTAACTGTCGCCAGTTAGGCTCGACGCACAACCCGTTAGTAATAACGTAAAGGCTGTAAAAGCAGCCGCAAAAACAATAGACTTGCGCATATGAAAACTCCTTAGTATATGTGTCAAAAGTAGCAAACCGAAACCAAGATTACTACTTAGAACGAGCAAAGCATGAATTATTTTATTGTTGCCACCGCTTAGACAAGCTTATGGCGCCAAACGTTCTCGTTGCCACTGCAATTGCTCAGTAAGTTGATATTTTAATCGGTCATGCAAACGGCAAGTGCGTCCCTGCCAAAACTCAATGCTTTGCGGCAATAAACGATAACCACCCCAATGTTCAGGCCGTGGTGGCAACAACTCGTTGGCAAAGCGCTGCTCGATACCTTGCAAAGCCAGCTCAAGCTCATCACGCCCAGTCAGCCTCTGACTTTGCTGTGAGGCCCAAGCACCGAGTCGGCTGCCCAAAGGGCGCTGATCATAGTACTCATCAGACTCTGCTTCACTGACCCGTTCAATACTGCCTTCAATGCGTACTTGGCGCTCTAAAGCAGGCCAAAAGAACGTCATCGCGGCAACGGGCTGCTCGCTCAGCTGCTGGCCCTTGGCGCTCTGGTAATTGGTATAAAAAACAAAACCATGGTCATCCAAGCCCTTAAGCAGCATCATTCGGCAATGGGGCTGGCCAGCATGATCGACAGTTGCCAACATCATTGCATTGGGCTCTACCGGCGGCTGCTCAGTTACCACTGCATCAGCAAACCACTGTTTAAATAACGCATAGGGTTCAGACGGCGCTTGCGCCTCCTGTAATCCATCACGGGTGTAGTCACGGCGCATTTTCGCCAAATGTTCAGTGCTGCTCATCAATGGGACCTAAAATAAGTTTTGCCAGCCAACAGCTCTCGGCTATTGCGCTTGGGTTAAGGCAAGCTGCCGATTATAAGCAGGTTGATACTCTGCAACCACATCATGCATATGCGTACCCGGCATGATAAAAATTTCCACCCGATGGTTTTGCGCAGAGTCTTTTAGTGCACTCAAAGCAAAAGCGCTGCCCATACCTAAATGCTGCATTCTTCTATTGCCTAAACCGCTAAGACGGAAAATAGAAGCAACTGCTTTGGCACGATCAGTGCTTAATTGATAATTGGCTTTATCATCATGCAGTTGATTGGTGTGGCCTAAAATCAACACGGACGACTCTGGACTGCTTTCTAACAATTTAGCAATCCGCGTAATCGGCCGTAGCACCACCGGCAGTAACAGGTCTGGTCGATCTGCATTAAACGACTGCTGTGCCGGCGCAGTAACCAGCCAACCATTTTCAAAGCGCTGCAAAGTAAAGCTTGAGCCTGCAATGGACTCACGCAACTGAGCTTCTGTGGAGCTCATCCATTCACTGGTGACAGCTTTTTTCTCATAAGCTACGGGCTGAACCGCTGTTCCACTCGAAGAGCAACCAGCTGTAGCTGCACATGCCAACACAAAAGCCCACTGATATAATTTACGATTCATGATGCACTTAACCCATAGGTGTAAAACAAGAACCTAGCCAGCGCAAAGACTGCTAGTGATTGGTGGATACTACTATAACTGATCTACTGCGTCATAATACTATCTGCAAATTGAGCGACATGTTCCACACCACAATAAAGTTCATGGACAATGCTTGCTAAACTCAATGCTGCTCTATTTTAGGTACGACCCAGCACCGTCCATCTGCTGCGCGCTCAGCCGCTGCGCCAAAGATTTGGCGTATATTTTACAAATGCTATAGGATTGACGAAATATCAATTTCATTGAACAATTTCTGCTCAATGATGTCTCAATGACACTGAAGCACTACTTTATATCTCAACACTAATAAGTTGGTTAAGACTATGAATCCTAAAAAGAACGTGGCGTACTCCAGCAGAACCGCCGATAAGTTTGTTGTTCGCCTACCCGAAGGGATGCGCGACCGCATTGCTGAAGTAGCTCGCGCACAACATCGCAGCATGAACTCTGAAATCGTGGCGCGCCTAGAAAGCAGCCTCGAGCAAGATGGCGTATTGCTCCACAACGATGACTTGAATTTAGATAGCAGCGAACTCAGCCAATATGAGCGCGAACTCTTGGTGCGCTTTCGTCAGCTGGCTCAACGTCAACAGAACGCTTTACTGTCACTTATCGCACAAGACGCTGATGAGCAGTAATCGCAACGAACTGAACTGTACAGGCGAGCTGCGCAGGTTGCCAAGTTCTTATACAGCTTGTTTTCCGAGCCTTATTATTTCAACTTTAGTCATTTAGCAGACAAGCCCCTACGAACCCCTGTTCTTTTGTGCTATTTTTCTGTTCCTATTTTAAACGGAGCACATACTGATGGCCCTTAGCAAAGACGAGCTGATTAACGAAATTGCAGAATCAACAGACTCAACCAAAGTCCATATTCGTCATGTCTTGGAGCAGTTGAGCCAAGTTGTTAATGACGCCCTCGACAATGACGGTGAGATCACCTTACCTGGCATTGGTAAACTTAAAGTCGCTGAGCGCAAAGCTCGCGCAGGCCGCAACCCGCAAACCGGCGAAGCCATTCAAATTCCAGCTAAAAAAGTCATTAAACTGGTAGCAGCAAAAGCATTGCTCGACAGTATCAATAGTTAATAGGCCAACCTATTACCCATAAAAAAGGGAAGGCTTGTTATGGCCTTCCCTTTTTTATTTCTGATAACGTTAAGCAATCAAGCTTGATTAATGGGGTTGTCCGGATACCAAGCATCCACCAACGGACCCACCGTAAAGGAACTCAATTCTTTGCGCCCTTGCAACCAAGCCTCTACCGCTGCACGTTGTTCCTCAGTCACCGAGCCACGTTGAGCAGAGCAGACAATGGCAAAATCGCTACCACCAATCAGCGCCATGCCATTAGTTTCAATGGCATCAATTACCAAGTCAGCAAAGAAAGTCTCTAACACTGTTTCTTCGGTGTCTTCTGGGTAATTTAATTGCAATTCAAAACCCAACTCCTGAAACTCATCAACACAGAGTTTTTTACGTAAACGACGCGAACGATTTTTAGCCATACTTTTTCCTCCAAAGCGACTGGCGAATCTTAACAGCTTTACAGGAAAAACAGGCGGCAGATAAACAAATAATCGGTACTACTGCTTTCATTGCTCTGAATAGCGCATAATAGCCGCTCTCTATTTTTTAACATTTGTATTTTATAGGTCATGTTACCGTGTTTTCGATAGTTCTAACTCGTTTACGCAAGCTCTACACAGCACAGCCCACGACCACTGCTGCGCTCAACAAAAGCCGACTTCCAGCGCTAGCCCTGTGCTTAACCGCTTTATTTACCGCCCCGCTGACACTGGCACAAAGCTTCCCCACCAATAATATGAACCGAGCGCTGACCGCTAACAAGATCAATAGCGAAGCCCTTGTGGCGGCGGCTATTCCACTGAATGCTACCGGCAAAAGCGCTTTTATGAACGCTGATCAAGTGATCAATCCAGCTTCTACCATGAAACTTGTCACCACCTATGCGGCGCTTGAACTCTTAGGGCCGGCCCATAAGTGGCGTACTGAGTTTTATACCGACGGCACAGTTAAAGACGGCGTACTAGATGGCAACCTTTACTTAAAAGGTGGTGGTGACCCTAAATTAAACATGGAACGCTTATGGCTACTGTTGCGTGATTTAAAAGCTAATGGCGTACAGCATGTGTCTGGGGACTTAATTCTTGATCGCAGTTTTTTTAGCGCGCCAGCAATCACCGCCTTTGATGATGATAAAAACGATCAAAGCAAACCTTACTTGGTTGAGCCTGACTCTTTACTGGTCAACTTCAAAGCCCAGCGCTTTATTATTCGTGGTGAAAAAGAAGGCGTCCAAGTGGTCATGGAGCCGCCCATTGGCAGTATCGAAATCATTAATAAAGTACAGCTCAAAGCCGCTAAAAGCTGTGACAATCCGGTGATTAACTATGTTCCCCAAGACAACGGTCATACCCTGACTCTCACCATTAATGGCCACATTGCTCCCGGCTGCAGCACCCAAAACTATTTATCTTTTCTAGACCACCCACGCTACACCGCGGGGGTGATACGCAGCATTTGGCAAGAAATGAATGGCACCATGTTAGGCCGCGATATGCTTGGCGAAACGCCACACAATGCTCGTTTATTGGTGCGCGCTTACTCACCTGACCTGGCTGAAGTGATCCGCGATATTAATAAGTTCAGTAATAACACCATGGCCAAGCAATTATTTTTAAGCATAGGTGCCCGTTACCGTATTGAAAGTGATAAAGATGACGCTGACGCAGCGCGCCGGGTGATTAACGGTTTACTGAAACGCAAGAATATTTCCACCCAGGGCTTTTTCATTGAGAACGGTTCAGGTCTATCACGCCAAGAGCGCATCACCGCCAGACAGTTAGCCGCCATGCTGGAAGCAGCATGGAACAGCCCTTACGCCGCAGAGTTTATTTCCTCAATGCCGTTGGTGGCAATGGACGGCACCATGCGCCGCCGCTTGCGCAATACCGCACTGGCCGGCCAAGCCCATATCAAAACCGGTACATTAAGAAATGTACGGGCAATTGCCGGTTACACCCGTGATAGTAATGGTGCCAGCTGGGCAGTAGTGGCAATTATTAACCACCCGCAGCCCTGGGGCGCTTCAGCCATCCTCGATCAAGTGCTATTGGATGTGTACCAAAAGCCTAAAAAATAACCTCTGTGTTGCTCTAAGTACCGCTAAAGCCCATACCACTGAAATATCAGCTGCCCTGCCGATGCAGCCGCGCACAGAGCCTTAAACAGTCTCAGTGGCGCTGCATCGGCAGGCGCTGACCCGTGTTCAGCACCACCCTCAAATAACTGTGCATGCTCGCCATTAGTATCCCTTACATTGCCTGACATTAATGGCTATGCTAAGAGACCAGTGAGTCACAGTTATAAAGAGGATAACACCATGCAAACGCATACTTTCGATCCCAGTCAACTGCACCACGCTTTTACCTTAAGTGATGGCCAAACGCTCAAATATTGTTCCCTACCTGCTTTAGAAAACAAAGGCTTCCCATCTGTATCACGGCTGCCGATTTCCATTCGGATTATTTTAGAGTCTTTGATACGTAACGCAGATAATCAACGCATCACCCTAGAACATATCCAACAGTTGGCCAACTGGAAACCTAACGCGCCCCGCAATGAGGAAATTCCCTTTACTGTAGCTCGCGTGGTGTTACAGGATTTCACTGGCGTACCTTTATTGTGCGATTTAGCTGCCATGCGCAATGCCGCTCAAGACATGGGCAAGCCAGCCAGCATTATTGAACCCTTAGTACCTGTGGACTTGGTGGTGGACCACTCGGTGATGGTGGACTATTACAACCAACCCGATGCTTTAGAAAAAAACATGGCCATGGAATTTAAGCGCAATGGCGAACGCTATAAGTTCCTTAAATGGGGCATGCAGGCCTTTGAAACCTTCAAAGTAGTACCCCCAGGCTTTGGTATCGTTCACCAAGTCAACTTGGAATATTTATTCCCCGGTATCCAAGAAAAAGATGGCATGACCTACCCAGACACCTTGGTGGGTACTGACTCTCACACCACCATGATCAACGCCCTCGGCGTAGTCGGATGGGGCGTGGGCGGTATTGAAGCGGAAGCTGCGATGCTTGGCCAGCCCTTGTATATCTTGACCCCTGACGTGGTGGGCGTGCACCTCAAAGGCAAGCTGCGCGAAGGCATGACGGCCACTGACCTTGTTTTGACCGTCACTGAGCTGTTGCGTAAAGAACATGTGGTGGGCAAGTTTGTTGAGTTCTTTGGTGAAGGCGCTAAACACTTAAGCGTGCCTGACCGTGCAACCTTGGCCAACATGTCCCCAGAATACGGTGCCACCATGGGCTTCTTCCCAGTTGATGAAGTCACTTTAGAATACATGCGCGGCACAGGCCGTGAAGAGATTGACATTGAAGCCTGCGAAGCTTATTTCCGCGCCCAAGAGATGTTTGGTATCCCCACAGAGGGTGAAATTGATTACAGCCAAGTTATTGAGCTGGATCTAGACACAGTCCGCCCTTCATTGGCCGGTCCTAAGCGCCCACAAGACCGCATCGCCTTGCCCGATATGCAGAGCAGCTTCACCTCTTTATTCAGTGAATCCATTGCCAAAGGTGGCTTTAACAAAGATGCCGCTGAGCTTAACCAGCGTTATGGCACCAGCTGTCCGCTCATCCCTGTGGTGAATCAAGAGTCACCCATACCAGAGCGACCACTGGAACGCCAAGAAGTTGAAATGATCGATAACCGTCTAGAAACCCCTAAAAATGATTGCGAATCTGACGGCGACACCATCGATCTTGGCCACGGTGACGTGTTGATTGCTGCCATCACCTCCTGTACCAACACCTCCAACCCAAGTGTTTTGTTGGCCGCTGGCTTATTAGCTAAAAAAGCAGTGGAACTGGGCTTAACTGTACACCCTAGAGTGAAAACCTCATTGGCGCCGGGTTCACGGGTGGTTCCAGAGTATCTGGAAGCGGCTGGGGTAATGGACAGCCTAGAAACCCTAGGGTTTGGCGTCACCGCTTTTGGTTGCACCACCTGTATTGGTAACGCCGGTGACTTACGCTCTGAGTACAATCAGTCCATTGTGGAAAATGACATTGTAGCTGCCGCAGTACTTTCCGGTAACCGTAACTTTGAAGCACGGATTCACCCCAATATCCGCGCCAACTTCTTGGCCTCACCGCCATTGGTGGTAGCCTTTGCCTTAGCCGGTACGGTTAACATCAACCTAGACAAAGATCCATTGGGTACCAGCAAAGATGGCAAGCCTGTCTACTTAAAAGACCTCTGGCCCAGCAATAGCGAAATTCAAGCGCTATTGAGCAAGGCGATGAACCCTGAAGTATTCCGCGAAAGATACAGCGACTTTACTAAAGACAATGAGCTGTGGACCGACATTGAAAGTGCCAAAGGCCTAGTTTATGACTGGCCAGAATCCACCTACATTGCCAAACCACCGTTCTTTGCGGACTTCACTGTAGAACCTAAAGCGGTAGAGCCCATTATCAATGCACGCACCCTAATGGTGCTGGGCAATACCGTGACCACCGACCACATTTCCCCCGCGGGTTCCTTCAGTAGCGATTCCCCTGCCGGACAATACCTGATTAAAAACGGTGTCCAGCAAGCGGACTTCAACACCTATGGTGCCCGCCGGGGTAATCACGATGTGATGATTCGCGGTACTTTTGCTAACGTCAGGGTGAAAAACTTGATGTTGCCGCCCACCGCAGATGGCTCCTTGATCGAAGGGGGCTTTACCTTGCTGGATGGTAAGCAAGTACCGGTTTACGATGCAGCAATGGAATATATGCAGCGTGGTACGCCAACGGTGATCTTTGCCGGTGAAGAATACGGCACCGGGTCCAGCCGTGACTGGGCCGCCAAAGGTACTCTGCTAATGGGCATTCGTGCCGTGATTGCACAGTCTTATGAGCGCATTCACCGCTCCAACTTGGTGGGTATGGGGGTGCTGCCCTTGCAGTTTATGGAAGGCACCAGCTATGACTCGTTAAAGCTAAGCCCTGAAGACACCTACAGCGTGCTGGGCGTGGATGACAACATGCAACCCCGTCAAGAGCTGACCTTAGAGATCACTCGTGCCGATGGTAGCGTTGAGCAAGTACCGGTACTGTCGCGTATTGATACACCTGTGGAGGTGGATTACTACCGCCACGGTGGGATTCTACCTTACGTACTGCGCGACATTTTAGCCAAAGCTTAAACTCCACTGGCTCAATAAAAAGGCCCGTTCCTAACCTATAGGAACGGGCCTTTTTTCTTAAAGCCGATACAGAATGCGTATGTTTTTAAGCGAGTAAAACAGCTTATTTATCTTGCAAGCTACCACCTTGACAGTGCGGTGAGTCTGGAATTGCCTGCTCAGCTTGCCACTCTGCGGGACTAAAGGTGTGTAATGCCAGCGCATGAAACTGCTGCATTAAATCACCCAGCGCAGCATAGACTTTTTGATGGCGCTGCACTTGACGCGTCCCCTCAAACTCCTCACTGACCAGCACCGCTTTAAAATGGCTTTGCGGACCACGGCTGTGCATGTGACTTTCATCTTCAACTTGCAAAAATTCTGGTTTTAACGCAGCCAAAGCTGCTTCAATTTTCTGTTGCATCTTCAATCTCCTCTTTACTGTGCTGACTGTGCCATCTTTGCCACATCATTTTTATAGGTGCTGATCGCCGTCAATAAAAACACGCCGGTTAAACCCATAGCGGCTGGCACTAAATACATTGCGCTGTGTAAACCCAAAGCACGAAAGGCTTCGCTAAGCTCACTGGCGCCAGCGGCCAACATCGCTTGCTGAGCAAAATAGTCCGATAAGCCGCCGACAATCACCGGCCCAAGGCCACCGCCCAGCAAATATAAACCGGCAAAAAACAACGCCATAGCGGTTGCCCGTAAACGTGGCTCAACCACATCTTGTACCGCAGTATACACGCAGGTGTAAAAGTTGTAGGCAAACACCCAACCCACAGCAAATAAGCCGACAAACAGCGCCACATCAATTTGTCCTGCAATTAAAGCAACCCCTGTACAGAGGCTAGTCAGCAATAAACTCACCCCGCCAAATAGCAAACGACCATTCGCAAAACGCACATGCAGCCGATCAGCGATCCAACCGCCCAGTGGCAATGCAAATAAACCGGTCACCCCTACAATCACCCCTACTGACATGGCCGCCTAACTCAAATCAAGAGCGAAATAGCGTTGTAACATGGGCACCATAAAGGAAGTGTTGGCATAAGTAGCAAAGTTGTAGCAGAGTCCCGCTAAGGTTAACCACCACATGGTTGGCGTGCTTAAAATGCGCCGCATCGGCTGCTGTATCGGGGCTGTATCCATCACCACAGTCTCAGCAGCACCACGCTGCGGTTCACGAATCATAAAAATAAATAAAGCCAAAATAATACCCGGCACTGCAGCAATAAAAAACGGCGCGCGCCAGCTGCCAAAGGCTTCAACAATAATCCCCGTGGTGAAAAATGCTAATAACAAACCCAAGGGCAAGCCCAGCATAAAAATGCCCATGGCCCGCGCCCGGCGACTCGCAGGAAATAAGTCACCAATTAACGAGTTGGCCGCTGGCCCGTAACTGGCCTCTCCGACCCCTACCCCCATGCGGGCTAATAAAAAACCCCAAAAGCCCTGCACCACACCATTGACTGCAGTTAACGCACTCCACACCAATAAGCCCCAGCCCATGATTTTTTTGCGTGAACCTGTATCCGCCATACGCGCCAAAGGAATGCCGGCAACCGCGTAAACAATAGTAAATACTGTACCCAACATGCCTATTTGAAAATCACTTAAATCCCACTCTAAACGAATAGGCTCCATGACAATACTGGGCACCACGCGGTCAAAGTAATTAAACACATTGGCTAGAAACAGAAGAAACAACACCCGCCAAGCATTTTCAGCCTGCTTGGATTGCTGCGCTAACGGCTGCATAGATTTCACTCATTTAATTTATTAGGTCGCGACTGTATGTAGCGCATCGATCAATTATTCTTAACCTACAACTGACCGCTACTAAGCTAGTCGCAACGGTAAGTTAAGCTGTTATAACTTTTGTTTTGACGAATTCAGGTAAAGGGTTTCTCTTGTAGCCACGCCAAGCTATCGTGGGTGCTGGCGCTAGGAATATACTCAGCAGCAATGGCGCCTTGGTAGCCCGCCTGCGCCAAGGCAGTCAGCATCGCCTGAAAATCCACTTCGCCACTGCCTGGCTCAGCGCGCCCTGGATAATCTGCAAATTGCACATGAGCTACACGCTCACCCAACACCGCCATGGCCTGCTCAGTGCTGATGCCTTGCCGCGCCATATGATACACGTCCAGCTGTGCAAAACAGTTGCTATGGCTGACTTCTGTCAAAAGTTCACGCAAATCCTGCGGTGTATTGATTAAAAATCTTGGCATGTCTATGGGGTTAATCGCCTCACACAGCACTTTAATCTGTAAACGATCAAAGGCTTGCGCAGCCTCACGCAGGTTAGCCGCTAACGTTGCCAGAGCGCGTCCCCGTGATACGCCTGCAGCTAAACGTCCCGCCAAAACATTAACCATGCGCGGCTGTACCATTAACGCATAGCTGAGCGCCTCATCCAGTGCACTGGCAAACTGCGCGCGACGTTTTGGATGACAAGCCAAACCATCGCCCCCTTGCATGAGGTCACCTGCTGGTAGATTGATTAACACCAGCGGCATTGCACAACGCTGCAGCTCTTCTTTTAACTGCACAGCCGAGACGTCATAAGGAAACTGAATCTCCACCCCAGTAAAGCCTGCTGCCGTTGCGGCACGAATCCGTTCTAACAACGGCAATTCAGTAAACAGCATGGACAAGTTAGCGACAATCTCCATCAAGACTCTCCGCTATACAACTTAATCAAAGTGGCCGGATCAGCCGCTAAATGACCTTGCGCGGCGTGACTGCGCATCAACTGTGCGGCCAAACCGCTCATCGGCGTGGCTGAAGTGTGATCATGGGATAACTGCACCGCCATATCTAGATCTTTCAGCAGAGTGCGCACATGCCACTTGACTGGCTCAAACGCTCGCTTAGCCATTTGCGGGGCCAGTATTTGCAATGGCGTGCTGTCGGCAAAACCGCCAGATAAAGCCGGGGCTAACAGTGCAGCATCGACCCCTGCTTGCTCGGCTAAGGCCACCACTTCAGCAATCACCATGGCATTACAAGCCACCAGCATTTGATTACACACCTTAGCCACCTGCCCTGCACCCACTGCGCCCAGATGGGTGATCCGTTGCCCTAAATGCTCCACTACAGGTGTCACCTGCGCTAGGCTTTGCGCATCACCCCCGGCCATCATTGCCAAACTGCCGGCCTGCGCACCGTCCACACCACCTGAGACCGGCACATCCAGCCACTGCGCACCTTGCTCGGTCACTAAACGTTGCGCCATGGCCTGGGTGGCAGCCGGTTCAATGCTTGAGAAATCCACCACAATCTGTTGCTCGTTCATGGCTGCGGCAATCCCCTGCTCGGCAAACATCACTTCGTGCACTGCTTGGGTATCAGCCAAGCACAAGAAAATAATATCGCCATGGGTAGCCAAGTCAGCGCGCTGCTGCACCTGCTGAGCACCCAACTCAACCAATGGTGCGCATTTATCAGGGTTGCGATTCCACACCGTCAGCGAATAACCAGCAGCCAATAAACGCTGGCACATGGGCAGGCCCATTAAGCCAATTCCAGCAAAGGCTAAACGTGGTAATGATGTTTGCATAGAGTCCTCCAATCAACAAAATGTTCGGCATTGCCCCTTGGGCGCGCGGGCAACTCAAGCTATCATGCCCTTTTTTGTCTAGGGAAAAAACATGTCCAACGAGATCAGTGAGCTCTACGCACAATTACTTGGTGAAACGGCACAAATCAGCTGGGCTGAACTGATGCCCTTTTTTGCGCGGGGAAAAGTACTCTGGCTGGCCAGTGATCAGGACTTAGTGGCAGTCGCCGAGCACATTATTAATGATGATAAAAAACAGGTCAGCAGCTTAATGCAGCAACAGGCCCTACACAACTTAAGTGACCAGCAAGCCCAAGACTACCAAGAGCGTGACCCCGAACTCTGGGCGGTGGTGGTCGCACCTTGGGTGCTGGTGCAGGAACGTTCAATTAACCCAGCAGATTAGTTTCATCAAACTACAGATAAACACGTTAATTTAACTCAGCTATACCTAGCTGCTTTCCACTAAATCGAGACGTGAATAAAGCAGCTACTGCAGCAAGCTAAGCGCCGCCTGCGGCAATATGTTTGCCTGCGCAAGAATGGCCGTGCCCGCCTGCTGCATGATTTGATTTTTACTCAAATTGGCTGTTTCAGCAGCAAAATCAGTATCCTGAATCCTCCCCCGTGCAGCAGAAACATTTTCCTGGATATTTTGCAAGTTTGCGATAGTGTTTTCAAAACGGTTCTGGACTGCGCCTAAGTCAGCCCGTTGCGCATCAATTCTTTTAATTGCATCATCAACAATGATTACCGCTTCTTGCGAACTCAATACACTACCCAGATCAATATCTTCAACCCTATTGTTGACTGTACGTTTTTCCAGATCAATTGTTTCTCGAACATAACTTCCACCCGAGGTCGGCCCAGCTTCCCACTCTGCATTCTCTTTAACTTTTTGCATACTTTCGCCCGGTCCCGGATACCAGAAATGGGATATAAATATATTAATCTCATCCTGCCCTGGGCCCACCGGCTTAGCACTCACAATATCGATACTTCCAGCTTTATTAACATAAGCCCCCACACCGCTACTTGTATCATTAATCAAGGTTGCTACCGCTTGATTAAATTCAGTCTTGCTAGCACCCTCTTTAATTACCGTACTAATTATTTGGGGCGTTTTCATATTGGCCGTCTGGATTGCTATTGCTATTGCGCCCGATGCTGGGGTAGGTATCGTTACAGAACCGGTAGTGCCCTGCCAGCCTGTATGTGAAGTCCTATTAGTGGAGTCAAACGGCGGATTTGCTATGTAAATATCCGCCTCAAGCGCGGCACTGCTCATTTCATCAATTTTTACAGTAATATTTTCATTGGCTGCTGCCCCCACCTGGAACGGTGTAGAGCCATAACTGCCATCTAGCAGTTTGCGACCAGCAAAACTGGTAGTATTGGATATTCGGTCCAGTTCTTTTTTCAGCTCATTCACTTCAGCATTTAAGGCCGCGCGCTCTGCTGGGCTATTAGAGCCATTAGCCGACTGCAACGCCAGGTCACGCATGCGATGTAAAACGACAGTAGACTGCTCCAGGGCTCCTTCGGCAGTTTGCGCCATAGAAATACCGTCGCTGGCATTTTTAATTGCTACACCTGTGCCATTAATCTGACTGGTCAGCCGGTTGGCAATTTGCAAGCCGGCTGCGTCATCCTTAGCACTGTTAATACGTGCACCAGTGGACAGTCGCTGCAGAGAGGTCGCGAGATCGCTTGAAGAATTTTTCAGATTACGTTGCGTGTTGAGCGCCGCAACATTGGTATTGACTGAAAGCCCCATAAATCTTGCCTCCATGGCTATTGTTTAAGTCAAACGCGCCAACCTACTTCCACAGACTCAGCTATGCTGCCATTGACACAAAAACCACCTACAATGTGTTTCTGGCTTTCTGGCAAAGTATTGGCGAACGAACTCACACTACAAAGGCAAGCAAACAATGTGCCAGCCGCCAACTGTAAATATCAACCTCTGTCGATTTTCACGCAAAATAAAATGGCCCAGTTTATTCTATAAAATATTGCATCGATTACTTGATTAACGAGACCGTTTTACCATGGATGAACTCATACTCATTTGGCATGCTGCCTGATACTGCTCTCCTGCAGTGCTCATTACTGCTCAACCAGCAATCGCAGCGGGGGCTCTATTAATGTGCAAAGCATTGGATTGCAAGAGGGCTTGAGATGGCTCTTAAAATAACGATGACCCTTTAGCGGGTTATGCGATGGCTTTTTTATTCCACGGCATTTTCATTAGCACCCGGGCTAAACCACAGAAGCCAGTAATTCCAGCCATAATTAAGCCGGCACCCACAAAGCCGGAGATGGCATAGAAGCCTGGTGAGACTGTGCTGCCAAGAATCACCCCTAAGAGGATCATTGAGCCGGCACCAATTTGTACTTGGCGCTGTAGCTCCAGCGGCTGTGAAACATCTTTATTAACCGGTAAACCGGCTTTTTTCCAGCCGTCTAAGCCGCCTTCTAAAATATACACTTCACAGCTGACACAATTATCCAACACCCCAGAATTCATCACTGTGCGATTACCTGAATTACAGTGAAAAATCACTGCATTGGCCTGATTATTGGGTATGCCTTGGCTGCTTAAGCGCTCCATGGGAATATTTTCTGCATCGGCAATATGCTCACGGGCATACTCATCAGCGGCACGGATATCCACCAATACTGCGCCTTGTGCCAAAAGTTCTTGGGCCGCCAGTGGCGTTAAAACCTTGTTATAAGACATGATCAACCTTCATTAAAGCAAAATATCCGTTGACACAGGTTAGCCAACCGACCGAAAACGGTAAATTTATGCCTACCTGGCAACTATTCACATAGAAGTATAATTTATATCTATATATTAAAATAGCATTAATGATAAAAATCAAAACTATTTTTATGGTAAACAGCACAGCTAAAGGAAAACTCGCGACCCAAAAAACTGAGCAGCATGCAAAAAATCAGGCTCGGAGTCTAAATTTGCACAGGTTTACGACCTGCAAAAGCATGGCTTAAAGTGCCACCATCAACCATTTCCAGTTCGCCACCCAGCGGCATACCATGGGCCAAGCGTGATACCGCAAGATTTTGATCGGAAAGGATTTGCGCAATGTAATGGGCGGTGGCTTCCCCTTCCACAGTGGGGTTGGTGGCCAAAATCACTTCTGTAAAATCGCCACTGTTAATCCGCCCCAGCAGCTCGGGAATACCGATGGTTTCTGGACCCAAACCATCTAACGGTGACAAGTGCCCCTTCAACACAAAATAACGGCCACGGTAGCCAGTTTGCTCCACAGCAAACACATCCATGGGGCCCTGCACAATGCACAGCAAACTGTCATCGCGGCGCGGATCGCTGCAAAGGTGACACACCTCTTCTTCACTTAAGGTGCGGCACGAGCGGCAGTACCCCACGCCATCCATTGCTTGCGACAAAGCTTGTGCTAAACGCTGTCCACCGCTGCGATCGCGCTCCAACAGCTGTAAAGCCATGCGTTGCGCGGTTTTTTGACCAACGCCCGGCAACACCCGAAACGCTTCAATCAATTGGCGAATTAAAGGACTAAATGACATAGGGTCTCAGCAGGATTCAAAATATTTAAACAAGAAATACTGGCTGCTAAATTGCTCAGCAGCCAGAAAAGCCTAACAGCCAGTAGACGACTTAATTGCGCCTGCTTACTGAACAGGTCATTAAAACGGCATTTTAAAACCGGGCGGCAACTGCAAGCCATCGGTCATGCCAGCCATACCTTCCTTGCTATTTTGCTCAACTTTACGCACCGCATCATTCATAGCGGCGGCAATCAAGTCTTCGAGAATTTCTTTATCTTCTTCCAGCAAACTGTCATCAATGTTGACGCGACGCACATCATGGCGACCGGTCATCACCACACTGACTAGGCCGGCACCGGACTCGCCGGTGACCTCGGCATTGGCCAGTTCTTCTTGCATCTTTTGCATTTTCTCTTGCATTTGTTGGGCCTGTTTCATCAGGCCAGCCATACCACCTTTCATGTTGGGTTCCTTATTGTCTGTCTGTTTCTATGGGTTCAATACTATCGGGGCTAATTATAGCGCCAAAGGTGTCCATCAGCTGCAATACTATTGGGTCAGAGTGGATTGCAGCTTCTGCTTCTTGCTGACGCTTGGCTTGTTTGCGCAACAGCGCTAAAGCTGGTGTTTCATGTTCTACGGGGTGCAATTCAACTTGCAACTCAATGGTCGTGCCTTCTAGGGTGTTAATTGCATCATTGATGCGCTGCAGCTGGGTTTTATTAAAGAGTGCGCTATGGTTGGGATCAAGGTGCAACAACCAGCTATCAGGTTGCTTATCCATTAAGGTGCAGTTGGCAGCAATACTGGCGGTCATCCCGGCCAAATTCAGCTGCGCATAAATCTGTTGCCATTCGGCTGCTAAGCCTGTAGCCACAGGAATATTGGGTTTTAAATCCTCAGCTGCACTGCCGCCCATGCTTATGCTTAATAACGGCTCGTCATCACTCATCACCGGCAAGTCTGCATAGGCCTGAAAATGACTGACTTCTAAATAAGCCTCTTCATCATCCTCTGGGCTGGCCATGGCCTGGGCATAGTCCTGCTCATAATTGGGCTCATAAAAGTCACCATCATGACTGTCCGCTGCACTGTCTACGCTATTTTGCACTGGGCTGTCGGTTGCCACAGCCTGACTGTTCTGAGTGAACGCAGACTCTGGGTTATTTGACGGGCTGGTCGATTCAACCGACTGTTGCGGTACTGAACTGGTCATAGCCGCAGGCTGTATTTCGCTAGCTGCCTCAAGTGTTTCGGCTGCACCCACTGTCTGTGCAACAGGCGCAGATAATGTCTGACTGGAAGGTGGATCTTCCCAAGGGGCATGCACCTCCTCGGTAACGCTGGCCTTGTTTGCCGCCTCTGACTCTGATGCTGCTGTTGATGACTGCTGGGCTGGGCTGATTGGCGTACTACTATTCTCAGCTGCCGCTTGGGGTTCTACAGCTGTTTGCGCAGCGTTAACCGCAGACTGGCCTGACGCTGCTGATGGGTTCGCTGTCTCAGCCTGGGTTCCCTGCTCGACGGCAGAGCTGCCCTGCTGCGCCGCTGGCTGAGCAGTTGTGTCATCTGAGGGTTCTGGCTGCTGTAATGGCGTGCTGGGCGGTGTGCCGGGTAAATTGGCCGGACGAAAGGCCAGCATCCGTAACAAGACCATTTCAAAACCATCGCGGGGATCCGGTGCCAGTGGTAGATCACGACGACCAATCAAGCCCAGCTGATAATAAAACTGCACATCTTCCGGCGGCACTTGCTTAGCCAACTCCAATACCTGCTCGCGGTCACCTTGGCCATTATCAATGGCATCCGGCATCAACTGGGCAATGGCTATTCTATGTAAAGCATTAAGAATTTCCGCCAATACCCCCGCCCAATCCGGGCCATGGTCAGCTAAATGCGCTGTGGCACTGAGCGCGGCGCGGGCATCGCCCTTTATTAACGCGTTGAGCACACCATAAATCTGTCCTTGATCTAAGGTGCCCAGCATGGCGCGCACATCCTCGGCCATGACACTGCCATCACCAAAGGACACCGCCTGATCAGTGAGGCTCATGGCATCGCGCATCGAACCATCAGCAGCGCGACCTAGCAGCCAAAGCGCGGCGTCTTCATAAGGAATATTTTCGCTGGTTAATACATTTTGCAGATGGCCAACGATGGGCTCTGGCGGCATATTCTTCAATGAAAACTGCAAACAGCGCGACAGCACCGTAGCCGGCAAGCGCTGCGGATCGGTAGTGGCCAATAAAAACTTAACGTAGGGCGGCGGCTCTTCTAAGGTTTTCAACAGAGCATTAAAAGAGCTGGTGGACAGCATGTGCACTTCGTCAATCAGGTACACCTTATAGCGGCCACGGGTGGGCATATATTGCACGTTATCCAGCATTTCCCGCGTGTCTTCCACTCGGGTTTTACTGGCGGCGTCCACTTCAATGAGGTCAACAAAACGCCCTTCATCAATTTCCGTACACACCGAGCACTGGCCGCAAGGGGTGGAGCTGACTCCCTGCTCGCAGTTCAGGCATTTCGCCATAATACGCGCAATGGTGGTTTTACCCACGCCACGGGTACCGGTGAATAAGTACGCATGGTGCAAACGTTGATGATCGAGCGCATTAATTAATGCGCGCAACACATGGGTTTGCCCAACCATTTCACGGAATGAGCGGGGACGCCACTTACGGGCTAAAACCTGATAACTCATAACAACCAAAGACCAGCAAGGAAACAGACACACATGCTAACGGAGCACAACATAAATTGCACCCGCAACACTGTTTGCGCATGAGCTTTATTGATATTTAGAAAGGTGCTGCAGGGGCTCTGCAAATTAAGGTGGCAACCGCTGCCAGCCACACCCCGGCACACAATGTCACCGCTATGGCTGCTCCCTTCCGGGCCTGACCAGGTTTACGGATAATCGTTGCGAGGGGACCGACAGGGTCGCCATAACACGAACACCAAGATTTGGTGAGCCACTATTGTACTGACTTTTGTAAAAGATACAAGCCACTGCCAAGATAAGCACCGGCCAGCCAGTATAAAACGTGAGTAGCAACCTTCTGTAGCTCTGTAGTCTAAACGGCAATACCTGTCGCCAACACTTTAATACCTAAAGCGATCATCGCCCCACCCAGCACCCGATCAACCCAATGCCCAGCGGCTTTAAATGTCCGATTAATCGCCGGGCGGGATAACAGCCCCACCACTGTTGAAAACCACGCCAGTTGAATCACCATCATCCACAAACCGTAAATGGCAATTTGGTAGAGCGGCATAGTCGGCGACAGCACCACGGTAAACAAGGCCACAAAGTACACCGGTGCTTTTGGGTTTAAGGCATTGCATAGAAACCCCATACCGATACTTTTTCGAGCTGAATTTTGTTTTACTATTTGTCCATCTGCCGAACCTTCACTCAATGTGGGCTTCGACTGCAAACCTTTAAACCCCAGATAGCACAAGTAGCTGCCGCCCAATATTTTGATTGCCCAAAGAATATTCGCAGAACTGGCAGTCACAGCCGCCAAACCAAACGCCGAATAGACAATATGCACCGCCAAACCTAGCGTAATTCCAATGCTGCACAGAAAACCGGCTTTTTTGCCATTGGTTAAGGTTTGTTGCGACACCAACACAAAATCCGGCCCCGGTGAGGCTGCTGCCAAGGTGTGAAGTGCAGTGATCAGTAATAAGCCTTGCAGCAGATCCATTCATATCTCCAGTTTCAGCGCTTGCCAGCCATTATGCTACCAGACGCTGCCTGCATGGCTTGAAAAGAATTAATAACCCTTTTGAGTGACTAACTCAGCCGAGTGACAAGCAACTGCATCGCAGCAACGATTGGGCGCATTTCGCTGTTCAATGTTAGAATCACCTCATTCGCCTGTTCTCTCAACGCCTCCTGGCTTCTTTAACAACAGGCCAACAAAACACCTCAACAGAACTCCGTTTCATTCAGCGAACACGCCTGCTGCACAACATTGGCATTAAATTGGCGTTAGCCACTGACTGACTTGTTAGCAGCAATTTCATTTATTACCCAGTAAAACCCAGGACTGACCCACTTGATTACTTCAACGCAGAACCCCCACGTCAAAGCTTGGATTAAGTTACACAGCAAGAAATACCGCACCCGGACCCAATCTTTTCTAATTGAAGGTTTTCACTTATTGGAAGATGCCATCAACAGTGGTTGGCAAATTGATACTGTGATCGTCCAAGACGGCGTAGCGCTGCCCGACTGGCTCAGCCAGCAAAAACTCATCACCCTGAGCCAACAGGTCTTTACTGCCATCAGCCAAACCGAAACCCCACAAGGCGTTGCCGCAGTGGTAAATATGCCTGCCACGCAGCCCATTACAGGCGACCGCTTATTATTGATTGATCAAGTGCAAGATCCCGGCAATCTTGGCACCATGATTCGCACGGCTGATGCGGCAGGCTTTAGCCAAGTGATACTGGGTAAAGGCACTGTGGATGTGTATAACGACAAGGTGCTGCGCGCCTCCCAGGGTTCAATTTTTCATATCCCGGTGATTGAAGCGGATTTGCTTGAGCTGATTCCCAAATTGCAAACGCAAGCATACACAGTGCTGGCCAGTGCACTGGAGAACTCAGTTGCTTATGATGCTGTGGGCCAGCCCAATAAAGTTGCTGTAGTGATGGGCAATGAAGGTTCAGGGGTCAACCCTGAAATTCTCCAGCTGGCTGACCAATGCATTAAAATTCCAATTTACGGCCAAGCCGAATCACTCAACGTCAGTATCGCTGCGGGGATTTTGATGTATCAATTACGTAAGCCCAATTAAGCGACTCCTTTGCGCAATACAGCCAATATTCTCTAGTAACCCAACGGCAGCCACGCCACGGGCTCGCCATCCCCAGTGAGAACCTGTTAAGGTTTTATCTATTACGTCTAAGAGGTTTTTGTCTTATGTCAAAAAACAACCAATATGAACCACCCCGCGTCTGGACTTGGGACGCCGAAAGTGGCGGCCAGTGGGCCAGTATCAACCGCCCCATTGCCGGCCCCACCCACGAAGCAGAACTGCCCCGCGGCAAGCATCCCTTGCAACTGTATTCACTGGGCACACCCAATGGCCAAAAAATCACCATCATGCTGGAAGAGCTGTTAGCTTTAGGTGAAGGCGGTGCTGAATATGATGCCCACCTGATCAAAATCACCGAAGGTGATCAGTTCTCATCGGGTTTTGTTGAAGTGAACCCCAACTCCAAAATTCCTGCCCTGCTGGATACCGACACCGGCAGCCGAGTCTTTGAAAGCGGCGCCATCTTGCTTTACTTAGCCGAGAAGTTTGGTCAACTGCTGCCCAAAGATCCCGCCGCCCGCACCGAAGCACTTAACTGGTTGTTCTGGCTGCAAGGCTCGGCACCTTACTTAGGTGGTGGTTTTGGGCATTTTTATGCCTACGCGCCAGAAAAAATCGAATACGCCATTGACCGCTTCACCATGGAAGCCAAGCGGCAACTGGATGTGCTGGATCGGCATCTGGCCGAGAATCGCTACTTAGGGGGTGATGAATACTCCATTGCCGATATTGCCACGTGGCCGTGGTATGGCAACTTGGTGCTGGGCACGCTGTACAATGCTGCAGAGTTTTTGCAGGTTGAAAACTATGAAAATGTCCGCCGCTGGGCCAAAGAAATCCTTACACGCCCATCAGTACAGCGTGGCCGCATGGTTAACCGCACCTGGGGGGAACCCGAAGAGCAACTCCACGAGCGCCATGACGCTTCTGACTTTGAGTTAAAAACGCAAGATAAGCTAGAGTCTGAAAGCACCGAATAAGGTGTGCGCCACAGCATAAAATAGAGTTGTCCGTCCGCTTGGCTTATTCAAGGGACGGAGCAACCACTGTCTCCCTCTCGGCATAGCGGCTGACCCCATGGCAGCCGCCTAGGCAGCACACCACGCCACTGTTTACACGACTAACCCAGCCGTGAACCGTTTAACCTATTAATAAGCCTGCTCAGCTTTTTCTTGTTGTGCTTTATCAAAAAAGACTGGACACTTTAACTCAGTACTCTACCTACTGAGAGCTGCACTATGTCTAGACGCTCCGACCCTGAGTCCAAGCTTACGCAAAGGCGCACCACCGCACTGACGCAGCCTGCGTCAACACAGCTGTGCAGCCATAAGCTCATTCAAGTGTACCAAGCCCTCAGTGAGTTCAATCAGGCACTTCTTGTCGCCACGGATGAAAAACAACTGTTCATGCAGATTTGCCGGATTGCTGTGGAAGTGGCCGGTGCTGAACAGGCTTGGATAGCAACTTTTGATCATACAGCGCAGCGCTTGAAAGCTGTCAGTTATTTCCCTGCTGATTCCAGCTTTTTGAGTTCCTTACAAAACCCAAAAACGAAACACTTTGCCACAGCGATCAGCGCTTACTTAAAAAACAGCAGCATCATCAAAAACTGTGGCTCGTCCTCGTCAACAGCACAGGAACAGCTGATAATCGCCCAAGCGGCTTGCGCCAGTTTTCCGATTCAGCGTAACAAGCAGCCCTTTGCAGTATTATCACTGCACAGTCAAAACTGCAGTTTCTTTGATCAAGCCACACTCAATCTGTTTGAAAAAACCACACAAAACCTCACCCAAGTTCTCAACACTCGTGACCGCGACCAACAGCGCAACGCTACTTTAAAAGCACTGCGCAGCAACGAGCAGCATTTCCGTGCTTATTTTGAGCGCTCACTATTTGGCATGGTCGCCAGCCGCCCCGACCGTAGTTTTATTGAGGTCAACCCCGCTTTTTGTGAAATGCTCGGTTACAGTGCTGCCGAGCTTATTGGCACAAAATGGGATGCGCAAACCCATCCCGAGGACATCCTTGAAAACCAACTGCTTTTCCAACAACTGGTGGACGGTTCTCTTGATGAATTTATTATCGAAAAACGTTTTATTAAAAAATCAGGTGAAGTGATTGACGCCCATTTAGCAGTGCGCGCAGTGCGCAATGCTGACGCCAGTCTCGCTTATGCCTTCTCGCTAATTGAAGACATCACCTTACGTAAAATGAGCGAACGACGTGAGCAGATGCGGCGCCGCACTTTAGAAAAAATTGCCCAAGGCTGCTCCCTGCAAGAGATTATGCTGCAGCTGATTGAGTCCGCTGAGGCCATTCACCCTAGCTCCATGTGTGCTATTTCATTAACTGACGAAACTGGAAAGTTTCTGTTACATGGCGCTGCACCCAGCTTGCCTGACTTTTTCAACCAAGCCCTAGATGGCGTTGAAATTGGCCTCTCAGCCGGCTCATGTGCTGCTGCAGTCGCTTTAGGCAAGCGTGTTATTGTGAATAAGATTGCCAGCCACCCTTACTGGATTAATCATCAAGCTCTGGCAGCACAAGCCGAACTGAATGCTTGTTGGTCAGAACCCATTCGCTCACTGTCAGGCGCAGTATTAGGCTGCTTCACGGTGTATTACCAGCACAACACCAGTCCTGATCAGCAAAAAATCGCTTTAATTGAAAGCGCAGCCAAGCTGCTGGGGATGACCATTGAGCGAACCCGCGCACAAGAAGAACTCAGCCTTGCTGCATCCATTTACAATAATATTTCAGAGGCGGTACTGGTCAGCGATGCCGAGCATAACATCATTGCTTGCAACCCTGCTTTCAGCCAGCTGACAGGTTATAGCCTAGAAGCCATTCGCGGTAAAAACCCTGCTCTACTCCACTCCGACCGCCACCCTGATGAATTCTTTAACAGTATTTGGAAAACTGTTTACCAGAAAGGTTTTTGGCGGGGTGAAATCTGGGCGCAACGTAAAAACGGCGATGTTTTCTTGGCTTGGCTGACCATTAACGCCATACACAATGAAAGCAACGATATTCAACGCTATGTAATCATGGGCTCAGATATCACCAGCAAAGTGCGCTCCGATGAACTGATTTGGCGCCAAGCCAACTACGACTTTCTGACTGACCTACCCAACCGCTATATGTTCCAAGACCGCTTGGAACAAGAAATCCGCAAATCCATCCGGCAAAGTTCTTTATTGGGGCTGCTGTTTATAGACCTTGATCACTTTAAAGATGTGAACGACACCCTCGGCCATGCAGTGGGTGACCAACTGTTGATCCAAGCCGCAGAGCGCATCAACAGCTGCGTGCGGGACTCCGATACAGTGGCGCGCATGGGCGGTGATGAGTTTACCGTTATTTTACCCAAACTCAGCAGCCCCCTCGATGGCGAGAAAATGGCCGAAAAAATCATCAGCAAACTGGCTGAACCCTACTTCATTGCCGATGAAACTCTTCACATCCAAGCCAGTATTGGCATTTCTTTTTGTCCAAGTGACACCACTGATGTGGACCAGCTGATCAGTAACGCCGACCAAGCCATGTACGCATCAAAAACCACAGGCCGCAACCGTCTCAGCTATTTCACCCAAGCTTTGCATGATGAAGCCCGTAGCCGTCTAAAGCTGTTAAACGACATGCGCACGGCCATCGAAAACCGACAGTTTGAGCTGTATTATCAGCCCATTATCAACCTTAGCAGCGGCCAGCCCTTTAAAGCAGAAGCTTTGCTTCGCTGGAATCACCCAGAACTGGGAAGCGTCCAGCCTGCAGAGTTTATTCCACTGGCCGAAGAATCAGGACTCATAGTGGAGATTGGTAACTGGGTCTTTCAAGAAGCTGCTGGTAAAGCCAAGTACTGGGCTGAGTCGTTACACTTTCCGCTGCAAATATCCATTAATATGTCGCCGCTGCAGTTTCAAAGCGCCGCATTGAACATTCCAGACTGGCTGCTGTATCTACAAAACCTTGGCTTAGAAACAAAATGTTTAAATATTGAAATCACCGAAGGCCTGCTGCTCAACGTTAGTGAAAAAGTTCAGCACAAGCTGCTGCAATTTCGCAATGCTGAAATACAAATCGCCATCGACGACTTTGGCGTGGGCTACTCGTCCTTATCATCACTCAGACGTTTTGCCATTGATCACCTAAAGATCGACCAATCCTTTATCCAAAGTATGGAAACCGAGCACAACAATCTAGTGCTCTGTGAAACCATTATCATGATGGCTCATAAATTGGGCTTACAGGTCACCGCCGAAGGTATCGAAACAGAAGGGCAGCATCGTGCTCTATTAGAGTATGGCTGTGATCATGGCCAAGGTTTTCTGTACTCTGCGCCCTTACCTGCCACAGAGTTTGAAAGTTACTTGATCAACTCAATGACCAGCCCTTGATGCGCTGTGGAGCAGAATTTGATTTAAAAAGGCTGAGTTTTTAACCGCAGCAAGAGAACAATAAGAAAACAACCAATCCCTATGGCCTTAGAAAGGCTAAGCACGATTGCTGTATGCGGAAATATTGAATAATTGCGGAAATAATTTTGCTGTAAAAAGCAAAAAACCCGCACTCGGCGGGTTCTCTGTAAGCCACTGGCGATGCGGCTTTAAAATGGTGCCCGGAGCCGGAATCGAACCGGCACGGTATCAAATACCGAGGGATTTTAAGTCCCTTGCGTCTACCTATTCCGCCACCCGGGCGGTAGATGCTTGATTGGTGTTACTGGGTGTGTCTGCCAATCGAGGTGGCTAATATAGGTGATCTTTTCGCTAAGTGCAAGCCCTTGTTGAAGTTTTTCTTTGATTTGAACTTTTAAACAGTAAGAACTTGAAATATCCATGGGGCGCTTGCTGTTTTTAAGGAACTTAACCGTAACATTTATGCCCGCGTGTGCATCCTCTGGCGACACGGCGGTGTGATTTTTTATGTTGCTGTCGTATTTGCACAGTTCAGGCCCATAAAAAAACGCCCTCTGGGTCATGTGACCGAGAGGGCGTTTGGTTGGTGGATTGGGTTAGTCGATGATCACATTATTCGCGTTGACCATATCCTCATGGATTTTAAGAGTGGCATCCCCACTGGTGTAGGTAACAAGGCCATCTGTCTTGGCGCCTGCAGTCCAGCCGGCACCTAAGGTTACCTTGTCTTCTGCATCACCGAGAATCTTCAGGATATTACGTTCATCAGTCATGTTGAGCACATCTTCTACGGATAGGCTAGTGATACTGTTAGCACCATTACCCACCATGCTAATGACTTCGATGTTGTCCAACTGGGTTGCTAGCGTGTTTCCATCTAACTTTTCACCAAAGCGCAGCTGAATGGTGTCATCACCACCGCGGCCGTTGATGTAATCGCCGGTCCACAACAGGCTGTC
>Ga0079226_10000109_pt1 | contig 50884 bp, 64 predicted proteins | sample Poulit2014_FD_76345 | JGI IMG/M metagenome (GOLD analysis project Ga0079226, IMG submission 76345) | Agricultural soil microbial communities from Georgia to study Nitrogen management - Poultry litter 2014 | ecosystem: Environmental > Terrestrial > Soil > Agricultural land | place: USA: Georgia...
ATACATAGCTCCTGTATCAATATATTCTAGTCCTAATTTTTTACTAATAATTTTAGCCATAGTGCTTTTGCCAGAAGCAGCAGGACCATCTATTGCAATAGAAAATTTATTTTTCATGCTGTATTTCCTCCTATATAAAATTATAACCACCTTGTGGTGGTTGTTGCATAATTTTCATCAAGATAAATCTGGACGTAATACCTTAGCTTCTTTCAAATAAACGTGTTTTACATTACTTTGGGAAGTTTCCTCATTATATAATATCATTACTCTTATACATTTTCTTAAACTATTTGAAACTTCCATTTCATTAAAACACATTAAACCACTATGAATATAGCCTAGCTCCCTTGCAGTTTTTGCTGGATAATCCGCATTTAAATCTTTAGTTACAGAGAATATAATACTTATTACTTTATCCTTTTCTATATTATTTTCCTTTTCTATTTTTTGAATAAGTTCCTTTGTGTTTTTAGCAATGTCAGCTTTATTATTTTGTTCTACCGTAATTGCTCCTCTAATAGCAATAATACTCATAAAACACCACTTTCTTTTATAATTATATATTAAAAAGGCATTAGACTCAAGCTATTTTAACTTAACTCTTCCTAACATTTCAATGCTTTGAGAAGTTTCAATAGTAGTATCTAATTCAGGTAGCTTTAAATTTTCGCTAATACCTATTATTTGAACTTTTACCCTTTCTAAATATTTAGTACCATCTATTTCAATTAAATCATTATTATATACTTGGATGCTTACTTCATCATTACCTTGAAAATTATCAACTTCATCCCCATTTACAAGTATTTTAATATCTTCTAAATTATTATTTAATAACTTTAAAATAACAATGCCTTTTTCATTTATATTTAACTTATTCATAGGAGTAAATTCATTACCATTATTATGTTTACCAATTACTGCTACTATATCCATATCACTAGGTGAAATAATTTGAATAAAGACTAAAAATAGCATACTTATAACTGTTAAAATTAATATTACTATTTCTAATCCATGAAATAATTTACGCACAAAAACTCCTCCTAAATATTACATATTCTATAAATATAATATGCAATATTAAAAGAAATAATGTATCTAACTACACATTATTCCCTGCTAAATAGCCAGTAGAATATGCAATTTGTAAATTATATCCTCCCGTTAATGCATCTACATCAATAATTTCACCAGAAAAAAACAAACCCTTTTTTAATTTAGATTCCATAGTAGAAGAATTAATCTCCAATGTTGAGACACCACCAGAAGTAACTATAGCCTCCTTAATTGGTCTAAAGCCTAAAGTATTTAGTGGAAAATTTTTAATAGTTTTAACTAATTCATATCTTTCTTTTTTTGTAACTTGATGAATAAATTTATTTCCATCTATACCTGCATTATTTAATATAATAGGAATCATCTTTTTAGGTAATAAATCAACTAGACCATTTTCTATATATTTGTTCTTGTATATATCAAAATCTCTTAATATTCTCTTTTCTAATTTTTCATTTGTAAGAGCTGGTTTTAAATCTAAATATAAACTTATTTCTCTTAAAGAATATTTGTTTAAATAACTACTTAGAGATAGAACTATAGGCCCAGATATACCAAAATGGGTAAATATCATTTCACCAAATTCATCATAAATAACTTTATTATCTTTCTTAGCAGACAAGGTAACATTTTTTAATGTTAATCCTTGTAGTGAGGATAACCACTTATCTTTTAATTCAATAGGAATTAGACCAGGTCTTATGCTTTCAATTGTATGACCAAAATTTTTAGCGAATTTATAGCCGTCTCCTGTTGAACCAGTAAAAGGATAAGATTGTCCACCAGTAGCTAATATAATTTTATTAAAATAATATTCGTCTTCACTATCCAGTGTAACTATAAAACCATTACCTTTTGAATTGACAGAAACTACATTACTATTTAAAACTATATTTGCTTTTTTATCTTTTAGAAAAAGTTTCAGTGTATTAATTACATCACTTGATTTATCTGTAGATGGAAAAACTCTGTTTCCTCTTTCTACCTTACTCTGTAACCCATATTCTTCTAATAATTCTATAATATTATAATTAGAAAAGCTATAAAATGCACTATATAAAAACTCCCTATTAGTTACTACGTTATCGAAAAAATCTTCTATGGGAGAATTATTCGTTATATTACATCTACCTTTACCTGTTATATATAGTTTTTTTCCTAGCTTTTCATTCTTTTCAAATAGAGTGACATCTTTATTTCTAGCTGCAGCATATCCAGCAGAGATCATTCCAGCTGGTCCACCGCCAATAATAGCAACTTTATCAGTCATTATAAACATTATCCTCTCGTAGGTGATTAATATCATTGAATAATTTTAAAATATTATTGTATTGTCTAAATTCAACAATACTTAAACTAACATTATTTAGTGAAAACCTGCTAAAACTAGAAATATCTAAATCTAAAAGAACTAATAATATCGCTTTTAAAAATGCTCCATGACTTACAATAAGCACATTCTCCAGTTCTTTATTGCTTAAAATAATATCTAAAGCTTTTTTAGCCCGTTCCTTTAGTTCTTCTACTGTTTCTACTTTCTCTAGTTTAAGCTTATGGGGGGTCTTTAACCATAATTTATATTCTTCACCATAATTATTTATTATTTCTTCTATATCTAAACCCTCCCAAGGTCCAAATTTAATTTCTCGTAATTCCTTCAATTTTACAATATTAATTTTATTTTCAGCTCTTACTATTTTAGCTGTCTCATATGCCCTTGATAAATCACTACTATATATAGCATCAATTTCTTGGTTATTTAGTCTTTTAGCTAATTTTTCTGCCTGCTTAATACCTTTCTGTGTTAAGTCAATATTTTGTTGCCCTTGTACCTTTTTTAATACATTCCATTTTGATTCACCATGTCTTGTTAAATAAATTTTTTTCATTTTAATCACCTTTTATATTATTAATTGTTTTTATTATTTTATTTTCATTAATTTACTAAAATTTATTATACCAGATTTTTATATTTTTTTCTTATTTTAAATATGAGATAACTGATTTAGTTAAAAAATAGTTTAAAAAATAGATTAAATAATAATATAGTATGTATCATTTATGATAACATTTGATATGATATCATAGGTTTTGCCTACAAAATTCCCTATTAAAACAACAATTAATTGAAAAAATAAATAAAAGGGTCATACATAGACCCTTTTATTTATTTAGTTCCATAAACATTATGTTTTTCCCATATTGCTTCTAGATCCTCAAAATATTTTGTAATGCCTTCCTCTTTTTCCATAGCAACTCCAACTATAAGTGCATTAATTAAACTCATAGGAGCCACTAAGGAGTCTACAAAGGATACCATATTACTTCCAGCTATAAGAGTTATATCTGCTATTTGTGCAGCTGGTGAAACTAAACTATCAGTTATGCCAATTATTTTACAGCCTTTTTCCTTAGCATAATCTAGAGCCTCTAATGTTCTTTTAGAATACCGTGGATAACTTATTCCAATAACTACATCATTTTCTGTAGCTTTTAATAATTGTTCAAAAACATCACTTGGTGCAGATGTTACAACTTTCACATTATCAACTATAAAATTAAAATAAAATCCTAAATACCCTGCTAGAAAAGCAGAACTTCTAAGGCCTAATACATAAACTGTTTCAGCTTTTAAAATATTTTCAATAGCTATGTCAAAGTTTTCATAATCTAATTCATCAATGGTACTTCTAATATTATCCATATCCTTTTTTAATACTTTTTTCATTGAATTATCTTTTGTATCTAAATAACTATCTGTTAAACTTATTCTTTGTACAGTAGTTAATTTATTTTTAACTAATTCTTGTAATTCATTTTGTAATTCTCTATAACCTTTATAACCTAAAGTATTGGCAAATCTAACTACTGTAGATTCACTAACACCAACAGTTTCACCTAATTTTGATGCTGTCATAAAAGCAGCTTTGTCGTAATTTTCTATGATATATTCAGCAATAAGTTTTTGGCCTTTGCTTAGTTTATTGAAATTTGTTTGTAGGAGCTTTATTAAGTTAACGTAATTTTCCATATTAATCTTCCTTAATCTTTAATCTTTTATATCTAATATTAAGTTAAATCCATATTCAAGAGCCTTTTTATTAAGCTCTTCCGTTCCCTTAGGAACTCTATTTAATACAGCTTTTTCTAGGGAATCTTTACTAACAACATTAGTTAATTCATATATAGTGCCTAGAGCCACAATATTTGCAACCATAGGTTTTTTTAATTTATTCTCTGCAATATCTAGTATAGGAACTTTATACACTTTACATTTATCTTTGTCAGCTTTTTTAGTTATATTATTATCAAGTATAAGTACACCATTTTCTTTTAAACTACCTATATATTTATCATAAGCCACTTCAGTTAGGCATAATAGAATATCACTATCGCCAATCTTTGGATAATTTATTTCATCCTCACTTATTATAACCTCCGATTTACTTGCACCACCTCTGGCCTCTGGCCCATAGGATTGAGATTGAACAACATTTTTTCCATCATCTAAAGCTGCTTCCGCAAGTATGATTCCTGCTAAAATTAGCCCTTGTCCCCCAGAACCACTTAGTCTTAATTCTTTATGCATTACATATCCCCCCTTAAAAGGATTCTATTAATTTTTTATATTTCTCAGTATATTCTGGTCGACTAGTTTTAAATAATTCTCCAACAACTATTTTACCATCCTTTTTTTCTGTTGGTAATTTTTCGTAGGCCTTAATATTTATAGAACAATTTTTTATAAATTCCATCATATCCACTGGATCGCCTTTTTTATTTCTACGTCCATAGTAAGTAGGACAGGTAGTCAATGTTTCAATGAAAGAGAATCCTTTATTCTTTATACCACCTTCAGCTAGCTTAGTTATCATATTTGCATTATATACTGTAGCTCTTCCTACATAAGTTGCCCCAGCAGCTTCGGAAAGCTTACAAAGGTCGAAATTACTATCAATATTTCCATAAGGTGCAGTAGTACCTTTGTCTCCTGTAGGAGTTGTAGGTGAATATTGGCCTCCCGTCATACCATAAATATTATTATTATATACAATAGTAGTAATATCAATATTCCTTCTTGCCGCATGGATTAAATGGTTTCCGCCTATGGCAGCACTATCTCCATCTCCAGTTATTACTATAACTGTTAATTCTGGATTGGCAAATTTTATACCTGTAGCAAATGCAAGAGCTCTACCATGAGTTGTATGTATGGTATTAAAATCTAAATAACCAGAAGCCCTTGAAGAACAACCAATACCAGAAACTATACATACTTTATCTTTTTCTAGCTCAAGATTATCAATAGCTTTTACAATACTTCTTGTAACTATTCCATTTCCACAACCGGGACACCAAATATGAGGTAATTTATTTGCTCTATAATACTTTTCTACTAATTCACTTGGCATCTTTTATACCTCCTTAATAACTGATAATATCTCTTCTGGAGTTATTAACTCTCCATCAACACGACCATATTTATGAACTTCTGTATTCTTACCTGCAACCCTATCAACTTCTAAAAAGTACTGACCTAAGTTCATTTCTATAACAACTATTTTCTTAACTTTCTTTGACAATTCTTTAAGTTTCTTCTCTGGAGAAGGCCAAATAGTTATAGGTCTAAATAACCCTACTTTTAAACCAGATTCTCTTCCCATATCTATAGCGGATTTTGCAGATCTAGAAGTAGAGCCATAGGCAACTATTGCTATGTCAGCATCCCTAAGTTTGTACTCCTCATATTCAACAATGTCATCTGCATTATCTTCAATTTTATTTACAAGTCTCTTAATAGACATTTCAGCAACCTGTTTATCATTAGTTGGAAATCCTGTCTTGTCATGTACAAGTCCTGTAACATGAAATCTATATCCTTCACCATAGGCTGCCATAGGTGGAACTAAATCTCCTTCTTTAACTTCATAAGGATTATATTCACCTAAATTCTCTTCAGGTTTTTTTCTATTTATAATTTCTATAGTATCCTCTTTTGGAATTTCAATTTTTTCTCTCATATGCCCAATTACTTCATCCATTAAGAGCATTACTGGTGTTCTGTATTTTTCAGCTAAATTAAAAGCACGTATTGTAATATCATAAATTTCTCTAACTGTAGATGGATATAAAGCAATAACTGGATGATCACCGTGAGTACCCCATCTAGCTTGCATCATATCCCCTTGTGCAGGAGCTGTCGGCAATCCTGTACTCGGACCACCTCTTTGAACATTAACGATTACACAGGGTACTTCTGCCATTGCGGCATAGCCTAAGTTTTCTTGTTTTAATGAAAAGCCTGGTCCACTAGTTGCTGTCATGGACTTATACCCTGCTAAAGAAGCACCAATAATCGCCCCCATACTCGCTATTTCATCTTCCATTTGAATAAACTTACCTTTTATTGCAGGTAATTTAGCAGCAGAAATTTCAGCAATTTCTGTAGAAGGAGTTATTGGATAGCCGGCATAAAATCTCATTCCAGCAGCTATTGCACCTTCTACACAAGCCTCATTGCCTTGCATAAGTCTTACGCTATTATTAGACATGCTATTCCCCCCTTAAATAAATTGCATAATCAGGACATCTTAATTCACATTGCCCACATCTAATACAATCATCACCATTTTTAATATTTACTTTACCATCTTTTATTTCAAGTACATCTTTAGGACAAAATGCTACACATATTCTACACCCTTTACACCAATTTTTGTCTATGTAAAGCGTTTTCATAGCTTTTGTAGCCATTAATTTTCCTCCTTATTAATGTATTTAGTAAAGAACTACCTTTAATTAGATAATACCAAAGATATATATTATATGCAAGATTTATTTCATTTTTTATTCATTTAAGTAAAATATGCAAGATTTATTTCATCTATTCCTAATTTATCAATACTTTTTAATAATTCTAAAGAAATACATATAAGATATCTATATAAAATATATGAAAAAATATATATAAAATGCAAAATAGCGAATAGACAGTTGACATACTATCCATTCGCTATTTATTATATTTTAACTATCTTATACTTTTAACAATATACTTTATTGCTGTTAGTCAATATTTATTACTTTTGCGTATAATAAAATCATTGCTATTTAGGTATATGGGTTCTTCTTGTGTTTGTATTGTATTTAATTAATATTTTTTATACTGGATAAGTTTTAAGTTCGTTATCCACTAAATTGCTATCTATTTTATATTTCTCTGCTTGTCTATATTTAAAATAGTCAATAGCAACTGATGGAAATAAAGCATAACTTAAAACATCTTCATCTTGTTCAATATATTCTTTAATATCGTCTCTAAGTGTATCTAATTCCGGTTTTAATAAGTCTGCAGGTCTACCGGTGTAGACATATTCATTTCCTATTATTTTTTCTTCTACTTCTTTTTTAATAGGAACTGTTGGTTTCCCATATAAGCCTTTAACGTAGTTTTTAGCCTCTTTTGGTACTACTTTATATCTTTCACCTAATACTACATTAAAAACCGATTGTGTACCTACTATTTGGCTCATAGGAGTTACTAATGGTGGATATCCTAAATCTTCTCTTACTTTAGGCACCTCTTCCAGTACTTCTTCAAACTTGTCTAAAGCTCCTTGTCCATCTAATTGAGATACTAAATTAGATATCATTCCACCAGGCACTTGATATTTCAATGTTTTTGCATTTACCATTAATACTTTCTCACTTAATAAACCGTCCCTTTTATATTTTTCCTTTATACCATTAAAATAATCGGAAATCTCTAGTAATAAATCCATATCAAGACCAGAATCATAGGGTGAATTTCTTAAAGATGCAACCATGGACTCTGTAGCTGGTTGACTTGTTCCCATACCAAAAGGTGAAAAGGCTGTATCTATAATATCCGCCCCTGCTTCTATAGCCTTCATATAGGTTTGATTAGCTATTCCGCTTGTAAAATGGGAATGTATTTGAATTGGTATAGAAATTTCTTTTTTCATTTTAGTTATCAATTCTTCAGCAACATAAGGAAGTAATATACCTGACATATCCTTAATACATATAGAGTCTGCTCCCATACCTTCAAATTCTTTTGCCAAATCCACATAATAATCAATATTATGAACCGGACTTACAGTGTAAGAAATAGCTGCTTGCGCATGTCCACCATATTTATTTGTTGCTTTAATAGAAGTTTTTAAATTTCTTGGATCATTTAATGCATCGAAAATTCTCATTATGTCTATACCATTTTCAATAGACTTTTTAACGAATTCTTCAACAACATCATCTGAATAATGTCTGTAGCCTAATAAGTTTTGTCCCCTTAATAACATTTGAAATTTTGTGTTCTCAAACGCCTTCCTCAGCGTTCTCAATCTTTCCCATGGATCCTCATTTAAAAAACGTAAACAAGAATCAAAAGTTGCCCCTCCCCATACCTCTAAAGAATGAAAACCTACCTTATCTAATTTCTCAGCTATAGGTAACATTTCATCAGTTTTCATCCTAGTTGCAATTAGTGATTGGTGCGCATCTCTTAAAATTGTTTCTGTTATCTTTACTCCAGACATTTTAGCCCTCCTTAAAAGATCGTTTTTCTACGCCATATAATATAGGCGGATTATTTATTTGATTTATAAACTTATATTTTAAAACATTATATTCTTTTTGATTCAGTTCCTTAAGGTAATTTTCTACAGCTTCTTTTTCCTCTAAACCACCACTATGGCCTATATAAGAAATAATCAATAATAAACCATTATCTACTAAAAGTTTCAAAGATTTCTCCATGGCCATTATAGTAGTGCCTGGCAAAGTAGTTATTTTTTTATCTCCTTTAGGTAAAAAACCTAAATTAAAAACAACAAGTTTTACCTTTTCCTTCACATACTCATCCATAGTCTCATGGCCAGAATTTATAAGCGTAACCCTATTGTTAAAGCCTGCCTTTTCTAATGCCTGCTTTGTTCTATTTATAGCCGTTTTTTGTATATCAAAACCATAAACTTTTCCTTCATCTCCTATTAAGTTAGCCATGTATAAAGTGTCATTTCCATTTCCAACAGTTGCATCTATTACTGTATCCCCATTATAAATTGCTAAATCCATTAAAGCCTTTGATATATTAAGAACGTTATTCATATATTTATATTTCACTTCTATCGCTCCTACAACAATAATAAAAGTCTCTTCTTTTATGCTACATGTTTAATATACCATAATTATATTTTAAGACAACTATATATAATTTTTTAGAAGTCCAAGAACATTATAACAATATAGTCGGTAATTTAAAAGGCAAAAAGATAGCATTAGAGCAAATTTATTGTTCTAATGCTAAAAGCTTTTAATATATTCAATTTCTCCTTCCCTTAAAAATCTCCATTCTCCTATATTTAAAGATTCTAAATTTATTTCTCCTATACTAACTCTTTTTAAATTAATTATTGGATGATTTATTGCTTCACACATTTTTCTTACCTGTCTATTTCTTCCTTCATGTATTGTAATTTTAAGAATTGAACTTTCCACATTTTCTTTTAAAATTTTGACTTTAGCTGGCCAAGTTTTATACCCATCAATTATTAAACCTTCTCCAAACCTTTTAATTTCATCTTCTGTCGGTATTCCCTTAACTTCTCCAATATATGTTTTATCAACTTCAAAACTAGGATGAGTCATTTTATAAGTTACATCACCATCATTAGTTAATAAAAGAAGTCCTGAAGTGTCATAATCCAGTCTACCTACTGGGTATATTCTTTCCTCCACTCCTTTAACTAAATCTAGGACTGTTTTTCTATTAAATTCATCCTTTACTGTAGTAACATAATCAATAGGTTTATTTAACATAATATAAATCATAGTATTTTCCATATTAATTCTTTTATTGTCAACTTGAATAATATCTTCCTTAGGATTTATTTTAGTGCCTAATTTTGTAACCTTCTTTCCATTGACCTTAACCCTTCCATCTAGTATTACTTTTTCCGATTTTCTTCTAGAAGCAACACCTGCCTGTGCCATGTATTTTTGTAATCTCATAATTTTCCCCTTTCATTTTTCTTTAGTAGTTATTTTATTAAATTTGCGAGTTATACAGATTTAATAATCCGGTGCCTTTAACCCGTTTACTTATATCCTCTATATTCATAGTATATAAATTTTGTTTTTTCATTCTTTCAAAATAACTTCCACCGGCAAAAGTATATCTATCTTTTAAGCCTTCCTCAGTACCCATAACTTTGTTAGTATAACTAATTATATCCCCTATGGCCAAATCTATTGGTATTTCAACTAAGGGTTCATTTTTTATAAACCGTACACTATTGTGACCGGCTAAGCTTCCTGTAGATATAGCTTCTGTATGGCCCACAAATAAACCTGCCTTTTCCCCTCCACAAAATAAGTTCTTTATGCCCTTAACTTTCATTTTATTATCCCTAGGTGCCATTGAAATATACCTTACAGAGTTTCCTATGCCACCAGAATAAGGATCCTCATATTTAGCTTTTTCCAAGCCTTTTATCTTCCTTAGTTCTTCTAATGGATAAAACGAAGTCATTATTTTTGCTTGACCAGTATCTAAAAGTATAATATTTTCAGCATATTCCTTTAAGGCATATTGTTGACATACTTTTTTATTTAATTTATCAAAATTTATATCTTCTGAAGGAACAGGTAGTATAGCAACACCAGTACTATTTAGTTTTTCCCTTATTTCTTTACTAAGAGAATCCTTATTTAATTTGCAAGAACCACTAAAGGCCCCTACAGTTCCATCTTTTTTTAATCCAACTATATCATCAATACCAGCTTTATTATTAATACTTATTCTTGGACCAAAGGTTGGACATCTTAAAATACACATAGAGCATCCGTTACCATATTTAAGACAATTACCCATAGGTCCTGTACTTCCTGTAGTTTCAATAAACACATCTCCATATACAGTGCTTTCATCACTTAATACTATTCCTGTAATTTCATTATCCTTCATTATAACATCTGTAGCCCTTTTTTTAAATATTAGTTCTATATTCATATCTATAAGCAGTCTTCGCACTTCTGGTTCAATTTCATTCACATCATATAAACTAGCATGGCTATGACCTGGAAAATCTATATTTTTATGCCTTGAAAATTTATCAGTTATTTCAAAAAGTTCTTTTGCACCTAATAATATATTTTCTTCTGTAGCTGTAAACCTACCATTATTTCTCATTATACCACCAACATTACCTAAACCTAGCAGCATATCTGTTCTTTCAATAAGTATTACTTCAGCCCCAGCCTTTTTAGCAGTAATACTTGCCGCACAACCGGACCAACCACCACCTATAATTACAACCTTAGACATATACAAATACCCCCTCTTAATACAATTTATTTGGAGCTACAAGAGATTTACACAATTTTGTCTTTGTTCCATCTATGGTTTTCACCATACATGACCCACATACTCCCTCACCGCAACAAAGGATGCCATTATTTGAAGTTAAGAAATATGGTTTCTCGTCTAAAAGACTTATCTTACTACTTATCCTCCTGTGTAACATATTGGAACCTCCACTTAGCACAAGGCTAAATTTTTCTTTTTTTAGTATACTTTCCAAGAAGGTACTTCCTTCCTTTGTAAATAAATCCAGCTCTTTTATAATTACTTTATCCATATCATCAAAAAAATCATAAAAATATAAACTATTTAGCTTTCCTTTATCTAATATAATATATACCTTATTATTATTAGATATTAATTTTTCAGTTGCTAATAAAATCGAAGATTGTCCAATACCTCTTGCTATAACTAAAGATTTTGAATTAGTAATATTTTTTAAATTCCTACTTCCTAGGATTCCATGCCAATAAGGCCCTCTTATATTAATTTCATATTTATCCCTTAAGCTTTTAGTTTTACATCCAAGTTCCTGATATACTATATAAATATTTGCTTCTGAGTCTATTTTAAAAATAGACATAGGAGTTTTAAAATAATCTTCATCTTTAATTCCTTTAATAAAAACATAAGATCCCGGTTCCATTAAATTCTTAACTAAATCTTTTTCCGTCTTTATTTTAATAATAACTACACCATTCTCTAGTATCTTTTTATCAATTATCTTTCCTTTATAATTTTTCCTACTAAGAGAAACTTTTTCTAGATTATTTATATATTCATTTAAAATACAAACACCATTCCATTGACAATCACAAAATTCTTCCCCCCTTAATTGAGAACATGAAATACAATTTTTAGTTTCAGCTAAATAGCAAGGACAATATTCACTGCCAGCATCTACACATTTCCAATATTTAACCATCTTTTTTTGCCCCCTTTATTGCTCTTTCTACTAGATTATTAATATTAATTATTTATGTTACAAAAATAAGAACCTAATCTTATAGGTTCTTAAGCATCTTTTCTAAAATATTCAATTTATTTATGTTTTCTTTAGTTATCATCTTTTCAGTATGAATTAGTTTTCCATCTAAGTACACAGATATTTCTCCTATTTCTTCTCCTTTTTTAATGGGAGCCTCTATTCCTGGTGGCAATTTATAGAAAACCGTTATTTTGTCTATCTCTTCTTTTCTTAAAGGATAAGTGAAACTATTTTTAGTAACTATCGGTACCTTATCTTTATTTCCGTTAATAACTTCTACATTTTCAACATACTGACCTGCATCATATATAATTACCTGAGAAAAATTTTGGAATCCATAATCTAAAAGTTCATAGCAATCATTAAACCAGTTCCCATCATTTAATACTGTAGATATTAATTGTAAATCATTCCTAGTTGCACTAGCAACTAAGCATCTACCAGCTTTTTTTGTATAACCAGTCTTTACCCCATCTCCCCCTTCATATTGCCATAGGGTTTTATTTTTATTATAAAAATATTGATTTTTTTCCCTATTTGCAACCCATTTTTGAGTTTTAACAATTTTATTGAAATTCTCATTTTTTAAGGCTGCTCTTGTAATAATGGTTAGATCATAGGAAGTAGTGTAATGATTTTCATCACTAAGGCCATGGGGATTAGTAAAGTTTGTATTTCTTGCACCGATTTCCTTTGCCTTCTTATTCATCAATTCAACAAATCCATCAACAGAACCTCCTATAAACTCAGCAATAGCTATTGCCGCATCATTACCTGATCTAAGCATTAATCCATATAATAAATCTTCTAAAGAAATTTCCTCTTCCTCATATAGATATATACTTGACCCTTCTATTCCAACACTGCTTTTTTTAATAGTTACTATATCGTCTAAATTTCCATTTTCAAGAGCAACCAAAGCAGTCATAATTTTGGTGGTGCTAGCCATAGATAATTCTGAATAGGGATTATATTCATATAATACTCTTCCAGAATCAGTATCCATTAATATAACCCCTTCACCATGTACTTTTACACCATCAGCATAACCTATCGTACCGCTAAATAGTAGTAAGCAAACTCCTATAGATAATATTATATATTTCTTATTCATTTTCATCATCATATGAATTATTTTTTACCTTTATTGTAGTTTCATTATCTTTCTTATTATTTATCATATTTTGTACATTATTTGACATAGAATTCATAAAATCGAAGAAACTACTTAAAGCATTATTTCCTTCATCTACAGGCATTAGCTTAATTTGTTCATTGCCAACTACTATAAAACCAACTGGTTGCAGTGATACTCCGGCTCCACTACCTCCTCCAAATGGATGCTTATCTGCCTCTATTTCACTTATATTTTTATTAAAAGGCGCGAAATTAAATTCACTACCTCCAGATGCAAAACCAAAAGATACTTTTGAAACTGGTATAATTACTAAACCATCAGGAGATTGAACAGGGTCTCCTACTATAGTATTTACATCAATCATTTCCTTTAAATTATCCATAGTTGTTTTCATTAAACCTTCTATTGGGTGTTCCGACAACTCTTTCACCACCTTTATTTCGTATTAAAATCCATAGACCTATAATAATAATATGAACAACTTTAGTTTTAATTATGCAAATAACTTCCGTATTAAATTTATTTTTATTAAATTCTGGCACCACATTAATAAAAAAATCTTCAATAGGTTTATCCCTAAAGAAGAAAGCTACAACATTATACTTTATAGACCATAAGGTTCCTGTGCTAATAGCAGTTGTTGCTGCATTATTAAATCCTACAATAGTAGTCCATTTAAATTGCAAAACTTTTGATTTTTTTAAAAAATATATAATATATTTTTTATTTAGAAAGATATTATCTAAATAGTTATTTTTCTCTTTATTTTTACTACTATTTTTATCCTTATTCTTAAAACTTACAGGTAGGTTAATTAAATCTTTTAGTAGTGTAATTTTTACAACTAATTTGCTCCTATTTTCATTATTAAATTTTATTTTTATATTAATTGGTAAAAATAATATGATTAATAAAATGGCAATCAATATTATCCATAGCATTTTCTCACCTCTTTTAATATTGCTATTAGTTATGATGCCATAAAAAAAGAAAAATAATACATATATGTATTATTTTTCTCCAATAATATCTTCTTCTATATTATTAAGAGGTGGCAATTCCTTTAAATCTTTTAAACCAAAATACTGTAAAAACCTACTTGTAGTTCCATATATAATAGGTCTTCCAGTTCTATCTAACCTACCTCTCTCTTCAATAAGTTTTTTATTAACAAGAGTTTCTACTGCCTTATCACATCTAACACCTCTTATAGATTCAATTTCAGTCTTTGTTATTGGCTGACTATAGGCTATTATAGATAAGGTTTCAATAGCAGCATTAGAAAGGCTTTTATTTTCCTTTGGAACACAAAGCTTTTTTATCCATTTAAAATGTTCATTTCGCGTTCCTAACTGATACCCATTGTCTATTTTGCTTATTTTTACACCTCTACGTTCATAATCAAATTCATCTATCATTTCATTAATTATTGTCTTTAACTCTTTCTCCTCTATATTTAATACATTAGCTATATCTTTTAAAGAAAGAGGATCCCCCCAAACAAATAACAAAGATTCAATTATTGATTTTATTTCTCTCTTATCCACTTTATAGGCACCTCTTTATTCAGTCTTTATAATTAGTATATCTGAAAAGTCTTCTTCTTGTATAATAGTTACATCCTTTAATCGGACAAGTTCTAAAATTGATAAAAAATTTACTACTATTTCCGTCCTAGTAACATTATCATGGAATAACTGAGTAAACTTAATACTACCCTTTCTTCTTAGTACATCTTTAACCTCTTTTATACATTCATCTAATGTAATTTCATCCCTATGTATTTCATCAAAATTTATTGGTTCATAATTCTTATTTTTATCCTTTAATATTTTATTTAAAGTTATAACTAATTGCTCCAATTCCAAATCTTCTAATATGTCCTCTTCCTCAGGTTCAATATGACTTAAATCTTCCTGAGGTTTATAAAATATTTTATTTTGTTTTTTTTCCCGTTGTCTCAACTTTTGGGAAACAACCTTATATCTTTTATATTCTAATAATCTTTTCACTAAATCATATCTAGGATCCTCTTGGGCTTCTTCTTTATCGCTATTATTCCTATCTTCACTTTTAATTTTAGGTAAAAGCATTTTCGATTTTATTTCTAATAATGTTGATGCCATAACTAAAAACTCACTAGTAACTTCTAAATCTAATTTTTGCATATTCTTTAAATATTTTATATATTGGTCAGTAATTTTACTTATAGGGATGTCATAAATATCTACTTCTGCTTTTTCTATTAAATGCAATAGTAAATCTAAAGGACCTTCAAATGTTTCTAATACTACTTTATACTCCATATTATTACCCCTAGTTAAGCAAATATTTTCATCATTATATTTAAAGTAAAGTCAATTAAAGGACTTAGTATTTTATCAACTGAATTAGTTAATATTAAAATAATTAGTATTAAACTTAAGTAGCGTTGGTTTTCATAAAAAAAGTATTCATATTTAGTAGGCAACAAGCTAGCAACTACCTTAGAACCGTCCAAAGGAGGAAATGGCAGTAAGTTAAATATTCCCAACATTATATTATACCAAATACCAATAATTAAAATCTGAGCCACTATTTCATTTGTAATAAAACCTATAGAAAGGATCCCTCCAAGTACCAATGCTAAAAGGAAATTAGTTAAAGGGCCAGCTAAAGATACTAGTATCATATCTCTTTTCCTATGTTTAAAATACATAGAATTAACAGGAACAGGCTTGGCCCATCCAAATTTAAAAATCAATAAAAATAAAAATCCTGTTAAATCGATATGTTTAATTGGATTTAAAGTTAAACGTCCTGCGTTTTTAGCAGTAGGATCCCCTAATTTATAGGCTGTATATCCATGGGCCACTTCATGAAAGATAATAGCCATAAATAAACCTGGTAAAGCAATAATTTTATTTAAAACCATATCAAACCCTCTTTCAAAATAATAAATTAATTCTATATTTTTAATTGACAATTCCCTTATATAATACTTTAAAATATAAATAACAAAGCTAGATATATTGTATAACTAAATAGAATAAAAAACAATTATATCTAGCTTATTATTTATATATTTCTATTAATACATATTAATTATCTTCTTTATCATATCTAAGACATTAGCCTTTTCAATCTTTTTTTCACATACTAAATCTACCTTATCAATTGTCTTTCCATCTATTTGCAAAATTAATTCTCCAATAACCCTATCTATTTCTATAGGTGCATCAATTGTCTCTGGTATGTTAATTTCTTTTTCTACATTTGATGAGGAACCTTCAGGTACAAGTATAAAACTGTCTCTTCCCAAGACAATATTAGTAAACTCTTCACTTCCTTTATTTACCTTTGTTTGAGCAACTATATCACCTTTTTTGCCTATAGTAACAGAGTTATAATTGTCAAAACCATAATCTAGAAGTCTTTTACTTTCTTCAAATCTAATCTTTGAATTTTCACAACCCAAGACCACTGATATTAACTGTAAATTACCCCTTTTTGCTGAACCAGAAAGACAAAATCCTGCCTCTTGAGTTGAACCTGTCTTAATTCCATTTGCTCCATCATAATCTTTTATTAATCTATTAGTATTTACTAAGCCTTGAACTATATCCTTATCCCTAGAAACTTTCATTTCAGCCATCCATAGCGTTAGCCAATCTTGTATTTTAGGGTATTTCATTAATTCCCTTGACATTATAGCTATATCATAAGCCGTAGTATAATGGTTATCATTTGGTAGGCCTGTAGCATTAGCAAAATTAGTATTTTCCATTCCTAACTCTTTTGCTCTTTTATTCATTAACTTTAAAAAGGCTGATTCACTTTTAGAAATATGTTCTCCCAGTGCTACACTAGCATCATTAGCCGATCTAAGGCTAATAGCCTTTATTAAATCATCTACTTTTTGTACTTCCCCCTCCTCCAAAAATACTTGGCTTCCTCCCATACTTTCAGCATTACCACTTATTATTACCTCATCATCTAAGCTTATTTTTCCATCTTCTATACTTTCCATTGCAATTAATAAAACCATTACTTTACTAATACTCGCTGGTGCTAATCTTTCATGAGGATTCTTCTCATATATTATTTCTCCTGTATTAAAATCCATTAATAAAGCTGATTTTGCATCAATATCAAAAACCTCTTCAGATTCTGCAGAACTTATATTTGGACTTAATAAAATTAGGATTATTGTTAAATATATTGAAATAAATCTTAATATTTTTCTACCCAATACATAACCTCCTATCTTTTTTATTTACATTTAGAATAACCATTAAATATTGTAGTTATTCAACAACAGGATAGAAGTGTTATTTTATTAAGATTAAAAAGGCTTTATTAATAAAGCCTTTTTCCCTTCCTTGTTACTTCTCCATATATTAATTTTTTAGCAATTTTATTTTTTTCGCCTATCTCTATTATCTTTTTTAATTCTTTTTCAACGGCTTTTGCCTTATCCATATTATTACTATGGACAATTGCCAATACGTCTCCTTTACGTACTTTATCATCTACTCTTTTCTTCAATTCAATACCTACTGCTAGATCAATATCACTATCCTTAACTTCTCTTCCAGCACCTAATAGTAAAGCTAATTGCCCTATCTTTTCCGCATCTATTGATTTTACAAAACCATCCTTTGAACTTTTAACCTCAATAATATGTTGAGCCTCTGGAAGTAAATCCATATTTTCTATAGATCTAATATCTCCTTGTTGTATCTTAACCATTTCTAAAAATTTCTCATAGGCCTTACCATTACTAATTACTTCTTCTAACATCTTTTTTCCTTCATCTAAAGTAGAAGTTTTTTGGGCTAGTATTAATAATCGAGCTCCAAGTTCGATACATAATTTATGAAAATCTGAAGGCCCTTTTCCTTTTAAGGTATTAACAGCTTCCTTAACCTCTAGTGCATTACCTACAGCAAAACCTATAGGTTCATCCATATTAGTAAGTACAGCAATAGTTTCTTTTCCAAAACCATCTCCTATACTGACCATTTCTTCCGCTAATAATAAAGCACTTTCTATATCTTTCATAAAAGCACCTTTACCAACTTTCACATCTAATAAAATGGCATCTGGTGAAATTGCTAACTTTTTACTCATAATACTACTTGCAATAAGAGAAATGTTTTCCACTGTAGCTGTTACATCCCTAAGAGCATATAATTTCTTATCTGCTGGCGTAATATTTCCACTTTGACTACAGATAGCTAAACCATTTTCTTTTGCTATTGTTCTAAACTCTTCTTCAGCCAATTCTACTTTGAAATTCTTTATAGATTCTAATTTATCTAGAGTTCCGCCGGTATGACCAAGACCCCTACCAGACATTTTTACAAAAGGTACATCACAAGCAGCAACCATCGGTGCCAATGCTATAGTAGTTTTATCACCTACACCACCTGTACTATGCTTGTCAACCTTTATGCCATCAATCATAGACAAATCTACTGTATCCCCTGAATCAATCATGGCCTTAGTTAAATCTAAGGTTTCTTTTTCATTCATTTTATTAAAATAAATTGCCATTAACAGGGCTGATACCTGATAATCAGGTATTTTATTATGGGTATATCCTTCAACAAAATATTTTATCTCTTCCTCATTTAATTCTAATCCATCCCTTTTTTTCTTAATAATGTCGTACATATTCATAGCTACAACACCTCAATTATATTCTTTTAATAATTTCTTTTACTAATAGTTCAAATTTATCTTTGACTTTTTTAGAAGTTTCTATAACCTCATTATGATCTAAGCTTTTATCTAATATACCTGCAGCCATATTAGTTATACATGAAATACCTAGAACTTTCATGCTACCATGATTTGCCACTATTACCTCTGGTACTGTAGACATACCTACAGCATCAGCCCCTAATACTGTAGCCATTTTTATTTCAGCAGGTGTCTCATAAGTTGGCCCTGAAAACCACATATATACACCTTCTTTTAAATCTAAATTTATATTATTACCAACTTCTTTAGCTATATCTATTAACTCTTTATCATAGGCCATACTCATATCTAAAAAACGTGGTCCTAATTCATCATAATTTTTTCCCATTAAAGGATTGATTCCTGAAAAATTAATATGATCCCTTATTATCATTAAATCGCCAGATTCAAAATTTTTATTAGAACCTCCAGCTGCATTAGTAACTATTAATTTTTCTATCCCTATCCCTTTCATAACTCTAATAGGGAAAGTAACATCTTCTATTGAATAGCCTTCATAATAATGAAATCTGCCTTGCATAGCTAGAACATTTTTTCCACTTAGTTCTCCAATAACAAGTCGTCCCTTATGACCTTCAACAGTTGAAACAGGAAAGTTAGGTATCTCATTATAATCAATAATGACTGGATTTATTATATCATCTGCTAAAGTTCCTAAGCCAGAACCTAAAACTATACCTATACTTGGTTTTACTTCACTTTTATTTAATATATATTTTGCGCTTTCTTCGATTTTTTTTAAAAAAGTCATATTTTTATACCTCCTATGTTCTTGGATGAGTTTTATTCTAAGTATCCTTTAAATTTATATTATCCACCGTAGTGAAATAATAATTAGTTGTTGAAACATTTGAATGTCCCAATATTTCCTGAACAGCTTTTACATTTGCTCCATTTTGTAATAAATGGACAGCAAAGGAATGCCTCAATTTTTGGGGAGTTATGTTTTTATTAATATTAGACTTTTTGGTATAAAACTTTACAATTTTCCAAAAACCTTGTCTTGTTAACCTTTTGCCCCGATAATTTAAAAATAAAGCATTTTCATTTTCATTTTTTAAAACCTTTTCTCTATAATTATTTATATATGGTTTTAAAGAACTAAGAGAAGCTTTCCCTATTGGAACTGCCCTTTCTTTAAGTTCAGATTCTCTAATAACTATGTAACCTATATCTAAGTTCACATCATCTGCATCCAGTGAAATAAGTTCAGATACTCTTACCCCTGTTCCATATAATAATTCTAACATAGCCTTGTCCCTTATACTTTTAAAATCCTCTCCCTTTGGCATTGATAAAAATAGTTCAACTTCCTCGGTAGTTAAAATATCAGGATGTTTCTTCTCCTGTTGAGGTGCTTGTAAATTAAAAGTTGGGTCCTCTTTAATAATTTTTTTATATAATAGATACTGGTAAAAACATCTTAAAGATGATATAATTCGACTAACTGTAGAAATAGCTTTATTTTCTTTTTGTAAAAACATTAAGTATGTTATAATTTGAGTTTTATTCACTTCTATTAATTTAACTGAATGATTACTATCTAAGTATTCTTTAAATTGAAATATATCCCTTTTATAGGCCTCTAAAGTATTATCTGCTAATCCCTTAGTTTCCTTAAGATATAAAATATAAGCTTCTATTAATTCTTCCATACAAACGGCCCCTTTATAACTTTCTACTACTTTTATATATTAATATACTTTGATATACTTTTTAAAAACCTTTTAAACAAATCTGATTTTAGGAAAAATAATCAGTAAGTAATTTTATAAATATAGGTGTAATATAAGCCTCAACTAAACTACCTAAAAATACTACAATAGAAAAAGTTAAAATTGTAATTGAATAATTTATAATGTCTTGAAAAGTATTTTCTTTATTCCTTCTAGTTTTACCACCTCTTATTTGTTTTAAAGAAAGTATTAAGCCTGTAGATGAAACAAATATAATACCAGGTATTATGAATATATTTTGTGGTAATATTGCAAGTAAGGAGAAAAGAAAACCCTTTATCCCAAATTCATTTACTAAAAAACCAACTGTAAAACCCAAAGCAAACCCTCTTAACAATACTATCATAGGTATAATAGGTATACCTATGATAAGGATTCCAGTTATCCATATTACAAAAATGGTTTTAAAATTATCTAAAACTGATTGTTTTAGAATTTGCAAATTATTATAATCTTTATTATCTAAACTCTTAAAAAAAGAATTAAAAAAGTTTAATATTTCACTTTTTTGTTCTGCATTTAACACTTTAATAGTTATTGAACCAATTACTATTCCTGCAATCAGAAATACTATTATAGTAAAATAAATTATAAAATTATCTTGAAAGTTCCTTCGAAATAAATTTTTAATTTTGTATTGCAAAAATTTATCCTCCCTTCACATAATATACAAGCTCTATATGAAAATCTTATGCTTGAAAAGAGAATAATATCACTAAGTAATTTTATTTACTTTCAAGATGCTCCATAGCCATATATATACCTATCATTGTTTTACTGTCTAAGATTTCTCCTTTTTTAATCATATTGGCTAACTTATCTATTTTTACTTTAGTTATTTCTATATACTCATCATCAGCAGGTTCTAATACATCCATAGATAAATCCATAGCTAAAAACAAATACATTTTCTCATTAGAAAAGCCAGGTGATGTATAAAACTCAGTTATATATTCTAATTTTTTAGCTTTAATTCCTGTTTCCTCTTTTAACTCCCTTATAGCTGTCTCTTTTGGTTCTTCATTAACTTCTAACTTTCCAGCTGGAATCTCCAATAAGTTGCTTTCTACTGCTTTCCTATATTGTCTTACTAAAATAATTTCATTGTCTTCTGTTATAGGAACTATAGCTACTGAACCAGGGTGCTCCACTATTTCTCTTTTAGAATATTTTTTATCTGGTAGTTCTACAGTATCTATTCTTAAGTTTAACATTTTACCCTTATATACATTTTCTGTCTTCATAGTTTTTTCTTCAAAATCCATCTCAACGTTCATTCCCTTCATTTAAAATTTGAACTGCTTTTTGACCAACAGCACCTAAAGTTAAAAAATATTCCTTGTCATCATGGAAGCCTCTACCCATAGTTGTTACTTTCATATTATAGGTTTTTAAAGCCTTTTCAATATTTTCACCTTTTTCATAGGTTAAATTATGTTTCTTATTAATATTATTTTCAGTAATTTGTCTTTTTAATATATTTAATTTATCCTCTTCAATAATTGGGAAAATAACATTAGCTGATGTTTTACAAACCTCACTTAATACTGTAATGGTATGGTGACTAATACCCCTATGTCTCTTTCTTTTATCACCAAAACTTATTCTAGGTACAGCCATTGGTAAACCTCCCAATGTATTAATACTGTCAATTATAGAACCTTGTTCTATTCCACTAAATCCATACTTTGTACCTGTACCTACTATTCCTGGCCCCATAGTAATAATGGTTACATCACTATTTAAAATTTCTTTTGCTGCAATTAATCCATTGTAAATATTTGTACACTCTAGATCACCACCAAAAGCATGACCAATAGTTATAGTTTTATTAATTATTCTTTTTTCCTTTAATTCTTCCACTGTACGACTAAAACTTATTGGTAATGCTCCTGCATCGGTCATAATATAATTTAGATTAATTGTTGGATCCAGCCACTTAATCATACAAGCAATAGGTGCAAGCATACTATGTAAGGTACCTACTATAAATATTGAGCCTTCTAAATTTTTAAAGTTTAAAAATTCTTCATGATAAGGACTATCTTCTTCTTCGGATGTTAAACATTTAATTTGTAATGGCGTATATCTTAATTTCATAATATGACCTTTACCCTCTGCTTTCTTGCTCTCATTACAATAATTATAAATAACATAATGATATCCGCCAGTACCTAAGGAAAGCTCTACAGCAGTTGTATTTACTATAACTATATCACCAACTTTTATTTTTCCTGTCAACTTTCTATAATTAACAGCTTTTTCTATATTATCATCAATCTCTAATTTTATCCAATCTACATCATTTTTTTCTATAACTTCAATTACAATTCCTTTCTTATAACTTATCAGTGAAATTACCTCCTATCTACCAATATTATCAATATATTTTAGTATCTTATTATTTTCTATTACTTCAGAAAAGGATATTTTTTCAGCAAGAATTTGCAGCATTATTAAAACAATTAAATATATAATTTTTATCTTTAAACCATGGCTTAGGACACAATATATGCCTAAAGTCAAACCTAAACTATTAGAACCTACATCGCCCATCATAGCTTTAGCTTTTATATCTACAGGTAAGTATCTCGTTAAAATACCATAAAAAGAAAAAATAATAAAATCAAAATAATGTGTTTTATCATTAGTCCCAAATAAAATAATAGATAGAAGTATAAAAACTTTTGAAGCTCTTCCAGGTCTTAAATCAAAGAGATTAATAAAGTTTATAAATAATGCTATTAATAATATATTTACTAATAAATCTAGAACATTATGAGAGACTAGGGCAGAAAATATTAATGCAGCTAAAAAGCCTACTCCAGCCTTAAGTCCTCCCGTAGTAAGTCTCCCTTTAAAAAAGGCAGAAATATGTCCTTTAAATCCTTTAATCGTTGTATCTCCAACTATATCATCAAATATTCCAACAAAACCTATCAATATAAACCCAACTAAATAGGCCATAATAACGCTTACATGATGTTCCTTAATTATAGAAAAAAGACTCACGGTCATAGTTTGAACAATAATAAATAGTATACCTAAACTTATAGGTATCTCTTCCTCTTTATAATTTAAAGCAGTACAATTACTATCTATAAGCATATTTAAGAAAAAAGGCATAGCTATAGTAGATAATATAAGACTTATTAAATAACTTCCTATATTTATTTTTAATAGTTCCATATATTCACCTTCTAATCCCTAACTTTATTAAAGTCCAAAGTATGTTTAAAAATTGCTTGCCTCTATGATAAAATCCTTTAATATCTCTTTCAGTTTCATCATGGGTCATATTTACATCTACCTCTTTAATACTATACCCTTTTCTCAATGTTTCTACTGTCATAGCTACTTCTATACCAAAAGTATCAGGTATATTGTTTATATCCTCTATTACCTCTCTTTTATAAACTCTCTGCCCAGATAAACCTGAATTGATCTCAGTTCCAGTATAATATTTAATACCATTTTTTGCAAGTTTTTTTACAAAACCAAATCCCCCTTTCTTTTTAGCAGGTGGGAACTTTGCAATAGTTACATCAACTTCACCATTAACAACTGGATCAATAAGTTTTTCTATTTCATAACTGCTTTTCCCCAAATCTCCATCAACTAAGGCTAAATATTCATATTCTAGATTTTTAATAGCTGATTTTATAGCATAACCTTTACCTGAGTTTTTCTCTAATTTTATAATGTTTACCCCTAATTGTTTAATAATATTATAAGTCTTGTCTGTAGATCCATCATCTACTACAATAATATTATCAATGGCATTTATTAACTTTAGCCCTTCAATTGTATCACTAATTTTATTTTCTTCATTATAAACCGGTACTACCGCAACAATTTTATCTTTTCTTTCCATAACTTTCTCTCCTTGTCCTATTCTGAAATATTACTGTCTAAATTAGGTAATAATTCTTCAGCACCAGGCTTTACTCCATAATTTCCAGGTCTGCCTTCCATAGATAATATTAATGCAGTCTTACCAATTGTGCTATCTACATTATCAACTGTAGATATACGGTAATCTTTGTATCCTTCAGTATAAGAATAATTTACCTTTTCCTTTTCTATTCCAATAATAGGAACCTCTAGTCCTTTTGCTACTTCTATAATATTTTTATCAATCTGGGAGATATTGTTTGACTCCTTACTTTCCGTTCCACCAGCAATAATTACAAAATCTATAGGTATATCATAATTTCCAACAAAATTTACAGCATCATTTTCTCTAAGCTTTTGCATCAATTCATTCTTTTCCCCTTTAATAATTCCTTCTGTTAAATTAATTACTCCACCTTCAATTAAATTATCTTTAATACTTTCACTCTCTGGTAAAGAATTGTTAATCTTTTCTAATAGTTCCTCGCTTAAATACCTATCTTTAATTGTGGTTATACTAGCTACATTTGCTCCAGCTAATTCTAAAGTTTTACCTATACCAGAGTATACATAATCATCATTTGTTTCTACAATGGCTACATTAATATTCTTTAACCTATCTTTAATTACAGATGAATAAATAGTCTCTATATAATCATTATATTTGTTGTTCTCCTTTTCTAACTCACTAACTTCTTCTTTTAAATCTTTATTTTCATCGTTTAAATAATCGAACTTTTCTTCTATTTTTGTAACAATATCATCTTTTTGCTCAATTAATAAATTATGAGCATCTAAAGTAAAACCTATATATATACCTATTCCTAGAGCTAAAAAAATTGCTGCAATAGTAACTACATAATATTTTATATTCGGACTCAAAATATCACTCCTTATAACCCAAACATTATTCTTAATCTAATTTTTATTAACTTCAAAAACTCCTGCATAGGTGGATACATTAAAGTTATAACCAAAATAGGAATTAAAGCCGCTAAACATAATCCTAATACATATTTTAATTTAAAATGTGCTTTATAAAGTTGATTTACACCTTTTGCATCAATTAATTTAGAGCCTACTTTCAATCTAACCAAAAATGTGCTTGCCATTCCTTTTCTGCCTTTTTCTAGAAAATCAATCATATTACTATGAGTACCTACAGCAACAATTAAATCTGCATTATTAGAAAAGGCAAGAAGTAATGCAATATCTTCACTAGTTCCTGGTGCTGGAAATACTACTGGTTCAATTCCTAGGCTTTTCACCCTATCAAGACCGGGAGCTTCCCCATTTGGATAAGCGTGGACAACTATTTCCTTTGTAGCTTTTAAACACTTATCACTAACACTATCCATATCACCAATAACTATATCAGGAGTATATCCAATTTCCAATAAGGCATCCCCTCCACCATCTACCCCTATCATTATAGGATCAACTTCGCTTATATAAGATTGAATTGCAGCTAAATCTCTCTTGAATCCCTTCCCTCTTACAACGACTAAAACATGTTTACCTTTTATTTTAGTCTTTATATTTGGCACATCAACCTTTCCTGTAACAAGACCTTTCTCCTTTTTTGCATATTCAAGGGTATTTTCTATAAATTTATCTAATTCTCTTTCTAAGTTTTCGTAGCCCTTATTAAGTAAGTTTTCAATTTTTTCTTTATCTAATAGTTGACAACTTCCTAATACTTCGTCACCACAAAACATTTTCCCATTTTCAATTTCTATTACTTCCCCTTCTTCTATATGGTGAAAAATCTCACTATCAGATACTTCATAAATAGGAATACCTGATTCTAAAAGGATTATAGGTCCTTGATTTGGGTATTTTCCACTAATAGTTGGCTCAGTATTAATTATTGCCTTTACTTTTTTTTCTACAAGGGAGGTGGCTGCAATTTCGTCTAAATCCTTATGGGCTATTAATGCAATATCACCAAGTTTCAATCGCTTTGTTAAATTTTTAGTTACCTTATCTTTTTTTACAACACCTTTAATGAACATAATATTCCTCCGATTTTTCTAGTTATACAATTCATCTTTTATAGCATTAAATAATTATTATAATCTCCCTAGTTTATTATAGCATAATATTTGTTCATGTTAAATTAAAGATTAGGAATTAAATATAGAAAACCTCATAAGTAAGAACTACTTACGAGGTCCTGATGCTACTAAATCAGTACTGTAATATTTCCTGTTCTAATCTGAGTTTGTCTGCCACCATGGCTATAAACTCGCTATTAGTAGGCTTACCTTTATCTGTATGAACAGTATATCCAAAGATATTATTTATAGTATCTATTTTACCTCTGCTCCAAGCAACTTCTATTGCATGTCTTATAGCTCTTTCAACCCTACTTGGAGTAGTACCATATTTCTTTGCAATATTCGGATATAGTTCTTTAGTAACAGCTCCTAATAGTTCAACATCGTCTATAACCAGAGATATTGCTTCTCTTAAATACTGATATCCTTTAATATGGGCAGGAACTCCTATTTCATGTATAATATTAGTTATTTTTGCCTCAACACTTACTTGATTTTCACCATTATTTATGGATTTTTTAGGAATATTAATATAATTTCGTTTTATTGGTTCTTCTTTGGCATTACCTGCTATTTCCCTTAGCCTTTTTATAAAAATATCAAAATCAAATGGTTTAACTACATAGTAATCTGCTCCCAATTTAATAGCTTTTTGAGTTATTTTATCTTGTCCTACTGCAGACAATACAATTACTTTAGGATATTTTTTAATCACCATGCTATTTAGCCTTTCTAATACTTCTAAACCATCTAAATGAGGCATTATAATATCTAATATTAAAACGTCCGGTTCCGCCTTAGGCATTTCTTCTAATGCTTCCAGCCCATCTTTTACTACCCCGATTACTTTAAAATCTTCATGCATGGATAAGTATTCGCATAAAATATCGGTAAAATCTTTGTTGTCATCCGCAATCAATACTGTTGTTTTTTCCAAAAAAATTACCCCCTGTTTAATATTTAATAATTACTCTCATTTATTCCTTTCGACAACGAAACCTTATTTCCTTTAATTCTACCATAATAGTTCCTTTTTTCTATTTTTTAATTTAATAGAAAAAGATAGGTAAATCTACCTATCTTCTTCTACATTACCAATTTTTTCACCCTTCCCCATACTTAACTGTTCCAACATCCACTCTATATAAAGACCATAACCTTTTGTAGGATCATTTACAAAGACATGGGTTACGGCTCCAATTATTTTATCATCTTGAATAATAGGACTACCACTCATTCCCTGTACTATGCCACCGGTTTTATTTAAAAGTTTTTCATCTGTTATCTTAATCACCATACTTTTAGATTCAGGTGAAAATTGCTGCTGCTTTTTTAAAATTTCTATTTCATATTTTTGAATTTTGTTATCATTTATTGTAGTTAATATATAAGCCTTACCTTCCTTTACTTCATCTCTAAATCCTATTGGTAAGGCTTCTGCTCTATTATTTTTTATAAATTCATCATTTAATTTTCCGTAAATACCAAAATTAGTATTCTCTTTTATATCTCCTACTGTATTTTCCGTCTCATAAAAGATTCCCTTTATTTCGCCAGGTTCCCCTTTCTTTCCCTGTTCAATATTTGCAATTTTAGCATCCATTATTTTACCATTTCTAACATTTAATAATTTTCCAGTATCAATATCTGTAATACCATGGCCTAAAGCTCCAAAGTTTTTGCTTTTTTCATCATAAAAAGTTAAGGTACCAATACCTGCAGTTTTATCTCTAACCCAAATTCCTAGTCTATAGCAGTTATCTTGAAGGCTTTGTACTGGCGTCACACTAGTTACAAAATTAGCTCCATTTCTTTCAATAGTTATTTTTATACTACTATCTTTTAAATCATTTAATAATTGAACTACATGTTCCGCATTTTTTACTTTCTCACCATTAATATCTATAATACTATCTCCTGCTTTAATTCCTGCAGTTCTTGCTGGATTATAGTTCTTTCCATCTATACCTATTATATCAGTAACAGCAACTACCAATACACCTTTTGTATTAAGGCTTACACCAATAGAATTACCTCCAAGAATCAGTTCCTGTCTATCTACTACATTAACATCTACATTTTTAACTGGAATAAAACCTAGTATATTTAAATTAAATTTTGCATTTCCTTCTTGATTAGCCACAATATTGTAAGACCTTTTTAGTTTAGACCTATTATTTAAGTTAAAGGTTGTTTCTAAAATTTTATTTTCTTTACCCCGATTTTTTAATCTAAAAGGAAATAATAATTCTAACTCTTTATTTTCCCCTTTAACTATTCTAATTTCTTTAGGACAATAAAAAATGCTAGCAATTTGTATCATATAAAAAAAAGCTATAATCAAAAAAAATATAGAAAATATTTTTCTATTTTTAAATTTCCTCAATAATAATCACACTCCCAATTGTCCCTTATGAAATATTCACCTCCCTAAAATATTGTTGCACATATAATTTGGCCTTATTTTATATTATTTATTCTCTAAAATATTTATCAATTTACTAAGTATAATGTTTTTTTCCAAATAAATAAAAGCATCCTTTTTTAGGATGCTTTTATTTATTTTTAAATTTTTTTGACATTTTTAGCATTTCCTCTGCATGAAGCTTAGTAGTATTAGTTAAATCTACACCACCTAATAATCTAGACATTTCATTAATTCTTTCTTCATAACTTAATTTATTTACATTTGTTATAGTTTTACCTTCTTTAATAGTTTTATTAATAGAAAAATGTGTATCTGCCAAAGCAGCAATTTGTGGCAAATGAGAAATACAAATAATTTGACGTTTTTTTGAAATTTTGTTTATCTTTTCACCAACTATCTGTGCAGTTCTGCCACTTATTCCTGTATCTATTTCATCGAATATTAGACAGGGAACATTATCATAATCAGCTAAGATAGTCTTGAAAGCGAGCATTATCCTAGAAATTTCTCCCCCAGAAACAATTCTAGATAAAGGTTTTAATTCTTCACCTAAGTTAGTAGAAATTAAAAACTCAATTTTATCATAACCTTCTTTTGTAAAATAATCTTTTTTTTCAAAATTAACCTTTAAAACTACTTTTTGCATATTTAATTGACCTAATTCTTTTGAAATAGCTTCTTCTAATTTTTGACTAATTATTTTTCTCTCTCTTGATAAAATTTTGCAACTATCATTTAATTCTTTTTCTAACTCAGCTATTTGAATTTTAAGTTCTTGTATTTCATTATCATTATCTATTAATAAATTTAACCTTTCCCTTATTTTATTTTCATATTTAAAAATATCCTCTATAGTATTTCCATACTTTTTCTTCAATGTATTGATAATATCCATTCTATCCTCTAAATAAATCATTTTCTCTTCATCAAAGTTAATGCTTTCTATATATTGCATTAAGGTAATAGATACCTCTTGTAATTCATAGCTGAAATTTTCCAATGAATCACTAATTTCTTTTAGCTTTTTATCATATGTTTCTATATTATTCATTAAGGTGATACTATTGTTTAATTCATCTAAAACTGAAGAACGATTATAGTCATTTGAATTTAGAATATCTATTACTTCTCCAGCTGTAGAAGTAATTTCCTTTGTATTAGACATTTTTTTAAATTCATTTTCTACTTCTTTTTCCTCTTCAATAGATAAATTAGCACTATTTATTTCCTCTAGCTGGTATTTAAGTAAATCAATTTCTCTATCTCTTTCTATAGTATCCATAGATAAATTATTTACTTTCTTTTTTAACTCCATTAATTTTATGTATTTTTTTGATATATTTTCTTTTATTTTGTTAAAATTAGCATCACCAAAAGTATCCACTATTTTTATATGATTTTCAATATTCAATAATGATTGGTGTTGGTGTTGTCCATGAATGTCTATTAGATTTTCCGTAATTTTATTAAGCATAGATAAAGTAACAGTCCTACCATTTACCCTTGAAACACTTCTTCCCGTAGAAAAAATTTCCCTAGATAAAATTAAATAATTATCTTCCCCTAGGTCTATACCATATTCAATTAATCCTTGCCTAATTTCCATTGGTTTTTCCAAATAAAAAACACCTTCAATAACTGCTTTATGACTACCCGTTCTAATTAAATCCTTACTAGCTCTTTCCCCTAAAATTAGGCTTATGGCCTCAACAATAATAGATTTACCAGCACCAGTTTCACCAGTCAAAATATTGAAACCTTTAGTAAAATTAATATTTAAATTTTCTAATATTGCAAAATCTTTAATATTCAACTCAACAAGCATATGATACCTCCTTGGCTAATTGAGTAAAGTTTTTAACTTTTCAATAACCTTGTCCACATTATTGATATCATCTACAGCAACAAATAATGTATCATGGCCAGCAATAGTTCCAACTATACCTTTTAGCTCAAAACTATCTATGGCTAATCCACAAATCTGTGCTGCACCAGGTAAAGTACTAATAGCTATAATATGTCCAGCGACCTCAAAATTAATTATAGAACTTTTAAGGACTTTCATCAATCTTTCTTTACTACTTTCCCTATTGTCCTCAATAGCTGAATATTTATAACGTCCATTATTGGTAATAACTTTTACTAAACCAAGTTCCTTGATATCCCTTGATATAGTAGCCTGAGTTATAGATATGCCTATTTCCTCCAGATTCTCAGATAATTCTTCTTGAGTTTCTATTTCTTTATTATCTATTAATTCTAATATCTTTCTTTGTCTCGTATATTTTCTCATTTTTTCCTCCTTAATAAAAGAAATAACAAAAAATTATAATCTTTTATGAGCATTTTCAATTATTTCTTTTATTTGAAGCTCACTTAAAGTTACATCTAGATTAGTCTCTTTTACTAAATGAGCTAAAAATTCTATATTACCTGTAGCACCAGTAATTGGAGAATAAGTAAGGTTATCTAATTGTAAATTATTCTTACTACAAACATTCAATATTTTTTTTATTACTTCAAAATGGACTCCTTTGTCTTTAACTAAACCTTTTTTACCTACCTTTTCCCTACCAGCTTCAAATTGTGGCTTAATTAAAGCTACTATTTCCCCTTCTTTTTTTAACAAACTTTCAGCTACTGGCAATACTAACTTTAAGGATATAAAAGAAACATCAATAGAGATAAAATCAACTCTCTCTCCTATATCATCTTCTTTTACATATCTAATATTAGTCCGTTCTTTGACAACTACCCTATTATCATTACGTAATTTCCAATCTAGCTGTCCATATCCTACATCTATTGCATAAACTTTTTTTATTCCTTCTTTTAACATACAATCAGTAAACCCACCAGTTGATGCCCCAATATCTATAGCCGTTTTCCCCCTAAGTTCTATATTAAAACTATTTATAGCCTTTTCTAGTTTTAATCCTCCCCGACCAACGTAAGGAATTGGGTCCTTTTTTACAATTATTTTACTATCTATATCTATTTTTTCACCAGGCTTATCTATTCTATTTTCCCCAACAAAAACTACTCCTTCCATTATAACTCGTTTAGCCTTTTCTCTAGTACTATAAAAGCCTTTTTCAACTAATAGTACATCTATTCTTTTTTTCTTGTCCATAATATCTCTCCTGAAAACATAATCGTTTTAATCATTCTTTTTTTTGATATCTGGTAGTATATTTATATTAAACTTTGTTTCTAAGGTTTCAAAAAATTTTGCCACTCTAAAAATTATTTTTTCAGAATAAAAAATAGCAATTTCTTTTCCCAAAGCCTTTCCACCAACTGTTAAAGATGCAACTAATGCTGTAATAATAATACTTAACAATGTGCCATCTTTTATACTATATATATTTATTAATTTATATATAATGTTTGCCCCTACACCACCACTAATAATACCACTTATATCTCCAATTACATCATTACAAAAATTTGAAACTTGTCCAGCGTTTCTAATTAATTTTATAGCCTGTTTAGCTCCATCGACTCCATTAGCAGCCATTGAATGAAAAGGTTTTTCACTAGAAACCGTAACTGCTATTCCTATTATATCAAAAAATATTCCAATAAAAACTATAATTATAAGTATTAAAAATCCAAATAATATATCTAAATTAATCAACAATTTTTCAGTAATAAAGCTAAATAAAATTGCCATTAAAAAAGTCCAAAATGAAATTGATAATATCCATTTGATGTTATATGAGACCTTTTCTTTCCTTGCCATTTAATATATAACCTCCAAAAAAATTAATATAAAAAGCTGATAGCCTTATTATTATGCTATCAGCCTAATGAGTGGTGGTATGTTAGGTAAATCTTACGGCTTAAGGTCTAGCAGGATTTCCCAAATAAGAACTGTATGTCGCCATTACAGCGGTTTCCCTTTAATCTTATCCCTATTATGTCGCCATAAATAGAACTAGATTACCACTTAGTCCGCACTGTAATCCCTAATATACCTCCATATTTAGAACAGTCTAGGAGTTTTCCTCTACAGCCAGTTTATTCCCTAGCCTCTTTTGCAAAATAGGTTTCGACAATTATTATCATCTGCCTATTTCACTCAAGGCAGGCTACACTGAAAGCATGTTTTATTGCTTTTCAGGTTTATCTTATTATAAAATTTATAATAAGTCTCCACGAAGGTAGGGTCAACGCCCACATGCCATTGTGGATCGCCCCATCCTTCTTACTCCCTGTTATAGCCCCCAACTGGGCGTCGCAAGCTATAACAAGAAACTTCATCGATGTGCCCTTTGACGGATTTTTAGCCCCGCCTTCAAGAATAGCTGTGCTGACTAGAATACTGTACCACTCAGACTCAACAATATTATAACATAATAATTCTATGATTTCAATATGAAGAAAAACTGCTAATATTCTCGATTAATTAAATACCTTGCAAAGCTTTCTAAAAACCTTGTATCATGGCCTTTTAAATCTTCCAGTATCTTTATAGCCTTTAGACTTAATTCTCTTACCTTTTTTTCTGCTTCATTTTTTTTATAAAAGGATATATAAGTTGTTTTATTAGCTATTTTATCCTCTTCTAAATCTAATATATCATCTCTTATTTGGTAACCTAGACCAATAGCCAAACCAAATTCCCCTAAGCTTTTTATTTCCTTTTCATTACCTTTACCTATTATCCCCCCAGCAATAGCAGATGCCTTTATTAATGCCGCCGTTTTATTTTCATACATACAATGCAAAGTATCTATATTAATATTTTCATTTTCTGACTCTATATCTATTACTTGTCCTCCTATCATTCCATTTATACCAGCAGATTTTGCTATTACATCAAGGGCAGATATATATCTTTCAAAATCTTCTTTAGAATTAGAATTTTTTATTATATAATTTATTGTTGATTCATATGCTAAATTTAACAATCCATCACCAGCTAAAATAGCCATTCCTTCGCCATATACTCTATGATTTGTCTTCTTTCCTCGTCTATAATCATCATTATCCATTGGAGGCAAATCATCATGTACAAGTGAATAAGTATGTATCATCTCCATTGCTAAAGCAAAAGGAATTGCATCTTTATAATCCCCTGTTAAAGCTTCACAACTTTTTAATAAAAGTACGGGACGTAATCTTTTGCCTCCAGTAAATAAACTATACTCCATAGATTCAATTACTGTTTTTTGGTAACCATTCTTGTTAATAAATAATTTATTCAATTCTTCATCTACTATATTTCCATAGGCCTCTAATTCTTGTTTTAAATCCATAACTTTAGCCTCCAGTTGAAAAATCCTCTTCTAATATATTATTTTCATCATCTTTTACCAATACCTTTATTTTATCATCAACTTTGTCTAAAATACTATTACAATATTTATATAATTCTATGCCTTCTTTAAAGTTATCTAAGGCTTCGTCTAAAGTAAGTTCTCCACCTTCCAACTTGCTAACTATCTTTTCCATCTTCTTAGTTGCCTCTTCATAGGACATATTTTCTAAACTCACTTTATAAACTCTCCTTCCTTAATATTTTCCACTTTTGCACTTATAATACCATCTTTTAAAATAATATTAACAAAATCGCCAGTTTTTATATCATAAATAGACTTTATTACCTTATCTTTATTATTTGTTCCTATACTGTACCCTCTTTCTAAGGACGATAAAGGACTTAATAAATTAAGTTTATTACCTATCTGCTTTAAATTGTTCTTATGAGTTTCAATTTGTATATTCATATTATAATTAAGTTCTTTGAATAAATAGTCTAGGGCTTGTCTGCTTTCATTTAATTTAGACATTGGATTATTATGTTCTAAGTCCTTTTTTAAGATAGTTAAGTAATTTTGTTTAAAATCTTTTATGTTTAGAAACTCGTGTAATAATTTATCATATATATTATCTACGTTCTCCTTTAAATTCTCCACCTTAGGGACTGCTAGTTCTGCAGCTGCCGATGGCGTAGGAGCCCTTAAATCACTAACAAAGTCTGCAATTGTGAAATCAGTCTCATGTCCCACAGCCGATATAACAGGAGTTTTCATGTTAAATATAGTTCTTGCCACTTCTTCATCATTAAATGCAAAAAGCTCTTCTATTGAACCACCACCTCGGCCAGTAATAATAAGATCTATATCCTCTCTATTATCTAAATATTTTAACCCTTCACAAATAGATTTTGGTGCTTCTTTACCTTGAACTAATGAAGGATATATAATTATATTTATTCCTGGGTTTCTTCTTCTAAGTACAGTTATAATATCTTTTATAGCCGCTCCAGTTAAAGATGTTACTACTCCTATAGTTTTTGGATAAAAAGGGATTTCCTTTTTTTCATCATCATTGAACATACCTTCGTTATTAAGTTTTTTCTTTAATTTTTCATATGCTATATATAGATCCCCTAATCCACTTTTTTTGATGCTTTTCACATATAATTGATAGTTACCATTTCTCTCATAAATAGAGACATACCCTGATACTATAACCTTCATGCCATCTTTTAGATCTAAATCTAAACATTTACTATTGTTTTTAAATAGTACACATTTTAGTCTTCCCTTTTCATCTTTTAGAGAAAAATACCTATGTCCGCTATAATGGTGGTTATAATTAGAAATCTCTCCTTCTACACTAACATTAGATAAAATAAAATCACTAGCAAATACTCTTTTAATATATTGATTTAGTTCACTAACTTTTAAAGGTTTTTCCTTCATTTTTTCACCTCCTATTAGTGTCCATCCTTGATTGTACCTAAGTAAGCTACCCCGACCCCGTTATCAGTACATAATTTATTATTAGTTAAAAATACATTAATACCTTTTTTTCTTAAATTACCCAAAAGATATTCCTTTATAATAGAATTAGATGCTACACCACCTATAAGAACAATAGTATTAATATTAGTTTTCTTGCATGTTCCTAATATAAGCTTTTCCAGCATTAAACCAATAGTGTAGAACATGGTTTTTATAATTTGTTCCTCACCATATTTCTCATGTTGTATTAAATTAATAAAAAAGTTTTCCATACCTGAAAAATTAGCCCAAGTACCTTTAGTCTTAATTGGATATTTTAAAGGGATAATAGAGCTATTCTTAGAAATTTCATCTAGCTTTTTCCCACAAGGAAACCTATATCCTAATTGTACCCCTATTCTATCTATTAATTGTCCAACACTTATATCTAAAGAACCACCAATAATGTCAATTTTAAAATTTTTTTCTTTATTATTAACTAATAAAACTTCCGTAGTACCACCAGAAAGATGGAAAGCTAAAAATTTGTCTTTATATATTAAATCATTACTCATCATTGCAGCTCCAATATGTCCTTCTTGATGGCTAAACTCTTTATAATGTAAGTTTAACATTTTAGCAATAATATATGCCTGTCCTTTTCCCACGACAAAAACAGGCATATATGAGTTCTTCGCATTTCTAGGTTTTGCACTGACAGAGACAGTATCTAATTTTTCAACATCTATATTTTCTGTTAAATCACCTATTATATCAGGTATATTATTCAAATGTTGAAAAACTGCATCCTGCTGTCTTAAACCTTTTTTTCTTGATTCAACTTTTAATACTTTTCTATTATCAAAAATAATATTTCTATCCTTATCTACAACGGCTATAGAAGTTGTATATGCACTTGTATCTATTCCCAAATAATATTTTTTCATTTCTTCATATCCTTACGCACAAAGCTCCCTAAGATACCATTAATGAATTTAGAGGACTCATCCGTGCTAAATTTTTTAGCAATTTCAATTGCTTCGTTTATAGAAACCTCTACAGGAATATCTTTTCTATATAGTAATTCATAAATTGAAATTCTTAAAATTGCTAAATCTATTTTAGCTAAACGATGTAAACGCCATCCCTTTATATAGTTTTCAATTTCTAAATCTATTTCTTCTAAATTGTTAAGAATAATATCTACAGCATGATTTATATATTCTATTTCATCTTTTTGAAAGTCATTTAGTTCTATGTATAGATCTGCAACTTCAGTTGTATAATTGTTATTCATATCCATCTGATATAATAGTTTCATAGTTTCTTCTCTAGCTAATTTTCTACCCATAGTACACTCCTTATTTTATAGAAAATAAATATTATTTAGTTCCCTCTATTATGAGGCATTACCTTCTTTAAAATGTCGTTAAAGCTTTCCCTATCATCTGATATTTTGCCAATATAATAGCCCAGCCAAGTACAAATTCCAATAAATAAGGTTCTAAAAAAACCTATAATTAAAATAAAAATTCCTATAATTAAACCAATTATTGCCCCGATTGTTCTACCTTTTTTATCTCCTAAGCCCTGAAAAATTTTTAAGACTTTCTCTTTAATCACTTTCTAACACCTCTATTAATTATTTGACATTTCTTAATGGTGTTGTAACATCAGTTATTTGTACTTTTACATCATTTACCTTAGCACCAGTACAAGTTTCAACATGTTCTTTTATCTTACTTTGTAACTCTAAGGAAGTATTTGGAATATTTATCTCTGGAACTACTTCTCCTGTAATATATATTGATAAAATTCCTTCTTCAATTCTAACTCCAGTCCTAATATTACTAATACCAGAGAATTTATTGGATACACTTTCTACTAATCCTACAATAGTCTGAGAAGATACCTTTACCTCGCCATGGTCAGTATGCTTAATAAGATAACTATCTTTTTCCCTTATATTGTTAACTTTCAAAGCCAAAGTTAAAAATCTTATACTTACAATAAAAAAAGCAAGTCCAACAACTGAGTATATATAATTACCTTCCATAGTCCTTATATAATATAATATATTGTCTTCTGACAAGAAATTAATATTATTAAAAGGTAGCAAAATAAGCAATATAGAAATAACTGCCGAACAAATTGCAAACAATACTAATAATATTCTATCAAAAATGTTCATAGATTCTTATTACCTCCCAAAAATATTTAATTTTACCCTCTGTCAGGCAGAGGGTAAAATTTTTATTTAACTCTTGATTCCTCTTCAAGAACCGGTTCCTTAGGAATATTAACTCCTTGGACATGAACATTTGCTTCTATTACCTTTAAGCCGGTCATAGTTTCCACAGTCTCTTTTACATTTTCTTGAACTAAGGTAGCCACCTCTGTTATATTAGAACCATATTCTACAACAACATAAATATCAATGGCACTTTCCTTTTCTCCTACCTCTACTTTCACACCTTTAGAAAGGTTTTTCATACCTAACATTTCAGTTATTCCACCAGTAATTCCACCACTCATGCCTGCAACTCCATCTACTTCTGTTGCCGCAAGTCCTGCTATTATAGCAACAACTTCATTTGCTATTTTAATTGAACCATATTCAACACTTTTTCCCTTGTTTATATCTTCCATAATAATTATCCTCCTTCGTATTCATATGTACCCCAAACTCCTAGAATTATTATACCAAAGGCTTAGATCTTTTACAAACATTTCTAATCCTTTTTCATCACCTTTACCTGATTAGTATCTAGTTCTGTTTCACTTCTAACAATCTCTAAAATCTTAACAACATCTTGTTCAGTTAACTCATTGGTAGATACTACTATTCTAGCCTCCTCTTCTTTTAAAAATACTAGCACATCATCAAAACCCTTTGCTTTTATTAGTCCTTCAATATGAAGTTCCTTTTCTGACACATTACCTAATCTTATTATCTCCTTTTGGGCCTCTTTTCTTACCTCATTATCAGTTTTATCATTATTTACCACCTCGTTTAGCTTATCTATTAAATTGGCTCTTAATTTATCCCTAGATAGTCTGTGCTCAATAAAATAATTTTGTGAACCTAAACTACTTTTTCCACTTATTGTAGCTTCAATATTTGAATCTGCTTTTTCTGTTAAACTGGATACATTTTCATCTCCTTTTGAATCCACTACTTCTAATTGACTCTTTTTATCTTTTCCCTTTTCTTTTTCTTTTTTCTTCTCATCACCTTCTGACAATGTTTCTACTAATTCTTTCTCATCTGGATCTAATTTATTAGCCATTTCTGTTTCTTCATGATTTTGATAATCATTTGAAGCTTTTAATAAAGATTGTTGAGTAAGTTTATGGTTTATATAGCCAGTTAAAACTAACAACAATGTCAATACAATAATTATAGCAGGTTTTTTAATAGTAAACATAATATACCCCCTTTTAATTACTTGAATATATCTCAACTTTATTGCCAGGAATATCTAGCACCGTTTTTACAGCATGATATAATTTTTCTTGAACTTGTAAATCCTCTGCTCCATCTGCAACAACTATTACCCCCTTGACTTCAGGTTTAATTTCTTTAAGTACAATTAACGTACCTTCACCACCTTTAGTAACAACTTGAGATGTGGAGTCTTCTCGTAAAACTTCTCTGCTTCCTCCTTGAGAATCTTCTTCATTAGATGTTTCTTGGTTTTTAGTTGTATTAGTCGCTGGTACTTTTTCAGCTGTATCCTCAAGAGTTATCATCACATTGACTTCTCCTACGTTACTTATTTGACCTAATATATATTCAAGTTTTTTCTCTAGCATTTCAGCATAATCTTCTGTTTTAAATTCTAAATCATCATCAGGTAAATTATTTTTAATAAAGGGGTCCTTCTTATCTTTATTATCAAATAAAATACTAGATATGATTAGAAGTAATGCCCCTACTAATAATACTATTAGTAAACTTCTCATAAATTTCTTACTATTTTTTTCTTCTAAGAATAATTTAAACTTAGTGATCAAATTCATTTTAATCACCTTCCAATTGTTTATTTAAAAAAACTTCAATATTTTCTTTAGATATATCATAATTTTTTGAAATTATTTTTTTTATCTTTCCATCATCTTTGAAATCATTTTCAGATACTTTATTCTTTTTATCATCACTAATCTTTACTTCATTTATTTTTATTGAATTATCTTCTACTTTTTCAGATTCAATTTTCTCATTAGGATTAATAGTCAAGGCTATTCCAACTAACTCACCATAATTCGAGTCATCTGCATTATCTATAATAGTCAGATTAATATCAGTAATTTCATACCCTGTTTCCAATTTCACAGTTTCCTTAATCTTTTCTTCTAAATTTTCTTCATATAATTTAATCATTTGTTGATTATGTGAATTTAAAAAACTCTCATCCTCGTCATAATTCCAGCTTATGTTCTCTTTATATTTTTTCAAAAAATTCTGTTCCAAATTAATATTTCCCGATAAAATTTTTACAAAAGGATTAATAACTACAAATATTATTAAAAATCCAACTATGACATCTATATATTTTTTCATACTATTACTAGGTAACATCATCTGCAATGCAGTTATAAAAATAAACATTATAACTATATCAATTACCCAGCTCCTTAAAAAGCTTACTATTTCCATTTTTTCACCTACCTTAACATAAGAGTTGCATTTCCTGCTTCTATTATTATAGATATAGTTATAAAGAACATTGTTGCAACGGCTAATATACTAACTAATATTAACAATAAAGACTTACTTACCTCTTCAAAAAAACTAACTACATTTTTATCTGCTATTGGTTCAATAACCACCACTGCAATTTTATACATAAATATTAAAGCAATAATTTTCAATGTTGGTACAATACATATTAAAAATATTGAAAATACACCTACTAAACCAATAGCGTTTTTTAAAACTGCCGAACAACCTACAACTGTTTCTACTGCATCAGATAGAAATTTACCTATTATAGGTACAAAATTATCAACAGCAAACTTTGCAGTTCTTATCGAAACTCCGTCTATTTTTGCTCCTACACCATATATAGACATAACTCCAATAAAGATTACCATAGATATACTGATTACTATAACTACAATCTGCCTTAACAATTCAGATAGTTTAGAGAATTGTATTTTACTAGACATTTTACTTATTATCCCAATTATAAAAGAAAAAAAGATTAAGGGAAAAACAAAATTTTTAATTGCTATACTAATTAAATTAATTATTCCAATTATTACAGGATTAAATAACAGCTTCGTTGTAGCACCACCAATAGCCACTAACAATGTAAATAAAATTGGTAAAATTATTTGCATAAAATCTACCATTCTATTAACAGTATTTTGACCAAGTTCAATACATAATACAAAGGTTTTTATAACTAAAGATGCTAAGATTATATAACAAGCAAATAATGCTATTTCCCCTACAGATTCCTTCTCAAAGGCACCTTGTAAATTAATTAATAATGCACAAATTATTGTTATAACGATAATTTGTATAAGAATATTTAAATTCTCTATAACTTCTGCAAAGAAAATTGACATGATTCCTTTAAATATATTTTTTACATCTAATACATTCTCACCCTTTAATAGAGACTGAATAAAATCTTTTACAGATATATCTGAAAAATATTCAAAAACTTCTGGTTCTTCTTTTATAATCCTTTCCATTTCTTCTATATTTAAATTATTTAATTGTTCCTCAATATAATCCTGTTGAACATCCAGACTATTATCTTCTCCTACTCCATGTACTGTAACAGGACATACAGTAATCATTAAAAATAAAATAATTATTACTTTCATTTTTCTCATCATATCCGTTCACCTTTAAGGAAGAATTTTGATTATTAAGTCCATTAAAGCTAGAAGTATAGGCATAGCTAGAACTAAAATAATTACCTTTCCACCTAATTCAATTTTAGTAGCTATAGATTCTTCATTTGCATCCCTAGATACTTGTGCACCAAACTCTATAACATATGCTATGCCAATGATTTTTAAAATAGTTGTAAAATATATAAAATCAATTTTTGCTTCTTTAGATAAATCATTTAGTACTTGTACAACATAATGCAATTTATCTAATATCATAAAAAAGATAAGGATTCCCGTAGCTAAACTGATTAAGATTGTAAATTCTGGTTTTACTTCTCTTACTATTACTATTGAAATAGTTGCCACTAAACCTATTGCTACTATTTGTATTGCATCCATAAAACCACATCCTACCTAATATAATTGAAATAAAGTTTTCATATTTTCAAATAATTTATGTATAAGATTTATAACAACCCCAAGGACTATTATTACTCCAGCAAGTGTTGTTAAATATGCATACTCCTCCTTCCCTGCCCTATCAAGAACCGTATGCAAAACGGCTGTTAAAATTCCTATACTAGCTATCTTAAAAATTAAATCTACATTCATTCTCCTCACCCTTATAAAAGTATAATTACTATGGCAATTCCAGTTAGAACGCCTAAGCTTTTATACATTTTTTCGTTATTTTCCTTCTCAATTCTCGCTTCATTTTCTAATGACTTTAATTGAGCTATTATCATTTTAAAGTTTTTTTCATGATCCTTTCTATCAGATGTGCCTAAAGTTTGACCTAATGTCATAAAAACTTCTATGTCCTCTTTTTTAAAATGTAATTTTTCTTTTAAAATATCTTTGGTTTCAATGAAACACTCATATAAGCTTTTATCTTTATGATTTAATAAATTTTGTCTAATTTCTTTAAAAATAAAAGAGGCCTTCCCATTCCCCTTCTTGTACACATTATTAAGAGCATCTGGAAGGGGTGTTGCACCATATAAAACTTCTGTTTCTAAAAGTTTTATACATTGTTGTAAGTAAATTAAATTAGATAATCTTTTAGAATATTTAATTCCATATAAATAACCAATTAAACTTGAAGAAGTAATAACTAATAAACTACCTATCAATTTAGTTATAAACATTTATAACCCCCTTTCTCCAAAACTGTCTTAAAAGTATGTCCGTCAACAATATCTTTAATTGTCCCAATTCCCATAGAATTGTCTAAAAATATAATTCTTTCAAATATTCTTTCCTCTATTAATTGTCTTAAATTATTTCTTGTTAACAAATCATCCCAGCTATCTCCATGAACTGTAGAAATTAACTTTACTCCTACTTTTAAAGCTTCATTAATTACCGAAATATCTGTAGCTGCTCCCAATTCATCAGTAGCAATTACATCTGGTGACATAGCCCTTATTAAGATTTGAATTCCATCTTTTTTATAGCATCCGTCTAAAACGTCTGTTCTTATACCAATATTATTTTGAGGACAACCATTATACATACCGGCTAGTTCAGATCTTTCATCTACAACTCCTACTTTCAAGCCCTTAAAACCTAATTCTGGCATTCCATCACTTATATTCCTTATGATATCTCGTAGAAGCGTAGTTTTTCCACATTTCGGTGGTGAAACGATAAGAATGTGATAAATAGAATTAGGATATTTAATTATATGTTTCATAACCTTATTTGATACGCCTATTTTTTCTTTAGCAATTCTTATATTTAGTGATGAAATATTTTTAATTGTTTCAATACCACCTTGTCCATATATTACTTTTCCTGATATACCTATTCTATGGCCACCTTTTAATGTTATAAAACCACTTTTCATTTCCTCTTCAAAGGCATAAATTGAATAACTACTTATTAATTGAAAGGTCTTGTATATATGCTCTTTTGTTACATAAAAACTTTCTTTATCATCCTTACTGATTGTCCCTTTCTCAGTTATCAAATAGTCTTTATCCTCATAACATACCATTAAGGGCTTTCCATTTCTAAGTCTTATCTCTTCAATTCTATATTTATAATCGTCTGGCAACTTACGTAAAATACTACTGACCTCAGGAGATACGTATTCAAGGACTTTATCAAATTCCTTTTTTTTCTCATTTCCCATAACATGTCCCTCCTTTATATATAACTATGATTTATGCCAAAGATTATGACCATCTTTTTTCAAAAAAAAATAAAAAGCTTGAAACTTAAATGTTTCAAGCCTTTATTTTTAAATTAATCCTCTTCTTCAAAAGAATCCTGTAATTCTTCTCGACAGCTAGGACATTCTATTTCTATACATTCATCATAATCATCATAGTCATCATAAAGATCAAAAACCTCTTCTTCTACATCAGTTAAATCTTCATCAATATAACTTATATACTCCTCTAATTCTTCATTAGTCTCAATTAAATCTTCCAGCACATCAGCAAATTCATCAAAAGTCTCTATTATATGTAATAATAATTTTCCTTCTTTCGATGAACTTTCAACATCTAAACCTTCAGCTAATCCTTTTAAAAAAGCTACTTTTTGATTTAAATAATCCATAGTCATCCCTCCTTATTTATTACTATCTATTCTTTCCTAAACTCTTGATAAATAATCACCAGTTCTAGTATCAATTTTAATAATATCCCCTATATTAATAAATAATGGTACATTTAAAGTCGTTCCTGTCTCAACAGTAGCCGGTTTTGTAGCACCTGTCGCAGTATCTCCCTTAATCCCTGGTTCTGTATGAGTTACTTCTAGTTCTACAAAATTTGGTGCAACCGCCTCAAAAGGCTTACCTTTATAAAATTTAATTACTGCTTCATCATTTTCCTTTACATACTTTATAGCTTCCTCTACTGTCTCTTTATCAAGTGGAATTTGTTCATAAGTTTCTTTATTCATAAAGTAGTAAAGTTCACCATCATTATATAAATATTGCATCTCCTTAGATTCAATATGGGCTTTTGGATATCTATCATTAGGATTAAATACAACCCCTTTAATAGTTCCTGACATAATGTTTTTAATTTTAGTTCTAACGAATGCTGTATTTTTTGCTGGTTTTACATGTTGGAATTCCATTACTTGATATACATCCCCATCCATTTCAAAAGTTATACCTTTCCTAAAATCACCTGCTGAAATCATAGATAATTCCTCCTTAATACATTTCTTTAATAATTAGTTTCATTGCATCCATAGCTATTATATAACTATTAGGACCAAAACCTGTTATTTGCCCATTACACACTGGAGCTATAACTGATTTTTCTCTAAATTCATCTCTATTATATATATTTGATAAATGTACTTCAATCACTGGTATATTAACTAGTTCAATAGCATCTCTTATTGCATAACTATAATGTGTATAGGCACCTGCGTTTAAAATAACTCCTATATATTTATCATTGAAAACAGTCTCATGAAGCTTAGTTATAATATCTCCTTCGGAATTAGATTGAAATATAAATGTCTCAAATCCAAGTTCCTTTCCTTTATTCTTTATAGAAGTATTAATTTCTTCTAAAGAATCTTCACCATAATAGGTTTGATTTCTATAACTTAACATATTCAAATTTGGTCCATGAATTATTAATAGATTCATAATTTTCTCCTTTTTAATTATATCAAATTAATTATTTCTTCACCAATTTCTTTAACATTTTTATTGTCTATATACACTATATAATCGGAATATTTAAAATAGATATCTTTCCTATCTATTAATAATTTTCTAATACCTTCCTCAACTGAATTAAAATTTTCAATTAAAGGACGGCTTATATTAGAGCTATTAATATTTTTTATTATAGATCCTAAGGTGCCATATAGTAAAAATATTTGTCCGTTTTCCTTTAATAATTTCATATTATTTGGGTTTAATATAGTTCCTCCTCCTGTAGACACTACAATGCTTTCCCTACTATATATTTCCTTCACAATATTTTCTTCTAATTTTCTAAAATAATTTTCTCCTTTTTCTTCAAATATTCCATCTATACTTTTACCTTCTTTTTTCTCTATTAGATAATCAGTATCTATTAATTCCATACTAAGTCTTTTAGATATAAAATTCCCAATAGTGGTTTTACCAACTCCACTAGGACCTATCAATACTATATTATTTTTCATTGAAACACACCACTTCCTTACCCTATAACGTTTTTACTACTAATATTCACTAAAATCCTTCATTAAATATAAATCAGGCTCAACAAAATTTGGAAGTAGTGGACCATATCTATATACCTGTTCTTCACTGTAATCCTTATCAATTAAATCATCTAATAGGCTAATATTTCCCTTATAATCCTTTAGAATAATTAAACCATCAACTTTAGGCTTCCCTTCCCCTTTAATGGATATAGTGCCACCTTCAATTATTATAATACCACAAAAGTTTACATTGTCATATAAAACAATATCTCCTTGTACATAAACTATTCCATTTAAAGGCTCGTTGGAACTTAAGCCTTTAATTTCCAAATTGGATTTTAGACTATTATTTTGCCTTAGAATTAAAAATAAATTATTATTAATAATCGGTACTTTTTTATAAGGTTCTAATTTTCCATTTTTAAAAATATAGGCCATATAGTCATTAAGTTCTGTATCTTCCTCTAAAATTATTTTATCAAAATCTAATCCTTCTATAGGAACTACATCTGTTTTATTATTATTTATTTCAATATTTTCAACTAGCTCATTACAAAATAGCTGAAAATTTAAAACTTCTTCAGCCGGTATACTGTCTACTGACAAAATAGGTAGCTCTATTTCATAAAATGAATTTATCATATTAAAAACTCCAACTAATTTTTCATATATTCCTTTATATCTACTATATGTAATTAATTTAGCTTTCAATCTACTATCTTCCTCAAAAAATTCAATATTAACTTTATTATAACTATCTTCATCGTTTAAATCTTTTGATTTAAGATTAATAATACTTCCTTCTTTATAATTCTTTAAATCGCCATAAAGTAGGTAGTGTTTAAGTCTTGGTATTACTTCATTTTCGAAATATTCGTCTTTATACATACATAAATGTATCTTACCTTCAGCTAGGTAAAATGCCTGTTTTCCATTAATTGATGCATTAGTTGTTAAAAAGCTCATATGGGATAAATTAATTATTGTAATTGCTATTATTAATACAATGGTAGTCACAAATACTGCTACTAGGGAAATAAACCCTTTATTATTCAACAATTTTAACACCTCAATTAGTAAATAACTGGACATCTTATATATATCTCATTCCTAAAATTAATTAGCTTGTCCTCATCTATACCTAATTGAAAATCTAAAGTTATAATTTTATTGTCAAAACTAATATTTGTATTACTAATACTATAAATATATTCTGCTACCGTATTATGTCCTTGAAATAAATACCCATCTGGATATTCATCCCCTTTAACCTCTATAGCACATCTACGTATTTTATTTAAGTAATGATAATAGGTAATATAAATATATTTATTATTATCAGTTTTTCTTTTTATAACAAACCCTAAATTAACTGGATGCTTCCTTTCTAAGCCCTTAAACTTATTTGACGCAATAATTTCATCACCGGTTCGTATTTCTCTTATTATATAGTTAAAAGCATATTTCCCATTTTGAATAATTTCATCCTCTAATTCTACCTTTTCCCCTGATTTTAATGAAATGGAAAGTACACTATAGAAAGATACTATAAGTATAGAAAATATACTTAGTGCCAGTATTAATTCTATTAAAGTAAAACCTTCAGATGAAGTTAAAAGAAACTTTTTTTCATAGCTTTTTTCTTGGTTTACGCATATAAGCCTCATATGAAACATTTACCCCTTCTTTTCTTTCATCATGTTCCTCTACTTTTACACTTACTTTCCATAATCTTATATCAATATCATCTTTTATTATAGTCACTAAATAAGGATAATCCGTTGTATTTTTTTTATTGAGTGGTAATTTTACAATAACCTTCCCGTCTTCATTTAATAAATCTATTAACTGTTCTAACTTAATATCTAGAATATATTTTTCTAGAGAATCTATATTTTCATATCCTTTAAGATTTTCAATTATTGTTTCTGATAAAAAACTCATATCCATTTTTATTTTGGTTTTCATGAAATTGTTATTACTGTTATAGATTATAGGTAAAACTATCATTGCTATAAGACTTAAAAGTAAAATACCGATTAATATTTCAATTAAGAAATAGCCTTCTTCATCTAACAACCTTATCACCATCCACGTAAATATTAACCTTTCCCGTTGCAGGTGTAATAGTGATTCTAATTTTTTCTTCTTTTCTACTTATAAGATATATACTTATACCTTTATTTGGTGCCCCCGTTGGATTAAAAATTACTTCTATCCTATTTAAATAATCAAATTCAAATTTTAATCCACTTTCTAGATTTTTTCTCTTAACTTTTTCCCATTTACCTGAAAGTTTATATATTATATAATAATTTTCCTTAGGTCTAATATCTAATCTATATAAAGTAGATTCAAATATTGCATTATTTCTCGCAAAAACTATATCTTTCTTAAAACCCATTAATTCTCTTCTTTCTCTATAATTTAAAAGCGAATCACTTTTCGGCATAGCAATAGATAGGATAATTAGTATGATTGCAACAACTATCACCAACTCTATTAAAGTTACTCCCTGGCTATTTCTAAATAACATCATAGTTATTCACCTATATCTTTCAATTAAAAGTTTGTTTATTACCTGCTATAAATATTCTATTTATTAAGTAAAAATCCTTTTATTTCCTCACTACATTTTTCTACATTTTTCTCACTTATATTATTCCATACTTTCTGACTTAAAACAGCCTGATTAACAAGCATACCAATTCCATTAACAGTTTTAAGACCATTTTTTTCAGCTATTTCTAAGAATTTAGTCTTTAATGGCTTGTACACAATATCGCATACTACCGTTTTACTTTTAAAGTTTTTTAATTCAACTAATGTTTTTTCTATATTAGGGTACATACCTACTGAAGTACAATTAATAACAATATCTGAGTTAAACACATCGGTATGAAAATCTGTTATAGAATCATAATTTACAATTACATCTTTAAAATTTTCATTAATTTTTTTCTTTAAAATTTTAGCTTTCTCTTTTTTCCTGTTAAGTATAGTAATTTTTTTGACCCCGTTTATAGCTAATGAAATTGAAATAGCATGAGCAGCACCACCAGCTCCTATTATTAAAACTTCTTTTTCTTCTACTTTTACTTTTTCATCCTTTAATGACTTTATAAATCCTTTACCATCTGTATTATCACCAATTAATTTACCATCAGCATTTATTACTGTATTTACAGCACCTAATAGTTTTGCTTCCTTTGTAATTTCGTCCATATAGTTAATTATTTCAATTTTATGTGTAATTGTAACATTAAATCCTTTTACATTTAAAGACTTTAATCCCATAATAAGATTTTCTAAATTTTGTTCTTCAACGTTAAAGGATAAATAAATATCATTTAAATTATTAATTTTAAAAAAATAGTTATGGATATCTGGTGATAAACTTTTGTTAATTGGATTTCCTATTAAACAATAAAGTCCAGTTTCCCAGTTAATATTCATATATTCACCTTCTTTCTTTTATAGTATATCATTTGTTTTGTTTTTTATTTATTATCAATTATGATAACATCTATTATGATAGTTTTTGCATGTTTTATACATTTAACTTAAAAACAGTATTCATAATTTTTATGTAATTTGTAAAAATAGATATAGGAGGTGAAAGTTTTGAAAAAAAATAATAAGTTTATATTAATATTAGGATTATTGCTAATATCAATAACCCTTTTTGGTTGTCAACCAAAAACTCCTCAAAAACCAGATACACAAACCCAGGATAGGCTTGAAAATAGAGTAGCTGAAGACAGAAGAAATGAAAATAGAGCTCCTACAACTCCCAATAATATAGATAATAACAACAATAACAACAACGGCATAGTTGATGACACAGATCTAGATTTAAACAATAGGGATGGTAGGAACGATGGAAATGATGACTTAACAGATAACAATGACATAACAAACATGAAAGATAGACATAATAGAATTGTCAAAAAGTGTACTGACTTAAAAGATATAGAGGATGCTGCTGTAGTTATTAGTGGAAAAACGGCTTTAGTAGGAATAGATCTTGATGAAGATGTAGAAGGTGAAATGACAAACGAGTTAAAAAGAAAGGTGTAAAAATAGTTAAAGATACTGATAGAAATATCGAAAATGTGGGAGTATCAGCCGATCCAGATATTTGGAAAAGAATTGTTAGCATGGCTGATGATATAGAAGATGGTAAACCTCTATCAGGTTTTGCAAATGAGATTGAAGAAATTTTTAGAAGAATAGCACCAAGTAAGTAAATCCAGGTTCTCCTGGATTTACATTTTTTTATATTCTTCTAATTAATTTTTTAATATTATATAGGTATATCATTTAATGCTTTATTAAGTTTTTTAATTGCCCTTTTTTCAATTCTAGATACATAGGATCTGGATATTCCTAATTCTTTTGCAATTTCTTTTTGAGTATAATAGCCACCATCTGCTAAGCCATATCTTAATTCTATTATTCTCTTTTCCCTATCTTGTAATACAACATTTATCTTATTGTACAATTTCCTTATTAATAATTTTAAATGGACCTGATCCAAGATATCATCTATTTCAGTACCTAATATATCCAGTAAAGAAATCTCATTTCCTTCTTTGTCTATACCTATAGGTTCATATAAAGAAACTTCTGTTTTAATTTTTTTACTAGATCTAATAGTCATAAGTATTTCATTATCTATAC